>Ga0209199_1003555_pt1 | contig 15345 bp, 14 predicted proteins | sample COGITO_mtgs_1105_7_FD_184805 | JGI IMG/M metagenome (GOLD analysis project Ga0209199, IMG submission 184805) | Pelagic marine microbial communities from North Sea - COGITO_mtgs_110523 (SPAdes) (version 2) | ecosystem: Environmental > Aquatic > Marine > Epipelagic ...
CAAGTAGAAGAAGTCCTTGAGGTTGTTGAACTTGGTAAATTCGTGGATCGAATGCCCCATGAACTATCAGGCGGTCAGCAACAACGTGTTGGGCTCGCACGAGCAATTGTAGTGCGGCCAAAAGTTTTGCTCATGGACGAACCTCTTTCCAATCTTGACGCAAGACTGCGTGTTGATCTGCGTGCCGAACTCCGCCGGATCCAGCGTGACCTTGGTATTACTACAATATACGTGACACACGACCAAGAAGAAGCCCTCGCGATGTCAGACGTAGTGTGTGTCATGGAGGGTGGCATCATACAGCAAGCAGCTACCCCTCTAGATGTATACTTGCGTCCGTCAAATCGATTTGTTGCCTCTTTTGTTGGTGCTAACAATTTTCTCCAAGTAGGAAATTTCAAAGGTGAGTGTGTTCTCAAATGTTGCGGTAGTTCAGTATCGCAGCACCTACCTGCTGGCCCTGTAGTTTGTGCACTGCGTCCAGAAGACATATCGGTCAAGGTCGATGAGGACCCGTCTTCTTTATTAAATACAGAAATTTCGATTCCTGTCCAAATCAAAGAAGTCAGCTTTATAGGCCGCGAAATGGAGATATTTGCTACCACGGATAATGGTGAAGCAATTAAGGCTGTCGGTCGATCTGATTCCAAGGTGATTGCGCTGCCAGTAGACAGTCGTGCTTGGTTCTGTGTTGAGAGACAAAACCTATCTTTTTTCAGAGACAGCGAGCTTGGGGAGCGTGTTTGATGGCCTTTTCATTTCCACGCCATAGGCCAGATTTCTGGACCTGGATTACCATATCAATCGTAGCTGTACTTTGCATTCTTCTCATTTTGCCAATCCTGCGTGTGTTGACATTAGGGTTTATTGATCCAGATACCGGCAGCTTGACGCTTGACAACTTCATCGAGGTGTTCACCCGTAACTATTATCTGAATGGTTTGAAAAATACGCTTTTTGTTGGAGCCCTCGGCACACTTGGAGCTTGCCTAATTGGAATTCCACTCGCCTTTTTCACCACACGATTCTTAATCACAGGAAAGACCCTCATCTCTACTCTCGCTATTTTGGTATTAGTATCCCCTCCGTTCATCAGTGCTTACGCTTGGATCATGATGATGGGATCCAATGGGGTCATCACAAACTTTTTTGGCGGTATTGGCATTAACATACCCACCATCTACGGTGCCCACGGGATCATTCTTGTCTTCTCATTAAAGTTTTTCCCGTTTATTTTTCTAATGACACAGACTGCATTGACTGCGGTCAATAAATCCTTTGAAGACGCCGCAGAAAATCTAGGGTGCAGCCCTTGGCAACGCTTCGTAAAGGTCACGCTCCCACTTGTTTTTCCAGCGGTCAGCACCGGAGCCATCATCTGCTTTGTGCTTTCAATCGCTGACTTTGGAACGCCCGCCATTCTCGGTCGCGGATTTCGGACACTGTCCACAATTGCCTTATCGGCCTATCGCTCAGAGTTGGGTGGCCCCCCTACCATGGCCGTCACAGTTTCGATTTTGATGATGGCAATTTCAATGATTGCGCTCGTTGCACAACGGAGAATTCTTGCTAATCGTCGCTATGCTAGCTCTCTCACAAATCTACCGGTCGCTGTTAAGTTATCCGGTTGGAAGAACGCAGCAGTTCATTTTTTTAGCCATGGTATTGTGTTTCTGGCTATGCTGCCATCGGCTGTTGTCGTGTATACATCGTTTCTAAAGACGAAAGGCCCTGTTTTTGTTGGGGGGTTTGGCTTGGAGAGCTATGATCGGATTTGGCGAGATGCGCCGGATGCTATCTACAACAGCTTTCTCTTCGCAATAATCGCGGTGACATTTATCACGATCACCTCGGGACTAATAAGCTATGTTATTGTCCGAAGAGATACAAAGGCGGCGGCGGCAATCGACTTCCTAATGATGGTGCCTTACCTCGTGCCAGGCGTTGTCATGGCAATCGGTTTTGTGACCGTGTTTAGAAATGGGATGCCAAACTTCTTTGGTCCCGCATTTCTTCTAGTTATGATCTATTATATCAGACGGCTTCCTTACGGTGTCCGCTCTACAACATCCAGTTTACGGCAAATCAAACCTTCACTAGAGGAGGCCGCTGTAAATCTTGGCGCCACACCTCTTGGCGCATTTGTAAAGATCACCGTGCCGCTTATTTTTCCTGGAATTGTGGTTGGCGCATTGATGGGTTTCATCACCGCTATCAACGAACTCTCATCGACCCTGATCCTCTACGACGCTGGAACAATCACCATGCCCGTTAAAGTCTATTTGGCGGTTCTCGATGGTGAATTTGGACTGGCGGCGGCATTGTCTACAATTTTGCTTTTGAGCACAGGAGCCTGTGTCTATGCAGTCTTCCGCTTTGCCGAAAACCGCAATTCTGCATTTATCTAGGATAACCTATGAATATTGAAGCATTTTCACGTTGCAAATACCGAGAAGCTGATCGCCCAGGCGACGATGTGCCGTTTATTTTACCAGGTATCGCAATAGGCCTGTTCGACGGTGCGACTGACGCGAAAGGAACTTTAATCAACACCACGCCTGCAGGCCGGATGGCCGCATTGAATGCCGCAGAATGCGCAGCACAATTGCTAACACCTCCCGAGAACCGCAAGCTGCCAGCTCGAGAACTTGTTAATAAACTCAGCACGCTCTATGCAAAAAGCTTTGAAAAATATTCTCTCTCGCCTCTTCCCGCGACGACACTCGCTTTAGCTATCGATTGTGGCGAAAATTGGAGATTTTTCTGTCTTGGTGATAGTGGCATAAGGATCAATGGTTCAGAGACACTGAGGCATACAAAGCTAATCGATGATGTCGCTACTTTCGCTCGCGTTGCACTTTTCCACGACCTGTCTAAGAGGCTGCCAGATCTAGACTCTGCTGAAATGGCAGCCAGACGTGTTATTTTTTTGGGTTTTGATGATGCTGTGAAAGACGGAATTCTGGGCCGCCAACTAGCAGACAATATCATCGCCCAGACCATCGTGGCACTGAGCCTTCAAAACGAAGGTGCTATTGTTGGAGATTTTCTTGCTGCCGGGATCTGTATGCAGTATCGTTTCGCAAATGAAGTTGGCAATTCGCTTTGCTATGATGTGCTAGCTGACGGTACACCTCAAATTGGTGATTGGGTCGACGCATTGCGACCAAAAGAAGACGTGCAATCCATCGAAGTGTTCAGCGACGGATACGCCAAATTGCCAGACAACCCAACTGTTGCAGCTTGGGAGGCGGCATTTGAGGCAACGGATAGACAAGATTTCCACAGAATTAGTGAATACGCGACTGTAAAAGGGGGAACCGAGGACGAGTTCTTTGATGACAGGACAGTTGTGATTATACAATGCCCTCGAATTCAACCCACTTGACGGTGTTGTCAGACAGATACGAACCAGTCTCAGTATGGCCTAAAATTGATCAATACGGATTAAATCATGACACCAGAAAACACAGCACCAGGCCGTTTTATGACGGCAGAAGCTGCCCAAAGCATGGGCGTTTTCGCGCAGGCCGCGACCCAGCAGGTTAACAATGATGTTTTGGGCAAGCCACGTGCAATCTATACAATTGCGCGTGGATCTTCAGATGCGGTGGCCAACATCCTGTCTTATGAATTCATGCGCGAACTGGGGGTTCCTGTCACATCCTTGCCGCCGTCTGTTTTCTCAATTGGAGCAGGAGTTTCGCTTGAAGAGGTTACCGTCTTGGTGATCAGCCAATCAGGGGCCAGCGACGATCTTGTCCTGTCCGCTAAGGGCGCTACAGCTCAAGGGGCAACAGTGGTGGCAATTACCAACCAACGAGACAGCTCGGTTGAATTGGAATCGAACATGACCCTATCGGTTTGCGCTGGACCTGAATTGGCTGTCCCAGCCACCAAGTCGGTCATTGGATCTATTGGGGCTGGCATGGCGCTGCTAGGTGCATTGAAGCCCGGTTATGCGTTCAAATCAAGGGCTGCTGCTGATAAATTGAAAGATCTTTCGGTGCAGCATCCACGCGTATGTGCCTTGCAATCGGCATTCCTGCGTGCGCGTCATATGTATGTAATCGGTCGAGATACAGGCTATGGCGCCGCGCAAGAGGTTGCGTTAAAACTAAAGGAATGTTGCGCGCTGCACGCCGAAGCCTATTCCAGCTCTGAGGTTTTGCATGGTCCGCTCCAATTGGCGACCAACCCTTTGATGGTGCTGATTCTGGACACGGGTATAGCCGCAATCCAAGACAGTCTAGATCAGGCTGAAGCGAGGTTTAGTGCGGTGGATTGCGATGTACATCGCATCCGTATTTCGGAATTTTGCTGTGATGAAATTGCACCCGCCGCCGCCGCTGCGGTTTTGTTGGCCGCTATGTATCCTGTTATATTGAACACAGCTTTGGCTTTAGGGCTAGACCCCGATGTGCCGGAAACCCTTTCAAAAGTGACGCAGACCAGATGACACAAAACCTTGATCAATGGGCCACTTGGTGCGAAATTCACAGCCAACCTGCCATTTGGCGCGCATGGGGCGCGCAACTTGATGTTGCGGGTCTTCGGGCATGGGTTGCAGCGCAATCATTTGATGAGGTCTGGTTTTGCGGCGCAGGAACAAGTGCCTATATTGGCGATATCATTGCAGCAGCCGTCAAATGCACACGCTCAGTTCCAACAACGGATATCGTGGCCAATCCGTCGCATTTTTTATCTGGAGCAAAGCCCTTGGTCGTCAACTTCGGACGTTCTGGGAATAGCACTGAAAGCATCGGCACGTTGGATGCTTTGGATGCCTTTGCCCCGCACGCGCCACGCATAAACATCACCTGCAACAAAGATGGTGCTTTGGCGACACGAAAGTCAGGTGCGCCGACCCAAGTTATTGTGCTTCCCGATGCCACGCACGATGCAGGTTTCGCGATGACATCGAGTTTTTCAACCATGTTACTGACAGCATTGGCGTTGTTCGATGCGCCTTGCGATTTGCCAAACCGTATGACCGCTTTGGCAAAACAGCTAGACGATTTGTTATCTAAATTCGCTGCTGGCCCACGCCCTGATCGGGTTGTGTATGTCGGGGCGGGCCCTTTGGCATTTGCAGCGCGCGAAGCGGCACTGAAGGTTATGGAATTGTCCGCAGGGCAGATTCCGGCATTGTGGGATAGCACGTTGGGATTTCGCCATGGGCCAAAAGCATTTGTTACTGATGGAACTGATATTACTGTTTTCACCAGCCCCAATACACCAACATCGCGCTACGACGCAGACCTCACGGCTGAGTTGCGAACCCAGTTCCCTCATGCAAGTGTAGAAACAATCGGCCCAGGTGGTGACATCGATATTGCGATGCCTTTTGGGGCAGCTTGGGCAGCACCGTTATGTGTGGCGTCCGCTCAGGTGCGCGGTGTTGTTTGGTCTCACAATCTTGGTCTGAATGTTGATGACCCGTTTAGCGGACAGTCGACACTCAGCCGCGTCGTGTCGGGCGTGAAATTATATCCAGTGGCATCATGAACGCTATCGGTATTGATCTTGGCGGAACCAAGATGGAAGCACAGGTGTTTGATGATGCTTGGTCCGTCGCCGTGCGCCGCCGCCGTGATACTCCGAAAGACTACGCGGATCTGGTAACCGAGTTGGCTGATTTGATCCGTTGGGCTGATGCCCAAACAAGCGGGACTGTGCCCGTTGGAATTGGCGCGGCTGGCCTTGTGAACTCCAAAGACTGGACTTGCGCTGACGGCCAATCTTGTGGCGACGGGTCAACTGTTTCCAGCCGATATTGCCTGCACTATTGGGCGACCTGTGACCTACATGAATGACTGTCGCGCCTTGGCATTGTCTGAAGCTGTTTTCGGGCAGGGCAAAGGCCGTCGTACCGTTATGGCTTTGATTTTAGGCACGGGTGTTGGTGGAGGAATCGCTGTTGATGGCGCTATATTGCAAGGGCCGACCCATACGGGAGGCGAGTTTGGGCACACTTCCGCGCCCGCGCATCTGGTCGCGAAGCATGATCTTCCGATCTGGCGCTGTGGCTGTGGTCGCATGGGGTGTATAGAAACCTATATTGCGGGACCCGGGCTTGTACGATTGGCCAAACACATTTTAGGCACTGATCTGACCACCGTTGAAATAGCCGCGCGCAGGAACATCGATACAGGCCCTGTCTGGCAGGTCTGGTGTGACTTTAGCGCTGACTTACTGCATTCCCTGACGTTGACTGCTGATCCGGACCTGATCGTTTTGGGCGGTGGTTTGACCCATATCGACAGGCTCGTTGAGGATTTGAGTGCTGCGGCCAGACGTGCCCAGATCGGTGATTTTGCTGTTCCAGAAATTGTATTGGCCCAAGGCGGTGAGACAAGTGGAGCACGCGGTGCCGCCTATGCCGCATGGCAGGCACACCATGACTGAAGCGTTACAAAATATCATTGCGCGAAACCGCGCTGGGCGTCGTGTTGCGATTGTGTCGGTATGTTCAGCGCAACCAGATGTTTTGCGTGCGTCCATCGCTATGGCACAGCGGTTGGACCGCCAAGTCGTAATCGAGGCAACGTCCAATCAGGTCAATCAGGACGGCGGCTACACTGGCATTACGCCATCTGAATTCATCGATTATGTGCATGGTCTCGCCGCTGATGTGGGCGCAGATCGTAGCCGTATCATTTTTGGTGGTGATCACCTTGGCCCGCAGGCTTGGCGCCGCATGAACGCTAAGGCTGCGATGGCGAAAGCCGAAATTTTGGTGCGTGACTACGTTGCGGCGGGGTTTCAAAAAATTCATCTTGATTGCTCGGAAGGTTGCGCGGGGGATCCTGCGCAACTGGGCGATGACGTTACTGCGGTGCGTTCTGCGCAATTGGCACGGGTGTGTCGTGAAGCGGGGGATGATCTGCTGTTTGTCGTTGGCACTGAAGTCCCGCCACCAGGTGGCGCGCGCATGGATGAATACGGTGATATCCCCCCAACGAAACCCGACGCGGCTCGCGCGACATTGTTGGCTCACGATGCGGCCTTCGGTGATCTGGCTACGCTGATTGGTGGCTTGGTTGTGCAACCGGGGGTCGAGTTCAGCCCAACAGCAGTACATCCGATGCCAATTGAGCGCGATCCCCACTTGTTAGACGCTTTGCGCGATCATCCCCATGTCTGCCTTGAGGCGCATTCAACCGACTATCAGGACTCGGCCGTTTTTCCTCGGCTGGCCGATCTTGGTTTTGCCTTTCAGAAGGTCGGTCCGGCGCTAACATTTGCCTACCGCGAGGCGATATATGCGCTCGACCGTTTGCGCAACCCAACAGGCGGGTTACAAGCCGTCATGGAGAAGGTAATGCAAACTGACCCGGCGGAATGGCAGGGGCACTATTCTGGCGATACTGCCGCGCTTTATCAGCAGCGTCATTTCGGGTTGGCGGACCGGATCAGATACTATTGGCCCAATGCTGACGCGCAGGCCGCAGTTGCGGATTTAAAACAGAGCTTTTCGAATATGATACCCGATGCAAGCTTATCCAAAGTTTTCAGCGCAGACATTCTGGCACGCGCTGAAATGTTGAACGGCTCGCAAGTCCAACGGTTAATAGATGCACAGATAGAAATGGCATTGCAGCCCTACTTCTTTGACGAAATCCGATGACTGACTGCTGGGTCGCCCCCGAGTCCTTGTTTGATGGACAAGACATCGTGTACGGGCAGGCGGTACGGATCGTTGACGGGCGGATCACCGAGATTGCGAAAACACCGGATTCAGCGGTGCGGATCAAAGGTTGTCTGACACCTGGTTTTGTTGATTTGCAGGTCAACGGCGGTGGTGGTGTGATGCTCAACACTACGCCGACGCGGGGCGGTATGGCGGACATTGCGGCGGCCCATCGCATATTCGGAACAGTAGCCGTCATGCCTACCGTCATTACGGATCACTGGGCTGTTTTGGATCAAGCCGTCGAAGCTGCCATCGCCGCCAAAGGGGATGATGGCATCATCGGGCTGCATATCGAGGGCCCCCATATTTCTGTTGCCCGACGTGGAACACATAATGCAATTCACGTCCGGCCCATGGACGATCGCACGCTAAATGTCGTTGAAGCACTGCGCTGCCACGATATTGCCGTGATGATCACCATTGCACCCGAAGCCATCACTCACGATCAAATCGCTGCCTTGGTCCGAATGGGGGCCGTGGTTTCCATTGGTCATACTGATGCAACGTGCGAAGATACCGAGGCTGCGATTTCAGCAGGGGCAAGCTGTGCAACTCACCTGTTCAATGCAATGTCACCAATGGTCGGCCGTGAACCGGGGGCTGTTGGCGCTGTCATCAATTCGCATGTGTGGTCTGGCATTATTTGTGACGGCTTTCATGTGGATGATCGGATGATTAAATTGGCACTTCGTGCGAGACCTGACGGTGATCTGATGTTTCTGGTCTCGGATGCGATGGCCACCGTTGGGGGGCCAGCGCTATTTGATCTTTATGGTCAGAACATCCACCTTGAAAACGGGCGACTTATCAATGCCGAAGGACACTTTGCAGGGGCCCACGTTACTCAGGCCGAAGGGGTCGCCCGACTTGTGCATGAAATAGACGTTCCACTGGCGCAGGCCTTGCGGATGGCGATTACTGTGCCCGCTCTTGTTGTAGGACAAGCGAACCTCGCGCAGGTGATCGGTCGCCTCGTGCGCGATGTTTTGCTTTTGTCGGATGATCTCAAGGTCGATGGAACGCTAGGGCAGACTCTATCGCAGCTGTCAAACTAATGAAAACAAGCATCAGATTGCTAGCGCAGCCTAAATCTATGCGCTCAATGATTGACGCCACTCGGCGAAAGCAGCGGCACGGTTTAGCTTGAAATTGGTGCGTGAATAGATATGGCATAGGCCTCAGAACAAAACTAACCCCGAATAAATTTACAACGCTAATACTTGAGGCCCGTGGTCCGAGACGCGGGGCCCTAGAACAGGGGGGCCCGGTCCATGGTCCTGAGGCTCAACTGTAGCGATTGGGCATAGTAACCCCCGCCGTTGGTCCATGGACCTCGGCCCGAGTAAAGGCATCACGCGCTGATTGGGCTCGGGCAACACTAATGGCAGGACGTAGGTGCGTGCTCTATTGTCCGCTAGAGCCCTGGTTCTTGGTTCCCGGTCCGCTGTCCTAGGCAAGATGGTACAGTAACCCCGGGCCAAGTTTAAAGTAGCGAAATGGGGGGTGTTTTGTCATTGGTCGAGGTTACAAAGTCGCCCTGCCCGCTTCAAGCAAGTTTACTCTGACAAAGCCCCAAATTATTAAACAAAACCATATAACCGCGGCAACGTCAGCACGATCCAGGGTACATAAGTCACCAACAGCAAGACAGCAATTTCGGCCAAAATAAATGGCAAGATTGCAATCGAACCTTTTTCAACTGGAACCTTACCAATACCACAAGCGATAAACAGGCAAAGGCCCAAGGGCGGCGTACCACAACCAATAATTAAGTTGAGCACCATGATGACGCCAAAATGTACAGGATCAATACCAAATGCCACCGCAATTGGCGCAAGAATTGGCGCCAAAATGATCACGCTCGCGCCGCCATCCATAAAAGTTCCCACCACCAGTAACAACACATTAACCAACAGCAAAAATATTACCGGATTGTCCGAAATCGATAAAAACAGTTCTCCTAGGAGGACAGGCAACTGGTAGGCGGTTAAAACATAACTGAGGATTTTTGCACAACTGATGATCATCATCACAGCAGCCGTAAGTGTTGCTGTGTGAATTAGCATTGGTCGGATATCGCGTAGCTTTAAGGTGCGATTGATTGCAAATCCAAAAATCAGGGAATATAGCACTGCCAGTGATCCAGCCTCGGTCGGAGTGACAACCCCCCCTAGAATGCCGCCGACTATAATCAGAGGCATCCCCAAAGGCCACATAGCATCCCGTGTGATGACAATTTTTTCCCTAAGTGGAATGTTCTCGGTGCGCCTTGGAAATTTGTGTTTTCGGTCCATGACCAAAACCGTGCCTATCAGGGCCAGGCCAATCATAATGCCAGGAATAAGGCCGCCTATAAACAGCGCCCCGATTGAGGTGCCGACCGTCACGCCGTAAATGACCATCATAATGCTAGGAGGGATTATTGGCCCGACTGTTGAGGAACTGGCCGTTACCGCGACGCTAAATTCGGGCGTGTACCCGGCCTTCACCATGGCCGGAATCATCACACCACCAACCGCCGAAGTATCAGCCTGCGCCGATCCTGTAATGCCACCAAAAAACATGCTGGCGACGATGTTGGCATTGGCTAAACTTGCGGGCATTTTGCCAATCAACATCACTGAAAATCGAATAAGCCTGTCAGTAATTCCGGTTTTGTTCATTATTTCACCGGCCAGAATAAACAGCGGAATAGCCAAAAGTGGAAAAAACCCGATACCGGTATAAATAGACTGAGGAATAACGATAAGTGGATTGCCGAACCCAGGCCCAATCGCGATAAATATCAGGCCCAGCGTTCCAGTGGCGCCCAAAGCTATATAGACTGGGACCGCCAAAAAAATCAATAAAAACAGAGAAGTAATTAGAATTCCGCCGATAAGCATAGCTCAGTCTCTTTCGCCATTTTTTTGTGGGGGAAACAAGTTGCGCGGGATCTGTTTTGCAAATTCATAAAACGTCAAAATACCGCCAACTGGAATTATGCCATAAACGACCCAAAGCGGTATATCGACCATGATCGTTGAGAGTTTACGCGAATTATAAGCGTGCAGCGCCGAATAATAGATCAAGATCAGCAAAAATGTTGTTACCACCGCAATGACAAACAATTTCATCACGAACGCGATTTTGGGCGAAGCATGGCCCAGAAGAACTTTCAGTTCTGTATGCACCATATAGCGAGTCGCCAGGGCGGCGCCAAACATGACCATCAACACCATTAGGTTCGTGACGATCTCATCTAGCCAAAGAATGCCGCTGGATAAAACATAACGGAAAAATACCTGAATAACGACAAGTGATACAATGGAGGTCAAGGAGAGAAGGCAGACGGTTTCCTCTATGAATTCTATCGCTTTGTCAAATTTCATGGATTGTCTTTCTGATTTGGAATCTGATTAAAATGGCATTCAAATTTGTGTAAATCAAATCCAAAAATCTATCGCTGGCCACAATGTGGCCAGCGCCAATGCTGTTTTGCATTAACTGCCGTCGCGAACCAATACGATAGCGTCATAAAGCGCCTTAGTTTCTGGCGTTGCACTGCTCAGAAATTCAGAGACTAGCGGTGCTACTGCTGCGCGGAATGCGGCCTTGTCGACTTCATTCACTTTCACGCCATTTTCCACCAAAAATGCCATTTCGGTTTCCATCGCAGTGTCCCATTTGGTATTAAAGTCTTCTTGCGATGCCTTGCCTGCTTTTAACACAGCTTCTTGATTTTTGGCCGACAAAGCGTTGAAAACAATCAAGCTGATCATCTGTGGATCAGGGATAATAAACTGTTGGGTCATTGAATAGAAATTCGCGACTTCGTACATTTTGTTTGAAGAAATCACAGGTGGAGAATTTTCCAAACCATCAATGGTTCCTTGCTGAACTGCTGTATAAACTTCGCTCCATGCCATAGGAATCCCAGTCGCGCCCATGGCTGTGATTGCCTTAGCCAACATTGGGTTTTGCATAACACGGATTTTAATGCCGTCCAAATCATCAGGTGTCACAACCGGACGAACGGAGTTAATTACGCTACGCTCGCCAAGGTTCCACCAGCCGATGATTTTGAAGCCATTTGCTTCGGCGTCAGCATCCAAAATTTCGGCAACCCGTGGATCTGTAATGACCCGAACCGCATCAGCACCGTTATTAAATAAGAACGGCAAAGAGAATATGTCCCAAAGGTCAGAATAGTTGCCGAGATCAGCCGCTGACGATTCCGACATCTCAATTGATCCGTTACGTAAGCCTTCGAGACTTTGTAATTTGTCGCCTAACTGCGCGCTTGGAAAGAATTGAAAATCAAGTGCCCCGCCTGAGAATTCCTCAACAAAGATTTCCAACTGAGCAGCACCTGCGCCTTGGGCGCCGTTTGGTGGAAATACCACCGAATATTTCAGGACAATCGGGTCTTGGGCCAATGCGCTTGTTGCAAAAAGCCCGCTGCCCAGCGCCATGAGGGCAAAAGTGGAAGCGCGCGAAAATCTTGCCATAGATTTTGATAGTTTCATTATGTTTCTCCATAAAATTTGGATGTCTCGCCGTAAAGGTACGAGGACCGATCATCGTACTCTATTACATTCCCTTTAAGATTTCAATTGAAAACAGAAGAGACTTCCATTATTGAAAAAGGTTCTACTATACACAAAGAAGTGAGATAATGGACATCAACGGGAATACGAAAATATTCGGTGTGGTTGGCGACCCAGTGGCACAGGTTAAAACCCCTAGTCATATCAACTCGATATTCAAAAGCCGCGAATTGGACATAATGTGTCTTCCCTTCCATGTGCCGGCAGTAGACTTTTTGGAGTATTGGGCAGGCATGCGATCTGCCAAAAATGTCGTTGGATTTGGTGTTACAATACCGCATAAACGAAGCGCGCAGCAATTGTGTGATTCACTTGGACCCGGCGCGGAACGGACCGGGGTTGTGAATGCAGTTTGCCGGCGCGCCGATGGCGGTTTTCATGGCGAAAACTTTGACGGGACAAGTTTCGTTGACGGGTTGAAGGCGCAGGGGTTTGATCCACGTGGCCAAAATATCTACATAATGGGTGCAGGCGGCGCGGCAACTGCCATATGTTTTGCGCTGATTGATGCGTTTGTCGCACAAATTTCCATCCAAAATCGAACACATGTTTTGGCAGTTAATCTTGCTGATAAACTAAAAGCCAGCACCGAGTTTAACAATGCAATGGCCGTAAGAACTTTTGATCCCAATGCCAATATTATTATCAACGCGACGTCTTTGGGCATGCAGGAAGATGATCCGCTTCCCTTGGATCCGGGTTTGTTGAAGCCCCATATGATTGTTGCCGAAGTTGTCGCGAAGCCGGAAATTACGCGTCTGTTGCAGCGGGCCGAGACAAAAGGCTGTTGTATCCACTCGGGAATTCACATGATTACCAATCAAATGGAAATCATGGCGGACTTTATATTAAGTGGGCATTTCGAATGAAAATTTCTCAAAAATATCAGTTAACTCAACCCCTTACGCTCAAGAGATTGGGTGTCAATCAAGCGACAACACGTACGCGCTGGAACCACCGTGAATCTCTATTGGGATATGCAAAGCACGATATCAAACATATTGGATTGTGGCGCGATAAGGTTTTGGAACTTGAGGTGAAAGATACCAAAACTCTTTTAAATAATCATGGAATGAAGGTCACTTGCCTTAACCGTATTGGTCCAGTCTTTTCATCGGATGGGGAGGCTGATGCCACTTTTTTGGAGGACGCAAAGCGCGGCATTGACGAGGCTGTTGCCCTGGATGCCGAAAGCCTGATGTACTTTCCCGGCACTTCTTTGCCAAATAATAAAAATCTGGATTTTGCGCGGCAACTTGCCAAAGATTACTTGGATAAAGCCCTTGAATTGGCACGGTCTGCTAACGTCAAAATCGTTATTGAGCCATTGCACCCGATGATTGCGGGTGATCGGTCATGCCTAAATACGATTGCGCAATGTAATGACATTTGTGATGGTTTGGGCGGTGGGTTGGGCATTGTTGTCGATGTTTATCATGTTTGGTGGGATCCAATGCTGAAAGCGGAAATTTTCCGCGCAGGCGCGGCGCGTCTTGCTGGATTTCACATTAATGACTGGTTGGTGCCAACGACCGATTTATTTAGCGGACGTGGCATGATGGGAGACGGGGTCATTGAACTTCGAAAAATTCGCGGATGGATGGAGCAAGCAGGATACAGGGGTAGCGTTGAAATTGAGATTTTTTCAGAGCTGTGGTGGCAAAAAAATCCTGATGATGTGATAAAACTGGCTATAGATCGTGCGCTTCAATTTGCGTGACTTACTACCAAAACTTACCAAGGAACGCTCGTAATGTTGAAAATCGCAATTTTAGAAGCAAGTCACTGGCACGTACCAATGTATTTGCCCGGGTTAGATCCAACTAAAGTTAAAGTTGTTGCCGTTTCGGATCGACAGAATGCCAAGGGGCGCAAAATTGCGCGTCAGTTTTCAGCAAGATATTATCAGGATTACGATGAATTATTGGCCAAAGAAGACATCGATTTTGCATTCGCTTTTGGGCGGGCTTGCGACATGTCAACAATTGTAACCAAACTTGTTGATATGAATATTCCATTCTCGGTCGAAAAACCTGCCGGTCTGAATGCTGAGCACCTTGCGGCGGTGCAGATTGCGGCACATCAAAAAGGCTTATTTAATTCAGTACCCCTTATTCAACGAAATGGTGCGTTATTTCAAAACTTAAAGGAACTTGCAGATATTTGGACGCACATGTCATTTCGATTTATTGCAGGGCCATTAGCACGGTACGAATTGGCTGAATGCCCTTGGATGCTGGATAAAGCCCAATCGGCAGGTGGCTGCACGATTAATCTTGCAGTGCATTTCATTGACCTATTACATTGCTTGACTGGCGATGAAATTGCGACTGTTTCAGCGCAAATGACCACCGATACCAGCCTCGCTAATGTTGAGATATTCTCGTCTCTTTGTCTGATGACAACCAGCGGCACAATTTGCAATATTGAGACAGGCTATACCTTTCCAGGGGACATGACGGCCCAGCGAGAGTTCTCTTTTTCGCTGGCTTCAGACAACCATTATGTACGGTCAAATTTGAACGGAATGCAGGTTGCAAAACGCGGGGCGACGGCGCCATCAGACATTATCTTTGATATGGAGACTGATGACTATTATGCCGATTACGCGAGAGATGTGTTGACCACATTTGAGAACAACCAACCCGCGGACGCCGATTTGTTTGCATTGAAACGGGTGATGACCGTTATTGACCTTGCTTATGCTTCGGCCAGCCAAGGCGGCGTACTACTGTCTAACACATCTCTAAAAAGTACATAAACTAGCAAAGACAATGAGCCAACTTGCGGACTGAAACATATACCGCAGGCAGATGAGGTTGGTCTATGATCGTAACACTGATGACACTTTAATATCAGTTGGCCGGGCAATTGTGTCTGGGATGAATGGCTGAGTTCGAGCAATAAGGCACCCGAACATGCTAGGAAGTTACTTTATTTTACTGTATTCTATATTCATAATATTTTGTTTTTAATTTCGTTACTATTCTTAGATACATACGTTAGCGGCTATTAGTGCAGACGACTATATAGACAGAAATATTAACAATAAAATATAAT
>Ga0209199_1003560_pt1 | contig 15323 bp, 17 predicted proteins | sample COGITO_mtgs_1105_7_FD_184805 | JGI IMG/M metagenome (GOLD analysis project Ga0209199, IMG submission 184805) | Pelagic marine microbial communities from North Sea - COGITO_mtgs_110523 (SPAdes) (version 2) | ecosystem: Environmental > Aquatic > Marine > Epipelagic ...
TCCGATTCCGCCAGTCAGCGTTGTCAGAACTGCGAACCACCACGCCCAGCGGTGGATACCTTCCATGGTGGCGTTAAAGCCCATGGTCCAGCGCCAGAAGAGTGCAGCACGCTCGGTCGCGGTACCGCGGTCCACAATCTGCTCGATCTCGCGCTCACCGCCAAAGCGGCTGACAGCAAGGATCGTCGCGCCGTGCATCGCAAACAGCAGGGCAGATCCATAAAGGAACGCAATGCTCAACGCGTGGAACGGGTTGTAGAACAGGTTGCCATATGTGATCGAGAACAGGTTCGTCCAGTCGAGGTGACTAAAGACGCCGTAAGGCACCATCTCGGACCAGTCGCCCATCAGGATCGGACGGAACAGACCCAACACAAGGAACAGCCAGATCGCAGAGGCGAATGCCCATGCCACATGCTTGCCCATGCCCAGTGCCTCGGCACGCAGGTAGGTACGCACCCACCATGTCAGAACCGAAATCAACAGGAAGAACGATGCGATCATAAAGTAACCGCCGTCATTCATTGGGGGCATGCTCAGACCGTAACCAGGCGAAGGCGGATCAAGCGAGAACCAAAAGAGGTCGCGCAAGAAGATCGCAGGGTTGTAATCAGCCTGCGCCCAGAAGGACAAACCGACCATAACAAACCAGATCAGACCAGTCGCCAGCGAGATCACCCCGAAGGAACCCAGATAGATTGGCCCCAACTGCGCGTTGCCAAAGATGCCGGCAACCTTGGAGAACCCAGTGCTCGTCCCGCGATCAATTGCGGTACCGTCAGGCCCGGGGAGGCCCATTTCGGGCGGCCCCTGCACTTGAACCTGTGTGAAGATGTTTTGATATTCAGCCATTATTCATATCCTCCTACAGATCGACCCACCAAGGGAGCTCATAGTACCAGTCCCACCAGACGATCCATTCTTCGAACCAGACGGTGCCGGAAATCACGATACAAATCGCAGACCAGAAACCAGCGTTCAGCGCCAGGAACAGACCAAGACGGTGAATACCCAATGGTCCGATCGAATAGCCGATCAGATCACGGAAATACGTGTCTTCGTGGTCGGGTGACTTGATCTCTTGTCCCTTGCCCGGGTTCACGGCCGACAACACCAATGATCCATGCAGCGCAAGCGCCAGACAGGTGGTAAAGAAGAACGTGATCGCGATCATGTGGACCGGATTGTAGTGAAAGTTGCCGTAGGTGTAGCCCACGTTATTGACCCAATCGAGGTGGCTAAAGATACCATACGGGAACGCATGCCCCCAAGCACCCAGAAGCACCGGACGGATCACCACAAGGGTCACATAGGCAAAGATCGCCACGCCGAATGCGAACGGCACGTGATAGCCAATGCCGAGTTTTCGGCAAATCTCGACCTCGCGCATCATCCAACTGACAAAGGCGCCAATCGCGCAGATCGTGATAATCTGCCAAAGCCCGCCATCCAGCAGCGGTGCGGCACCCAAACCATATTCAAGCGGCGGTGGGTTAATCGAAATCAACCACGGGTTCCACGTAGGGCCCTGGCTGGCCCCGTAAAAAATCAATATCGTCCCAAGGACGGCGAAAAAGAACGTCGTGACCCCGAAGAAGCCAACGTAAAATGGCCCCACCCAAAAGTCGAACAGATCACCGCCTACCAATGTCCCGCCACGGACCCGGTATTTTCTCTCGAAGCTGAGCTGTGCCATCTTCCAATCTCCATTCATAGACAGGCCCTGCATCCCCGTTCGGGTGCGCCCTGTCATCGTCAATGTCGGTGTTTGCTACGGGCGGACGATGCCCGCCCGCAGCTTATTCTTGCGGCAAAAGCCGATTACATTCCGCCAAAGGCGAGCTGGAACCAGTTTGTGCTTTCATTGCTCAGCAGGACGAGGTGAATCATCGCTGCGAGAAGGAACAGGAATACGCCCTGAGCCACGAATACGCGGCGTGGGTCGAATACCAGCCAGATCTTGTAGAACTGTGCCATGTGCTATTCCTCTCCTACCAGCTGAACCAAGGAAGCTTGATGTACGTCAGCACGTGAGCAACCACGGCAACGATCGTGAAGATCGTAAACCCGCTCATGTAAACTGCGTGCAGCTCTTGGGCCTGCTCGTCTGTGAGACCTGTGAAAGACAGGTCAGATTTGTCAGCCATGTTTTGTCTCCAAAATAAAGTACTGACGCCGCGCACCCCCCGCGGCCGGGTTACGACAGAAGCTCTTCCTCTGCCCCAATCCATCATCCCGGGGGGGAATGATGAACGTCGGATGCCCGTTTCCGGGCAAAACTGGTGTGCCAGCGATCATGCGCTAAAGATCTGCGGCGTAATAATGCGGGCCTGTGTCCAGGCTTTTGCGAAAGGGCCTTTTGTTGGCAGCTCCATCCGGCGCGCGGCTGACAACACCCACGTCAGGATGCAAAGCGGCAGCGTGGCCAGAAAGATCAGCGCGAAATAAGCATAGTATTCGCGCTTTGGCGGCGCAGACCGGGCTCGGGTGTGGGGTATGTCTGTTGTAAAATCGGTCATGTGCGTCCTCCAGAAGATGGTTGCAGTGTTTCGACGGTTTCTAAAACAACCCGGTCGTTGCCGGCGTCGAGGGCTGCACGCTCGGCTGCGTCACGCAGCGTTTTGGCGGCAGAAATTCGTGTCAGGATCGGGTGTGTCGCCACGATCTCGTCCAGCTTGGCCTGTGCATCCGCATCCCAAGGGAAATCACGGCGCAATGGCGTCAGCGTGGCATCGGCTTCGTCCATCTCACTGCCCAGCGGCAGGATATGGAACAGCGCATCAAACAGGCCATTGCAGACCTCTTGCAGCAAATAAGTCGCCCCGGCGTAGCCCATAAACGGCGTACCGGTGGCACGGCGGATCGCAGCACCGGGGAAGCTGGCAGGAATAAATACAGGCGATGGACCATGCCCCGCCTTCATCTCGGCCATATACATTTTTTCGTTAATCGAGCCCAAAACGATCAAAGGCCGCTTGGTATGTAGCAAACTACGTACTTCGTCGTTGTTGGTTTTCTTGCCGCGCATGCGGGCCACCGCAAAGGCACAAGGGAAACCCAGATCGCCTTCCAGAAAGTGGCGCACGCCGCGGGCGTAAGTCTCGTTCGCAACAATGGCGAACTCAGCTGTCGCAAAAAAATCCTGCGTCACCGAACGCCACAAATCCCAAACGGGCTTGATGGTCGAATGTTTCTCTTGCTCGATGAACGGTTCAGGGTCGAGGCCCGTCAATTCACCCAGCTTGCGCAGGAATTTTGTCGTTGAATCAATGCCAAACGGCGCCTGCAGATACGGCTTACCAAGTACTTCACAAAGACCGCGACCAAACTCGCGATACATCGTGACATTGACGTCGGCATTCACCAGATTGCGCATCTCTGCAACATGGGCGCCCAGCGGCATCACCATGTTGATCTCAGCGCCAATGCCCTCAACCAAACGGCGGATCTCGGCCAGATCAGAGGGCATATTGAACGCCCCATACATTGGCCCAAGGATATTTACCCGCGGTTTTGCATCTTCTTCGCGCTTCTTCTCTGGGGGCATGCGACCCTTGGTCATGCCAAACTCAGTGAAGATCCAAGTCATCGCGCGGTCTGCGCATTCCCACTGATCTTCATCAATGGTGCGCGGCAAAAATCGTTGGATATTGGTACCTTGCGGGGTCACCCCGCCACCAATCATCTCAGCAATCGAACCTGTGACAACCACGGCAGGCAAAGCAGGATCAAGGGTCTGCCAAGCGCGCTTCATCGCCTCTTCAGTGCCCTCACCCATCTCGGTTTCCGCGAGGCCAGTCACAACAATCGGCAACTCATGTGGCGGCAAGCCATCGGTGTAGTGCAGCACAGAGGTGACCGGCAGGTTTTCGCAACCGACAGGGCCATCAATGACAACCTGTAGACCTTTGACGGCACAAAACGCGTAAACTGCGCCCCAATATCCGCCCGCGCGATCATGATCAGTGACAAGCATCAGATCATCTCCTGCGCTTTGGCGGCGCGCGCCATTTTATCAAGCTTTTTCTGATGCTGGGCACGGAAGTCAGGCCGCAGGTTCGGCGCACCCTCCCAAACACCAGCGGTGTCTTCCTTGCCCACGCCTTCAAAGAACGCGCGCATTGTGTCCATCTTTTCCTTACCCGCAATAGCGGCATTCACGACTTGCGCGAGCGAACCTGCACCTGCCGGGCCCATCAGGGGACGCGCTGAAATCAGGTTGGTAAAGTAAAGCGACGGAATTCCGGCTTCTTTAGCATGCTGCACGACCGGGGTCGTGCCAATCGCTAGGTCGGGTTTGATCGCATCAACCGCTGAAAGGTCATCCTCAAGCGAAGCACGATAGACGATCTTTACGCCTTTGGCCTCTAGCCACTCTGCGTCAGGGCGGGACCATTCTGTTTTGGGGCAAGCTGTCCCCACATATGGCACATCAGCGCCGCTTTCGATCAGCAAGCGCGCGACCAACAGCTCGGAACCCTCATAACCGGAAAGCGTAATGGTGCCGTTGATTTGCGATCCGGCAAGCGCGCCCTTAATCGCAGGCAAGAATGCATTTTGTGCAGCGGCGATCTGATCTGGCTTCACATTGTACGCATCACCAATCGCGGCCAGCCAAGCAGCGGTGCCATCATGGCCTACGGGCGCAGAGCCAACGACCTTGCGGCCAGCCGCCTGAAATTCTCGGATGGACGCAGTATAAAACGGGTGGATCGCCGCCGCGACACCACAATCAAGGGCGGCGTAAAGCTCGCGCCACTCACGGGTAGGCACAACAGGACCAGCGGCCAAACCCATCGGGGCCAGCATCGCGCCGATCATCATCGGATCAGCCGGAAACATCTCGCCCATTAGCGCTACCGCGGGACGGTCAGATTTGCCGCCAACAGGGCGTGCGACAGGTCCTGCCTTAATCTCTTCACGGGCGTAATTCAGCATCGCACCGGCAAGAACGTCCTTAGCTTCGGCATGGGTCGGAATACCGAATCCCGGCACATCAATGCCGACGATCCGCACGCCGTTAATCTCTTTGGGCAACAACCGCAGCGGCACACCCGATGCAGTGGGCACGCACAAATTCGTCACAACAATCGCGTCATATCGATCAGGGTCGGCCATATCGTGGACGCTCTCGCGAATGTCCTCGAACAATTTGCCGGTCACCAAGCTCTCGGAATTAAACGGCACATAGCCAACTGACCGGCGCGCACCATAGAAATGAGACACGAACGTGAGGCCGTATACACAACAAGCAGACCCGGACAGAACCGTGGCCACACGTTTCATGCGAAGGCCTACACGCAAAGACCCGAACGCAGGGCACATGCTCTGCGGTTGATCGTGAGGTCCTTGCGGATAGTCCTTGGCGTATTGGTCCAAAATCTCGGATTTTCCGGCGGCACGGGCGGCCGCCTCCATTGATCCGCCACTCGCTGTGCAACCGCCCTCAAGGGCAGTTGCCTGTGTCCCAGCATCCAGCAGATCAGCGGTTTCGTCACGCGCGACACCCTCGATGATCTGGACTTCACCAGCATCATCATAGCCGACCTCATAGCCTTGGGTGTCGGTATCATGCGTCATCATAGATGACCTCTAGGCTCTCTTTCGGAGCAGCATTCTTGCCACGCATATCCACGTCAGTGGCAGGAACCAGTTGATAGTCGCCGCCCGTATCTTTGGCGTCGAACAGACCCAGCAAACCGTCTTGATCAAGCGGGTTCGGGCGGACTGGCGGGGCGATGCCCACAGCGTCAGCCAGCCCTTCAAACATCGGACCCCATTCGCTTTCATGGGTACCAACGATCTGATAATTGGCGCTTTTCTTTCTCAGGTCGTCATTTTGCGGTATTGCCGCTAAGATAGGTATGCTTACAGCTTCGGCGAAAGCTTGCGCTTCTCCTGTGCCGTCATCCTTGTTAATCACAAGTCCGGCGACCCCAACGTTGCCACCCAATTTCCGGAAGTATTCAACCGCTGAACAGACATTGTTGGCGACATAAAGAGATTGTAGATCATTGGATGCGACCAGAATGACTTTCTGCGCCATATCGCGCGCAATCGGCAGGCCAAAACCACCGCAAACAACATCGCCAAGGAAGTCCAAAAGGACATAGTCAAAGTCCCAATCGTGGAACCCTAGCTTTTCCAGCAATTCAAACCCGTGGATAATGCCACGTCCACCGCAACCACGGCCAACTTCCGGGCCGCCAAGCTCCATCGCAAATACACCACCGCGCTTAAAGCAGACGTCGCCGATAGCCACTTCTTCGCCAGACAGTTTCTTCTTTGCGGATGTCTCGATAATCGTCGGGCAAGCCTTGCCGCCAAACAAAAGGCTAGTCGTGTCAGACTTTGGATCGCAGCCAATCAACAGCACGCGCTTGCCCATCTCGGCCATCATGTGGCTCAGGTTGGCCAGCGTAAATGATTTCCCAATGCCGCCTTTGCCATAGATCGCGATGATCTGCGTTTTGGACGTTGGTTCACCCTGGGGCACCTCAAGCGTCGGCTCTTCGTTTGCTTCGTCACGCAAACGCTGATCGAAATCCTTCAGGTTTGGAATTTCATCTTTCATGCGGTTCCCCAATTCAAAATCATTTTCAGACACGCAGGATCGGTGAATGCGGTCTCATATGCGCCGCTGGCGAGTTCGGCAGGCTGTTGGTGTGTAATCAGATCGGCCAGTTGCAGCACGCCCGCTTCGACCAATGCTTTGGTTGCGGTCATGTCATCTGGCGCCCATTCGGCGCTGATGCGGAAACGGGCCTCTTTCATAAATGCGGGCGGAAACGCGAATTGCAGCGGGGCTGTATAAAAGCCCGCCAAAACAATCTCGCCACCTTTGGCGATACGCCCAATCCAGTCGTTCAGCAGATCGCCACGACCAGACGCGTCGTAGACCGACTTGTAATCGCGACGCGCGTCATTCTCTGGCGTTGTGACTTCGTAACCGTCAGCACCACTCATACGAATGGGATCAACTTCCCAAACGGTCGGCGCAGGCGCCCCAGATGCGACGGTCAAGCGGGCCAACAGCCGCCCAAGAACACCGTGGCCGATAATAAGATCAGGAACAGCTTTGTTGGGGCCGGCCATGGCATGGCGGGCCGTTGCGGCCAAAGCCAGCAATGCGCCAGCAGCGCCGAGGCCACGGTCAATACGGGTGACGCGCGATGCTTTGGTGACCAGCGTTTCCGCCGCCGCACCAAACAGACCGAACGCGCCTTCATAGCAACTGGCACCAGGAACAAACACGTGCTCCCCGACGCGGTAACCGCTATCGGCACCCGCTTCTACCACTTCGCCCGCAGCTTCATAACCTGGGATCAAAGGATAACCCATGCCGGGAAACGGCGGCATCTCACCCGTCCAAAACAGCTTTTCTGTTCCTGTGGAAATGCCGGAATGTTTGATCGCGACAACAATATCGTCAGCCGCCGGCGGAACGATTCCCACCTTATCAAGCCCCAGCTTGCCGGGCGCTGATAGTATAACAGCCTTTGTTTCCAATGCGTTCTCCTCCGTGCTGCAAATTGAGCATGGCTCTACCTGCGACACTCTGTCCTACGTCATTCTAGCCTTACACAGTCCTGTGTCAATTTATTTAGACACCAGATGTGTAAACCCTACCTTACACCGACAACAACAGATGTGATGTATGGCCGGTGGGTCTTGGGCGATTGGATTTTTGTAAAGCCAGCCTGCGCCAAGAGTGCAGCAATTTGGCCTTGTGATCGTGCACGACCGGTACGCATTGCCATGCAATAAAGGGCAAAATACGCGTCGCCCGCGCGCTCCGGTGCGTCACCACCGGTCATCGGTTCAGAAATCAGTATGCGCCCGCCTTCTGGCAAGGCTGCGTAGGCCGTTCTTAGCAATGCGACAACCGTCTCATCCGCATGGTCGTAGAGAACGCGAACCAGACTGATGATGTCGGCACCCTGCGGCAACGGATCATCCCGAAAGGATCCAGGGACAATCGTGACACGGCCTGACAGCCCAGCCTCTTCGAACCGTTGCGCGGCAGCGGGAGCGACCGCAGGCAAATCAAAAAGCGTCATTTGCAGATGCGAATGTGCAGCACCAACAGCCGTAAGAAACGCACCAGTCCCGCCACCGACATCAAGAATGTGCTGACAATCAGAAAGCTTTGCCACCGCCAGCGTATCTTCGGCGACGAGCACCTGACTATCAGCCATCAATTGCGAATAGATGGCGGTGGTCTTTGGGTCGGTCGCACCACTCGCGCCAAAAACATATGGCCAGAATTCCGCAAGCTCGGTGTCGACTTCGCCACGGAAGAAAGCCACCGGATCAGCCAAATCTAGGTACAGCACATCGTGATGGTCGATCATACCAGAAAGCCCGGGAACCCCTGCCAAAGCGGCCCCGCGCGTTGTCAGCGCAAAATGGCCGGACTTGCGACGTTTGATCAGACCGATTGCGGCGGAAGCACCTAATAAAACTGGCATCCGATCAGACGGAACATCGACTTCAACCGCCAAAGCCTCTGCCGTCATTTCTCGGTCGAGCAAGATCTGTGGAAGTCTCAGCCGGACGAAGGCTTGTAAAATCTGGCTATGACAAAAGCCAGCGACCAGGTCGAACATCGCTTCGCCTTCTGATCGCACGAAACGCCGGGTCAAAGGAAAGCGCGCCGCCCAGCTTTGAAAGCCACGCGATGCAACTAGGCGCGTCAAGCGGCCTGACCGCTTTGTCGCGCCGGGCGGCAAGTCAGGTTTGGGCATCTGAATGCTCAGGTCCTTCATTATTCGCCAGGGACAGTGGGCCTGCTACGCGCACCAGCTGGTACCAGTTTGTCGGCATAAGCGCGGACCATTTGCGCAAGTGCGGCTTCACCCGGACACGCTGGAATGGAAGAAATTGCACCGCCTAGAATGTCATCAAAGCGTCCAATTGCGCCCTGCACGCCATAGGCCGCAACCGCATTCGGACGCCCGTGCAGGTCATCTTGACCAGCCGGCTTGCCCAGCGTTTCTTGATCGCATAGCGCGTCGTGCAGATCATCTGCCACCTGAAAAGCTTCGCCAATCCGCGCGCCCAGCTCTTCCCAAGGCTGCGCCTCTTGGCCCGCCGCAACAGCACCCATTTGGGTCGCAGCAATAAACAGGGCACCAGTTTTCGCCTGATGGTAGGCGGACAAGTCGATTGCGGTTTCGCTCTCCCAACCCTGGCCCGCACAGATGCCAAACGGCATACCAGTGCGCGTGCCCAAAATATCGATCAGTTTCAAAGCACGCTCGGGCGCATCACCCGCAGCCCGCGCCAATAACTGAAACCCCATGATGATCAGGCTGTCGCCAGTCAGTACGGCCAATGGCTCTGAATAGGCGCGATGCAATGCGGGCTTTCCCCGGCGCATATCCGCATCGTCAAAACAAGGCAGGTCATCATGAACAAGGCTGGCACAATGAATAACTTCTAAAGCAGCGGCTGCGGCATCGGTCAATGCGGGGCGATCGTCACCACAAGCCATTGCGACGGACGTCAGGATCGTCGGCCTAATCCGCGCACCGCCCGGAGTGACAGCATACTCTAGCGCTGCCGCCAGCCTGGCCGGGGCAACACCGCCCTGTCCGGCTTGAATGGACTTCGCCATTGTCGCGTCAATACGCTCTGAGATTCTCATGCGTGTCTCCTTTGTAATCTATTGTGTCTATTTTGGTTTACATATGTCAATGTAAATCAAACGTAACAAACGACTCAGAGTTGGATGAAAGCTGGTTCACCCAAAATCGTTGTCATTGGCGCCGGGATCGGCGGATTGGCCGCGGCCCTGCGGCTGAGCCATCAAGGCTGTCACGTCACCGTGCTCGATTTGCATGCTGCGCCGGGAGGCAAAATACGGACGGTGCCATCTGATGCAGGACCGGTGGATGCCGGACCAACAGTCCTGACCATGAAACCTGTATTTGAGGCATTGTTCGCAGACGTCGGAGAACAGCTTGGCGATCATCTGACGCTTCAACCACTGACCACGTTGGCCCGACATTACTGGGATGATGGCGCATCGCTTGATCTGGACGCTGATCCAGCCAAAAGCCTTGCCAACGTCATTGCAGCCTTTGGACCGAAAGCTGGGCATGAATTCGAGGCGTTCTCAGCCCGCGCCAAACGCCTGTTCGATGCTTTCGACGCGCCCATGATGCGCACGGCAGAACCCAACCAGATGGCCGTGACAAAGGCAGTGCTGCAACAGCCCAGTCTGATCCCAGACATGGCACCACATCTGACCCTCGCAGGTTTGCTCAAACGGTCGTTCAGCGATCCGCGACTTGCCCAGCTCTTTGGCCGCTACGCCACCTATGTTGGCGGTTCGCCCTATGCATCGCCTGCAATCCTCTCGCTGATCTGGCAGGCAGAGGCACAGGGTGTTTGGTCCGTCGCAGGCGGGATGCACAAATTGGCGCAAAGCATCGCAAAGCTGGCGCAAGCACGCGGCGCAACCTTGCATTACGGCACCACCGCGACACGCATCACGCGGCAAAACGGACGCATCAATGGGGTCCAGACTGACCAAGGGCATTTTCCAGCAGATATCGTCCTGTTCAACGGTGATCCGCGCGCCTTGGCCACTGGCCTGCTCGGCGACAGCGCAAAGCTGGCGGTCACCCCGTCTCATACCGAACCACGCAGCCTATCGGCCTTAGTGCACGCCTTTGCGGCCATACCCGACGGGATCGATCTGTCCCACCACACTGTCTTTTTTGGCCATGATCCCAAGGCGGAATTTCAAGCACTTGCCAAAGGCGAAGTTCCGACCGACGCCACACTCTACCTTTGCACCCAGGACCATGGGCAGGTGGCCCCTGACGCCATGCAAAGGTTCGAAATCATCATGAACGCGCCACCCGTCCTGCGCGATCCGACCAAGGAAAAACCATCATGTCAGACACAAGTATTCAACCGGTTCCGGGATTTCGGCCTGACGTTCAGTCCAACGCCAAAGGAAACAACACTGACAACGCCGCAAGAGTTCGACACACTGTTTCCCGCGAGCCTCGGTTCCCTTTACGGGCGGAGCCCGCACGGCATGATGGCAGCCTTCAAACGCCCGACAGCACGAACGAAGGTGCCGGGGCTTTACCTGTGCGGGGGCGGGGCACACCCAGGGGCGGGGGTGCCGATGGCGACGCTCTCAGGCCAGCACGCGGCCGCGGCGATCATGACGGACCATGCTTCCACCTTGACGTCCCACCCAATGGCTACGCGTGGTGGTACGTTGACGGGATCAGCGCCTGCGGGACCAAAGCGGTCTCTGTCATAGGGTTTATCGGGTCTGTCTTTTCGCCATGGTATGCGTGGTCAGGGCGCAAAGATCCTGCCAATAACTGCTGCATCAACGTGGCAACTTACGGGCCGGGCGGGCGGTTTACCATGACCGACAGAGGGCGCGACGCGCTGCATACCACACCAGATACGTTTCAGGTCGGCCCGTCATCGATGCATTGGAACGGCACCGAACTGGTCATCGATATTAACGAGATCAGCAGCCCACCATTGATCAGCCGCGTGCGCGGTCAAATCACGATCACACCGCATGCGATGACAAACGTGGAACTGCCGCTTACACCGGACGGCGCGCATGTCTGGCGTCCGTTTGCACCATCCTCGGACATCAAGGTCGATCTTGAGGCAAAGGGCTGGCAATGGAACGGTCACGGCTATTTCGACAGCAACTTTGGCACACGGTCGCTAGAAGAGGACTTCAGCTTTTGGACATGGGGCCGCTATCCCACCAAATCCGGCGCGACCTGCATCTACGATGCAGTGCGCCGCGACGGATCAACGCTCGAAACTGCGATTGCTTTTGACAGCACGGGACAGGCGAAAATCGTCGATGCGCCACCACGTACCCGCTTCAAACGCTCGCTCTGGCAGGTCATGCGCGACACACGCGCCGATCCCGGCGTGACGCCCAAACAAGTTTTGAACATGCTGGATGCCCCATTCTATTCGCGTTCTGCCGTGCAAACGCAGATCGACGGAGAAGTCGTAACCGGTGTGCACGAGGCGCTAGACCTGAACCGGTTCCGGTCCCCGCTGATCAAGCCGATGTTGGCAGTCAGAGTGCCAAGGCGGAAGGGGTGGCCCGGCTGAATGACATCCTAGAGCCCGATGTGGCGACTAAGAATTTGGCGAGCAGACAAAGAACACAATTCCCGCTATCGTTATCCCTACTAACCAACGAAAAGTAATTAGTAAGGGAGGGGAAGATGACAGTCTTCTTAATAGCTGACGTCAAGGTAACCGACGACGCATGGATACCAGAATACGCAACCAAGGTTCACGACATCGTCGCCAAACACGGCGGCAAGTATCTATCGCGTAGCGGGAATATCGAAACGATCGAGGGAGAGGGTCTGGACACGACATTGGTTGCTCTCATTCAGTTCCCGTCCCGTGAAGCGCTTGATGCCTTTGCAAGTGATCCAGAATACGCACCGTTCGGCGAGGCGCGACAAGCTGGAAGTGTCAGCCGCTTTCATGTCATCGACGATACCGATGTTGCAGGCGCAATACCCTATCTTCCTGCCGCAGGGTAGCAGCCATACCTGAGATGCATTAACATGCGAAACTGCTTCGGGGGCTCTCTGGTCTCCGAGGCGCATACAATCCAAGGGCGACCTCCAATGGCCAAAGCAATTCATAGCATGATCCGTGTGTCGGACAGGGACGCGTCCATTGATTTCTATGAAAGGGCTTTCGATCTAAGCGTGGCTGATGTTTTCGATTTCGAAAGTTTTACCCTGATCTACCTGTCAAACGATGAGACCGAGTTTGAAGTCGAACTTACTGTAAACAAGGGACACAGTGGCCCGTATGAACTTGGAGATGGCTACGGCCATATCGCGTTCAGTGTTCAGGATATCCACGCAGAACACCAGAGACTGTCCGCGCTCGGCTTTCAGCCTACAGACGTCAAATCGCTAGACCACGACGGAAAAAAGCTCGCGACGTTTTTCTTTCTCCAAGATCCGGATGGCTACAAGATTGAAATACTGCAGCGCGCGGGTCGATACCTCTGATCGATGGATGCCCCTTCGGCAGCATTCGACTATGCAGGTAACCCGCCCAACTTAGCTTCATGAGAAATGCATCCGGACTGCCGAATTTGGTGGAGAGTGCAAATTTCGACCGGACCAAGAAGAACTCAAATTTCGTGCGCAATCTTACGAACATATTGACCTGGCGTGACGCCAACTTGTTCCTTGAATCTACGTATGAAATGGCTTTGGCTGGAAAATCCGCACGACATGGCAACCTGAGACATTGGTATTTGCCTCAGTAATTCTTTCGCCCGCGTGATCCGGACATAAGTCACCCAATGGTGTGGTGTCATTCCGCTACTCTCGCGAAACATGCGGTGGAAATGAAACTCCGAAAGCCCTGCGAGAGCGGCAAGGTCGCTTAACCGGATGTCGTCGTCGAGATGCGCATCGATCCATTCATCAACGTCACGCAGGACTCTTTTTGACAATCCGCCCTTCAGGTGCACGGGTCGATCTGCCAATGCGGCAACCAAATCAGAAAACCCGGCGTCAGCGGCAAGAACATCGTCCCTTAACGCGGCCAGTGCCATCTTACGAAGCGGCACCTCAAGCTTCCCCGGGTCTGCAAATGTCTGCTCTGCGATATCAAGCCGTCGGGCATCTTGATCGAGGGTCTTGGCGTAGGCCGCGCGCAACACGTCGTTTGCCACGTAAAGGTGCACAAATTTGAAAGTTTCCGTTATCTGCCAGTCCGACGAATGCCCCTCAGGGAAAACACAAAGTGTCGCGGGTTTGCCTGTCTTGCCACGGCCATCAACACGGCGGGTACCGCTACCACCATCAAGGTATAGGCTGAAGACGTGCCCGCTTGTTGCGTTGTACTGGATTTCGTCATGACTGTTTTGCCAAACGGCAATGTGACGGCCACTGCCTAACGACAGGTTTGCCAATCGCTTGGTCCGGTGCGATGCAGATAAGAAATCATCGACGCGTTTTTTCACAACTCTTCTCCTTGCTCTCACATTACTGACCAGCAAAACCATGTCACGACCACTGCGGTTGTAAACCGCAAGATCGTGCAATCCTGAACAAAAATATTGGTCTACTAGCTGCTACGAAAAGGAAAGCTAATGATCAATTCTCTGCTGTATGCTGCAACCGTCCTGATTTGGGGTACAACCTGGATTGCCATTGCATGGCAGATTGGACCCGTCGACATCGTCGTTTCGGTGTTCTATCGGTTCGCACTGGCCTGCGTCGTATTCTTGGTTGGCCTCGCACTATTGGGGCGGCTGGAATTGCCCAAGCAATGGCGCTTTGTTGTTCTGCAGGCGCTTTGTCTGTTTAGCTTCAATTTCTTATGTTTCTACCAGGCCACTTCACTGATACCGTCAGGGTTAGTCTCCGTCATCTTTTCACTGGCAACAGTTCTTAACGCCATAAACGCACGCATCTTTTTTGGTGAAAGGGTTCGCCCAAGGGCCATCGCAGCAGGTTTGATCGGCGCGGTCGGTCTAGTCTTGTTGTTTTGGCATGACCTCACCGTGTCATTCGACTTTAGCGTCATTCAGGGCATAGGCTGGGCCATTGCAGGAACAACCTTTTTTTCGCTTGGCAACATGATGTCACGCAAGAACAGTCAACACGGTGTCTCACCGGTTATTGCGAATGCATGGGGCATGGGTATTGGCGCGCTCGTTCTTCTTGTTATCATTGCTCTTGGCGGGGCATCGCTCTCGCTGCCTAGCTCTTCTACTTACGTCTGGGCGCTGATCTATCTTGCGGTCATCGGATCGGTTGTTGGGTTTAGCACCTACCTCATGATGGTCGCGCGACTGGGGTCTGATCGCGCCGCCTATGCGACAGTTCTATTCCCCGTTGTTGCATTGCTTATGTCGACCATCTTTGAAGGCTACGAATGGCACGCCACAGCCATTGCAGGGGTCGCTCTTACAATAGCGGGCAATCTTGTGATGTTTGCGCGGTGGGACGTCTTCAGGACACTCCGCACGCAGTGAGCGTTACATGACGGTGGCCACTTCAAATCCGAAAGCAGACCACTAAGGGTCATTTCGCATTCACTTTGTCAATTTCTACGAAATTCTTGCACAATCCTACGCCGCTCCATTGAAATGAATGTGTTTTCAGCGTTCATCGCTTTATAATTACCCCCAGTTTGGAGGCGGTGAATGGACCTGTTCAATTTTCTTGCAGACGTGAAAGATCACATCGCCCAAAGCGGCATTCACGATGGGTTCCAGCTTTGCGGCGTCCGTAACATGGGATTACTGCAAACGCGCAAGCCGACTC
>Ga0209199_1003561_pt1 | contig 15322 bp, 15 predicted proteins | sample COGITO_mtgs_1105_7_FD_184805 | JGI IMG/M metagenome (GOLD analysis project Ga0209199, IMG submission 184805) | Pelagic marine microbial communities from North Sea - COGITO_mtgs_110523 (SPAdes) (version 2) | ecosystem: Environmental > Aquatic > Marine > Epipelagic ...
TAATGAGACAAGCTCAATCTGTTAAAAAAGGTGTAAGAGCTAACGGTGGAACCCCAAGAGAATTTTGCACCATTACAGTTACTGATGGTATTGCAATGGGTCATGAAGGTATGAAGTCTTCTTTGATTTCAAGAGAAGTAATTGCAGACTCTGCAGAACTTACGGTTAGAGGTCATTGTTATGATGCATTAGTTGGTATTGCTGGCTGTGATAAATCTTTACCTGCTTTAATGATGTCTATGGTTAGATTAAATGTTCCAAGTGTGTTTATTTATGGAGGATCAATTCTTCCAGGTAGATATAAAGGGAAAGACGTAACTGTAGTTGATGTATTTGAAGCAGTAGGAAAACATTCTTCAGGTCAAATGTCAGCAGCTGAACTTAGAAAACTAGAATTAGTTGCTTGCCCGAGTGCAGGTGCGTGTGGTGGTCAGTTTACAGCCAACACTATGGCTTGCGTGTCCGAGGCGATTGGTCTTGCGCTGATGAATTCATCCGGCGCCCCTGCCCCTTACGAGAGCCGCGACCAATATGGTGTGGCTTCTGGCGAAGCGGTCATGAACCTGATTTCCAAGAACATCCGCGCCCGTGACATTGTCACACGCAAGTCTTTGGAAAACGCAGCCCGTGTTGTGGCTTGTACGGGCGGTTCCACCAATGCCGGTCTACACTTGCCAGCTATCGCACATGAGGCCGGTATCGACTTTGACCTTATGGATGTCTGCGACATTTTCCGCGACACCCCATATTTTGTGAACCTTAAGCCCGGTGGCGATTACGTGGCCAAAGACCTTTATGAGGCGGGCGGCGTGCCTGTAGTTCTGAAAGAACTGCGCAAAGCGGGCCTGATCCACGAAGACTGCATGACCGCCACAGGGCGTACCATGGGTGAAGAGCTCGACATGATCAAAGGTGATGCCGACGGCACAGTGATCTACCCTGTCGAGACACCGATCACACAGACAGGCGGGGTTGTCGGCCTACAGGGCAACTTGGCCCCTGAAGGTGCCATCGTCAAAGTCGCGGGCATGTCTGCGGAAGAGCAAACATTCACAGGCCCCGCACGCGTATTTGAAAGTGAAGAAGATGCGTTTGAAGGCGTCAAAGCACGTGCATACGAAGAAGGCGAAGTGATTGTCATCCGCAACGAAGGCCCGTCGGGCGGCCCCGGCATGCGCGAAATGTTGGCAACCACGGCAGCGCTGTCCGGTCAGGGCATGGGCAAGAAAGTGGCACTGATCACCGACGGCCGTTTCTCTGGCGCGACACGCGGGTTCTGTGTTGGCCACGTTGGGCCAGAGGCTGCACATGGTGGCCCGATTGGTTTGTTGGAAAATGGCGACATGATCACGATTAACGCTATAACCGGCGAGTTGAAGGTAGATCTGAGCGACGAAGAGCTTGCCACACGCAAAGCGAACTGGAAGGGCCCGAAAGAGACAATCTATGCCTCTGGTGCGTTGTGGAAATATGCGCAGCTTGTCGGTGGTGCGCGTCTGGGGGCGGTGACGCACCCCGGTGCGAAGGCCGAAAAGCACATCTACATGGATTTGTAATCTTATGATCCGCGCCGTTGTTGCGCTGATTGGGGTGCTTGCCTTTGCGGCCTGCACCCCTACGATGAATGCACCGACACGTTCTGTCGCCCTTGCCCAAGGCGAAGTCATCGCGACATCCCCCGCTGGCTATTGTGTCGACGATGTAGCGAGCCATCCAGAACGGGATTTTGCCATTTTGGCGCCTTGCGCCACTTTGGGTGCAAATTCTGCAGCGCCCGATCTTATCGGTTTTGCGACAGTTCAGGTCGGCCCAGCCGACAGCGGAAGTATTGCTGTCGATGAACTGGCGCTGCGCGATTATCTTATCACCAAAGAAGGTGCGCGCCTGCTGAGCCAGACCGGCGATGCAGAGGCTGTCGACATCTTGTCCACCCAAGCCTTTGACAGTCGGGTGATGATTCACTTCACCGATGTAGGTCCACCGCCGATGGCCGGACTCCAGAACGAAGAATGGCGCGCCTTTACCAACGTCAACGGCCGGTTGGTAACCATCGGCGTCCGCGGGCTTGCCATGGCGCCGTTGCGCGAGGGCCCGGGCGCGACCCTGCTTAAGCTGGTGCTTGCTGGCATTCAGGCCGCAGTCACGGACGAAGTTCCCGACACACCGAACGGCTAAACGGTTTCCATTGCGGACCTTGTTTGGCACACTGCCACTGGACACGAGAAAGGCACGGCTGATGCCATTTCCTTTGCAAGACCAGCTAGACAGGTTCCTGCAACGTCGCGCGATCAAGCGCTGGCGCAAAGCGGCGCGTGATGTTGCCGCGACCAATCTTGGTCAGCTTGACCGCAAGAACGAACTGGCCAAGCGGGCGCTGCGTACCATCTCTGCCTTCAAACTGGAGGCGGACAGCCGGCTTGCCTTACCACGGATCGGCTCGACCAGGTTCCCACAACCGCCCGGCACGGATTGGGCGTGGCGACCCAAGCCATGGCGGGCGCCGGTATCGCCCTCAGGGATCGCACCCGCCTTGTCGAAGATGGAGCTGACAAATGAGTTAGTGATCTTTCATGATTGCAAACAGGCAGAAGTGAACCTGCGGCAAACCAGAAATACGCGCGATATTGATCTTTCACCCTATGGTATAGAAGTGGAAGTATTCCATTTTGACGGCAACTACCTGTCTCTGGTCATCGAAATTCCTCAGGAGTCTTGCGATGGCCTTAAGAAGCGTCACCTCATCCGGCTTGCCGCTTTGATTGACCGAGAGAAACCCACGACGATCTATGCACGGCTAAACGTCAAGAACGGGCCGAACACTGAACAGATATTGCTGACCTTTCCTGACGCAACACCCGAAACAATGGTTGAATTTGATTTGGCCTATAGTGGTCTCAATGAAAAACGGGCCGAACGCATGTGGATTGATCTGATGATTGAAAGCCCCACGATGAATAGGATTGATATCCGTGATCTGACGCTCTGCCGCTATCCGCGAGCGGATATTTAGGGACGACCGCAATGCAATTTATTAACACGGAAATCAAAGCAGGCGTTTGGCGAGGTGATCTTGTGGATGCGGGGGATATCGCACCTCAGCTGCGGATCACCCATCTTGGCGATCCCCTTGAAGGCGTGGTTTGCGAACATGACACCGTCAACGATGTGTGGCGCGTAACGGCCCCGATCCCACCAGCATTGATCAGCGATGGGGTGCAAACCTTTGTTGTCAGCGATGCAACTGACGCGACGCTTGGTCGTTTTACAATCGTTTGCGGAGAACCGCTTGCCGATGACCTGCGTGCCGAAATTTCACTGCTGCGCGCCGAGTTGGATATATTGAAACGGTCGTTCCGTCGCCACTGCTCAGAAAGCTAGCGACGCGCTACGTTCTAGTACGTCATTTGGATGACTATAATACAGTTCATAAACTCATTGTCAGAATGACATCCAGTGCGCCTTTCGCCCCGTAACAACATTGTTAATAGGGAAGAAAAGGAACACCCAATGAACCGTCGCTTTGCAATCAAATCCACATTTCTCGCCGCTGGTGTAGCTATTGCTGCAGCCTGTACACCAATGATGGAGAGCGAGCCTGATATCGTTGATATCGCCGCATCCAACGGTAGCTTCAACACACTTGTTGCCGCTGTCACAGCTGCTGGCCTTGTGGATACACTGAAGGGCGAAGGTCCATTCACAGTATTCGCACCAACAGACGATGCGTTTGCCGCACTGCCAGCCGGCACTGTTGACAGCCTGCTGTTGCCAGAAAACAAGGATCAGCTTGTTGCGATCCTTACATATCACGTTGTCCCAGGTGCAGTCACGTCTGACCAGCTTGCCGGTCAGCGTTTGAGCGTTGCTACAGTCAACGGCGCGAACGTCCACATCGATGGTCGTGACGGCGTGACAGTCGAAGACGCGAACGTCACAACAGCGGACATCATCGCCTCTAATGGCGTGATCCACGTGATCGACAGCGTTCTGCTGCCTTAAGCGCACCCTCGAACCCCACCGCTACCTTCTCCCCAGAAAAGCGGTGGGGCTGCCCGCTCGGGCACCACTCACCCCCATCGCTGCAAAGCGGTGGGGTTTTTATTTCACTATAGCCCGTCTTGATCGATCACATTGGGCAATGACGCGTTTGGGAAGACGGTCCCGGCATTGCGTATGAAAGGAGTGGGATAGTGAGACCCCTGTTCATCTGCCCCCGCCCATAACTACATGGCAGTTTGAATAAAGAGGAAATCGTAATATCCTTTCTGCGTTACGCGTTGCCGATACCTTGCCCGTCGCAAGTTGGACCTCTGGAAAGGAAACTATGGGATACAAGATCAAGCCAGAATGCGAAGTTTGCGGGTCCGTCGGACATTCACTCTATTCAGAGCTACCGGATTCAACTTTCGGCAATGCGGCTCTCGGATCCATCAGTAAGTGCTCTAACAGTGGTTGCCAGACCCTTTGGGCAAATCCATTCCCAGATGCGAAGACAATTTTTTCTTTCTATAAGCATTATTATACTCATGATGCCGGGGCCGCCGATACTCGGGCATCGTCTGCAAGACCCGCCCTCAAGTCCCTCATCAAATCTATCGTAGAGACGCTGCCCTTCTTGCCGGCTCAGTTTTCCCCTTCGCTTCGTTATTTACGCAAACTTCCACCCGGACGATTGCTTGATGTGGGTTGCGGGAATGGCGCGTTTTTGGCTGATGCGGCCGAGCATGGCTGGCAAGTCTATGGCCAAGAGTTCGACGCAAAGGCAGCCGAAGTCGCAAACAAGAGTTCAGGCGCCGAAGTGCGATTGGGGGACTTGCTCGAAGTTGGATTTGAACACAGTAGTTTTGATGCCATTACGCTTAGTAATGTTCTGGAGCATCTGCACAATCCGCGTGAGATCGTGACTGAAGCCTGCCGGTTGCTAAAGCCAGGCGGGACGTTCGTTTCCATTTCACCCAACCCAAACAGCTATTTGCACACCAAGTTCGGTCAATCATGGCGTGGACTGGAAGTACCTCGCCATCTATTCTTATTGCCACCTGCCGCATTGAGAGAAATAGCAAGCGATGCCGGATTTTCGGCGATCGAGGCTTTCTCAGTAATGGGTGCGTTTGATTTCATGGAAAGGGCGTCGATGGAGATCCGAGAGAAAGAATTTCCAAATAAAGATGCAATCCCACCTGCAACGAAGTTACAGAGAATGTCACTGCGTATGAAGACCCTCTTAGGGCGCGATGTGGGTGAATGGGCCGTTGTTGTCGCACAGCGTTGAAACCACTCTTTAGAAGCAAAAAAGGCGACCCAATAAGGGCCGCCTTCCATCTGTTCTAGCCGGAGATGTCCGGACTTATTCGTTGCCAGTTGCCGAGGCCACGTCGATAGAAACGCCTGGGCCCATTGTAGAGCTGACTGCGATCTTCTTCATGTATGTGCCTTTGGCACCTGTTGGCTTGGCTTTGCTGACGGCGTCAACGAAGGCTTTCATGTTCTCTTCGATCTGCTGGGCAGAGAAAGAGGCCTTGCCGATACCGGCGTGAACCACACCAGCTTTTTCCGCTTTGAACTGCACTTGGCCGCCCTTTGCGTCTTCAACAGCTTGCTTCACGTCCATTGTCACTGTGCCAACACGTGGGTTTGGCATCAGGTTGCGAGGACCCAAAACCTTACCCAGACGACCGACAACAGCCATCATGTCAGGTGTCGCGATGCAACGATCAAAGTCGATCGTGCCGCCCTGGACAGTTTCCATCAGGTCTTCTGCACCGACGATGTCTGCACCAGCTGCTTTGGCTTCTTCAGCCTTGTCGCCACGGGCGAATACAGCAACGCGAACAGTTTTACCTGTGCCGTGTGGCAGTGAAACCGTGCCGCGGACCATCTGGTCTGCGTGACGTGGATCAACGCCCAAAGTCATCGCGATCTCGATGCTTTCGTCAAACTTCGCCTTAGCGTTGTCTTTGACCATAGATGCGGCTTCAGCAACGGATACGTTGTGCTTGCCTGCGAATGCAGCGCGTGCTGCGGTTGTACGCTTACCGAACTTTGCCATTACTTCACCTCGATGCCCATAGAGCGAGCAGAGCCCGCGATGATCAACATTGCGCCTTCGATATCGTTGGCGTTGAGGTCTTTCATCTTGGCTTCGGCGATTTCACGCACCTGCTTACCAGTGATGGACCCTGCAACTGATTTACCAGGCTCTTTGGAACCGGATTTCAGCTTGGCTGCTTTCTTGATGTAGTAGGACGCAGGTGGCGTCTTGATTTCCATCGAGAACGACTTGTCCGCGTAATAGGTAATTACAGTCGGGCAAGGTGCGCCGTTTTCCATGTCAGCTGTTTTGGCGTTGAACGCTTTACAGAATTCCATGATGTTGATGCCGCGCTGACCCAGCGCTGGACCGACAGGTGGGGAAGGGTTTGCTGCGCCTGCAGGAACCTGCAGTTTGAGCGTACCCACGATTTTCTTGGCCATGAGCCTTTTCCTTTTGCAACGCTCTTTGGTCGCGACCGCAGAGCTTTTCGTTGTGTGGTCCGGTCCGGCGCACGCGTGCCCCTCGCCTCCCACATAGATGCCTCGCCCATGAGGCGCGACAAGACGTGCGTTTAGTCCGACAAGACCTATTTTGCAAGAGCTTTTGAGACGACATCAGACGGAAATCCAAGGCGACTACGTCGATCGAAATGCGCACCGCTTTGCGCACGCCAACGATCGCGGACATTACCCATATGTGAAAGACCCGATCATCGGTGGTTAGAGGTGATATGCGGGGTTAGACCTGCCAGCGGCTCAAACTGTTGGCATGCGCGCCCCCAAGCACTCACAGCAGTTCACTGTACTTATCTGCCCAAGCCTTACCGACCTTTGACCAGACGAATTTCTCGGCCGCAATCTGTCGCGCGTTCTTTGCGATCTTAGTTGCCAAATCGCCATCCTCTGACAGTTCTGTCATTGCGGCGGCGATTTGATCAACGACTTGGTCCGCATTGATCGGGTCAACATAATAAGCACTCTCAGCCGTTGCCAATTGCGACGGCCCACCCCAATTCAAGGCGATAACAGGCAATCCGAGCATCATCATCTCTTGCATGACTATTCCGTTCGCGTCGGCAAGCGAAGGAAAGACAAAACCGCGATATTGGGCCATCGTTTGCACAATTTCATTGTGGTCCAGCCAACCCGCAAAGATCACACGATCCTCGAGGCCCAAATCCTTAGCCAAGGCGACGAGCGATGAGCGTTCATGCCCCTCGCCATATATGGTGAGCGTCGTATCATCTGGGCACTTTGCCAGCGCCCTCACCGCCAAATCATGACCCTTAAAGTCAACGAGGCGGCCCAGAGATACAAACCGGCCATTCCGGCCATGATGAGCAATCGGCTTTGCCTTCGAAATATACTCTGGAAGGCCAGAATCCACGACATCAAGAGTATTACCAACACGGACGCCGGCCCACGAAAGACTTTGCCTTGTACGTAGAAAACCAGAATTCAAAATTAAATGGGCACGCCTTTTGTCGCCAAAAACGGCCCGGCATAGTAACTGAGCAGGTCTATGCATGCGTTGAACGATCTTTGATCGAGCCGAGAGCCGGTTCTGAAAACCCGAAGGATAGGTGATATTGCCATTCAACGGACCAATAACAACGGGAATACCCCTTGGGACTGGTCGCGGCTCAACAGGCGAAATGGGCGATACAAAGTGCCAAATTGCATTGTGGAAATTCTTGGCCAAGATTGTTTTCTTGGCGCGTAAGAAAAAATACTGGGTCAAAAGCAACTTGCCAAAACGCGAGCGCCACAGTGCGATGTCCAGTTTATCCTCATCCACGATGATGAGCCGTTCAGATGGGAAATGCCCTCTGATTTCCTCTTCGCACCTTTGATGCACACAAAGGTACGCATCATAGTTCTCTGACAACAAATAAGCGAAGTATTGATATGCCTTAATAGCCTCACCACCCATCAAGAGCGACGCGTTAGGAGCTATTAAAACAATTTTCACATCAAAAACCAATCAATGAACACTACGATGCCTTTCTAAACTTGGCCTGTAGCTTTCGTCGATAAGAAAGTTTTGGCGTGACCCTACTGTTTGGAAACCTGCGTGAATTCCAGCTCGACCGGAGTCGCTCGACCAAAGATCGAAACGGTGACCTTCAGGCGTTGGTTTTCCTCATCGACTTCCTCGACCATACCATCGAAGTCTTCGAATGGACCGTCGTTAACCTTGACCTTCTCGCCGATATCAAAGTGGATCAGGGTACGTGGCGCATCTTCGCCTTCTTGTACGCGACCAAGGATCGCCTGCACTTCAGCGTCGCGCATTGGCATCGGGCGCCCTTGTGGACCCAGAAAGCCTGTGACGCGGTTGATCGAGTTGATCAGGTGATAGCCTTCGTCCGACATTTCCATGTGGACCAAGACGTAGCCGGGCATAAAGCGACGTTCGGCTGTCACCTTTTTATTGCGACGGATTTCGATGACTTCCTCGGTTGGCACCAGCACTTCGTCGATCTGGTCCTCAAGGCCCTTTTCTTCTGCCTTTACGCGGATCGCCTCTGCGATCTTCTTCTCGAAGTTCGAGAGAACACTTACCGAATACCAGCGTTTGGCCATCTGTCAGAGCACCTTGTCGTCACGTGGCCCGCGTTGGGCCGGATTGCATTTGTTCAGGCAGCCTGCGCCGCCACTCCCGAAAATAAAAGCGGCGTGTAACTCGATTCGCCACACGCCATTTCAAGGAAGTTGCAGGCTCTTACCGCTGCCTTGGGCAGTTTTCAAGAGGCGGAGGGGAAAACCCACCCGATTAGCTGCCAAAGTAGGTCAGAACGCCATTCAGGCCAGTGCGTATCAGCAGATCGACCAAAAAGAAGAAGATTGCTGTCAATGCAGCCATGATGAACACCATGATCGTGGTCATGATAACCTCACGGCGGGTCGGCCACACGACCTTGGAAACCTCTGAGCGGACTTCTTGGATAAACTTTACGGGGTTGGCGATGGCCATGACGCATTGTCCTTTATCGAAACAAGACGGACTTACGGCCTCTGATGCGCAAATTCAAGCCCGTAAGGTCAGTACAGGTATCAACATGGTGTCAGCCTGCATCTGGGCGCAACAGTGTCACGCCCTGCATCTGTGCGATCGACCTGATCTGACGGGCATAGGCTGCATCACCGATTTCATGCTCCTCTGGGGCAAACCCATCGAACGCGGAGTGTCCTTCTTCCACGGGCAGCATGTTGCGGGCGGCGATTGCGGCTTTCGTGCCCCCCGCGTCGCCTTCTTGGGCCAAGACATGCGCCACGGCCGCAGTGGACAAGCCACGATTGATATAGCGGGGTCTTGGCGTCACAAGCTGCGCTGTGTCCGGCCCTATCAACGCAGACATGATCTGTGCAAAGAGCGCGCCATAGTCTTCATACTGCCATACGGTCACACCTCCGACACCGTGGGCAGAGCGCAGACGCGCAACCAGATCTATCCAGTCGACACTGCTCAGCGGGTTACGTTTCTGGAACACTTCGACAGGTTGCACACGGCCACCAAGCAGCATCTGGCAATAGGCTGAGTTAATGAACGCCGTCGGGCGCCGGATCGCCAGAAACACGTCAATATCTTGACCGATCGCATTGGACAGCTCTGCCAGACGATCACCTGCCAAGGTGTAGCGTTGCTTCATCGCAAGCCCGTGGCGCTGATTGAGCGGCCCGATGAAATTCTCTTCGCTCATAATGAGCCGATGACCGTCTTTGCTCAGCGCTTGCAGTTGTGCTGCGGCGCGCTTTTTGGCGTCCTCGATTCCCGGCTCCAAACCTGACCCAAACAGCGCCTGTATCGATTGACCCGGAACTCGGAAATGATCTGGGCCGTAATACTGCACCCCTTGTGCCGACAGCGCCTCGCGTGCGCGCTTAAGCGAGCGCTGCAAATGCGACGTCGCGGTCTTATGCGCACCGATATGGAAGGCAACGGAAATAGGGCGGGACGTCATGAGGTTGGCTTGATCCTCCGCGCGAAAGCGTGTCGGTCATCTGGTCTGGCAGGGGCACCAGGACTTGAACCCGGGACCTACGGTTTTGGAGACCGCCGCTCTACCAACTGAGCTATACCCCTACGACCGAATGTGGGGTTAGTCTGAAACCAAAGCGGGATCAAGTGCGAACGTGACCTCCTCTTGTGTTCAGGACCAGAAATGCGACAACAGTTACGCATTCTGCAACCAAAGGCCCCTACCACGATGTCACTGCGCAGACGGATTGAGAGATCAGATTTCATCGCGACGATGGCAGCAGGCCTTGCGGGTCGGTATCTGGCGTTCTGTGACCGGACATCCGATTGGCAGGTTGAGGGGCTAGAAGAGTTGCGCGCCGCCTTAACACAGGGCCCTGTGCTGCTGATCATGTGGCATAGCCGGTCGGTCATGGGCGCCCTGCATTGGCCGGTGGCAGATGCCCAGCTTTCCAGCCTGCACGACAAGTCGCCGATCGGGCGCGTATCCGGCGCTTTGCAAAGGCGCGTTGGATTGCTTCCTATCGAGATGTCACGCAAGCGTGCAAACCGCGCCGCCTCTCGGGAGGTTCTCAAACGTGTCAAAGAAGGCATCAGCATAGGCATGACGGGCGATGGGCCGTTAGGGCCGGCACGGCAGGTGAAAGACGCGCCACTTGACTGGGCAAGGGCCACCAATATGCCAGTGTTTTGCTACGCCTTTTCAACGACGAAATCACTTCGCTTGAAGTCATGGGACAAAATGATGGTACCGCGTCCTTTTGGCAAAGGCGCCTATGTCTTTCGTCGCTTTCCAGTCGATGTTCCTCGGAAAATGGATGCGGCCGCGCTTGAGGCGCTGCGCGCGGAAGTTTGCGACTGCCTCGACGCAACGACGACTGCAGCAGACCAAATGGTGGACGTGCCCCCCGGCCCCTAAGGTATGGACCGCCTGAACAGCGCAAGCGAACCTGCGGCCAAGAGCGCCATCACCGCTCCGGCGAGAATTGCCATACCCGCATCATCAGCCGCTTCCGCCAGCCCGCCAGCAACCCGCGGCCCCACCATCATGGTCGCATAATAGATGGTAAAGAAGACACCCATGCCAAACGATCGCGATTCAGGGCTCAGCACGTCGGATGGCAATGTCATGACCGGCCCTGCCCCAAGTGCGAAGAGAGCACCCACAATGCAAAAGATTACAAGCGCTGTGGCAGGGAGGTAGAGCACCACCGGCATCAGCACCGCAAAGCTGATCAAACTCAGATAGATGATCGTGTCCTTGCGGCCAGTCCGGTCGGCGATGACACCGCCAATCGGCAAGGCGATTGAAAAGATGACCATTATCAGGCTCGTGACCGATCCCGCCTGCGCTAAAGACCAGCCCTGTTGAATCAACACTGACGGGCCAAAGCCAAAGACCATCGCAAGCGCCGTATTATAAAGCGCCCAGACCAACCCCGCGAGCACCAGAGCGGCCACGGGAAACGCGGCCCTTTCCAAAGTGGCACTTGTTGCTTTAATGCCCTCCGGCGGCTGATAGATCAGCGCAAAGAGCACAAAGCCAGCCGCGACGACGGCCGATAACGCCCACCATGCAAGTGCAATCCCGCCTGCTGTTGCCAGAGCTGGCAAGACAAGCAACGCCAGCGCGATCCCAATCGGCCAGGAATTGATGAAAATCGCCATCGCTGTCGACATCTCATGGCCGGTGAACCAATCGACGACCATCTTGGTCATCACAACATTCAGGATCACGCCACCAGCCCCAAGAACAAAGCGGCCGATTACCAGCGTATTCCAGTCTTGGGTCACGGCAGTGATCGCACCACCCAGCAGCATCAAAATCAAACCGAATGAAACGATGCGTTTGTCGCCAAACCGCGCCGCAATGACACCGCCGGGCAATGCAAAGAACACCCCCGGCGCAAAATAGAGGCCGATCAGAAAGCCAACATCTGCCAGCCCAACCCCAAAATCAACCACCAAGAGCGGCGATAGCGCCGCGACAGACTGAAACTGAAACGCCATTGTAAGGCGGGCAAAGAAGAGAACGGCCAGAATCAGCCAACGGTTTGATGTCATGCGACACACTTCACGGGATCTTATTTTGGCGCAATGGAAAAGGGCGCGGCCGTCGCGGTTAGTTTGCTGCCTTTAGTTTGCTCAGATCGGCGCCCACAATATCCGCTTCATGCGCGACGATTCGCGCGATGTCCCAGTCCCACCACGCGATCTCTAGCAAAGCAGCGATGGTATCGTCATCAAAACGCATCCTGCTGACGCCTGCAGGATTGCCCCGCACAATGGCGTAATCGGGAATGTTGCCGCTCACGACTGCGCCGGCAGCAACGATCACACCATTGCCAATCCGCGCACCCGGCAGGATTTTCGCACCTTGTCCAATCCATACATCGTTTCCGATGATTGTATCACGGCCGGGGCTGGGCATAGAGGGCGCGTCAGACCCACCACCATTGAACACCATGAATGGGAATGTCGAAAACCCGTCATAGCGATGGTTTGCGGATGCTGTGATAAACGTCACGCCATCGGCAAATTGGCAGAACTTGCCGATACGCAGTGTTTCTGGCGAAAAATCATAAAGATACGGCGCAAGATGGGCAGCCCAATCCTCGGGCGGTTCATGCGCACTGGCATAGGTGTAGTTACCAATCTCTAATCGTGGATGATGAACCACAGCATTCAGAAAAACGGTTCCTTGATGGTAGCTACCGTCAGGCAGCAGCACCGGATTGCGCGTTTCGGGGGAGGGAAAGGTCACGGGACATCCTCATGCAGAATTTTGAGAGTTTTAGAGCATCGCAAATTGCCGAAAAGACCACAACATGGCGAGACCAAAGCAAAAGGCCGCCTCGTTTCCGAAGCGGCCTTTGATGTAAGGTGGATCATGATCCACCTTACACTGTCATAAGCGGTGAGGCTTACTCGACGATTTTCGATACAACGCCGGCGCCGACTGTGCGGCCGCCTTCGCGGATCGCAAAGCGCAGGCCGTCTTCCATCGCGATCGGTGCGATCAGCTCGACGTTGAACTTCAGGTTGTCGCCCGGCATCACCATTTCTGTGCCCGCTGGAAGCTCAACTGTGCCTGTCACGTCAGTTGTACGGAAGTAGAACTGTGGACGGTAGTTGGCAAAGAATGGTGTGTGACGACCACCCTCTTCCTTGGTCAGGATATAGGCTTCTGCCTCGAACTTGGTGTGTGGGTTCACAGACTTTGGCTTGCAAAGAATCTGACCACGCTCAACGCCTTCACGGTCGATACCGCGCAGCAGAACACCAACGTTGTCGCCAGCTTCACCGGAATCCAGCAGCTTGCGGAACATTTCAACGCCTGTGCAGGTCGTCTTCTTGGTGTCCTTAATGCCAACGATTTCGATTTCGTCGCCAACATTGATCACGCCACGTTCAATACGGCCAGTCACAACAGTACCACGGCCAGAGATCGAGAACACGTCCTCGATTGGCATCAGGAACGGCAGGTCAACCGCACGGGCAGGTGTCGGGATGTATGTGTCGACAGCTTCCATCAGCTTCTTGATGGAGTTCTCGCCGATTTCCTCGTCGCGACCTTCCATAGCGGCCAGAGCCGAACCTGGGATCACAGGAATGTCGTCGCCTGGGTAGTCGTAAGAGGACAGCAGTTCGCGGATTTCCATCTCGACCAGCTCAAGCAGCTCTTCGTCGTCAACCTGGTCAACTTTGTTCATGTAAACGACCATGTACGGGATACCAACCTGACGGCCGAGCAGGATGTGCTCGCGTGTCTGTGGCATTGGACCGTCGGCTGCGTTCACAACCAGGATCGCGCCGTCCATTTGCGCCGCACCAGTGATCATGTTCTTGACGTAGTCCGCGTGGCCGGGGCAGTCGACGTGGGCGTAGTGACGTGCTTCTGTCTCGTACTCAACGTGCGCTGTGGAAATAGTGATACCACGTGCTTTTTCTTCGGGCGCGCCGTCAATCTGGTCATACGCCTGGAAGTCACCAAAGTACTTGGTGATCGCAGCGGTCAGGGTTGTCTTGCCGTGGTCAACGTGGCCGATTGTGCCAATGTTTACGTGCGGCTTATTACGTTCAAACTTTGCCTTTGCCATGGTGTGGCTCCTTCAAATTGTATTGGGCGGCGGGGAAAACCCCGCCCTACGGGTGTGATGGGTAGGGCGGGGTTCTCCCCGCCGCACCGATTATGCGTATTTCGACTGAATCTCTTCAGAGATGTTGCTTGGCACTGGGTCGTAGTGGTCAAACTGCATCGTAAACTGCGCACGGCCCGAAGACATGGAACGCAGCGTGTTGATGTAGCCGAACATATTCGCCAGTGGCACCATCGCGTCGATGACAATCGCGTTGCCGCGTGTGTCCTGACCCTGCACCATGCCGCGGCGTGATGTCAGATCGCCGATAATACCACCGGTGTAATCCTCAGGTGTCACCACCTCGACCTTCATGATCGGCTCAAGCAGTTTCGCGCCAGCTTTGCGCATGCCTTCACGCATACACATACGGGCCGCGATCTCGAACGCCATGATGGACGAGTCAACGTCGTGGAATTTACCGTCAAGCAAAACCACTTTGAAGTCGATCACAGGGAAGCCAGCCAAAGGGCCATTGTCCATGACGGACAGGATGCCTTTTTCGACGCCTGGGATATATTCCTTTGGAACAGACCCGCCAACAACTTTGGATTCGAACGAATAACCTTCGCCCGGCTCGGTTGGAATGATCTGCATCTTCACTTCGCCGAACTGACCAGAACCACCAGATTGCTTCTTGTGGGTATAGGTGTGCTCAACTTCGTGGCCGATTGTTTCACGGTAAGCCACCTGTGGCGCACCGATGTTGGCTTCGACTTTGAACTCACGCTTCATGCGGTCGACAAGAATGTCGAGGTGCAATTCGCCCATGCCCTTCATGATGGTCTGACCACTCTCAATGTCAGTTTCCACGCGGAAGGACGGGTCTTCGGCAGACAAACGCTGCAGCGCGATGCCCATCTTTTCCTGGTCGGCCTTTGTCTTTGGCTCAACAGCGATCTCGATCACAGGATCAGGGAACGTCATTGTTTCAAGAACAACAGGGTCTTGCGGATCACAGATCGTGTCACCGGTCGTTGTGTTCTTCAGACCACCCAACGCGATGATATCACCAGCAAACGCTTCGCTGATTTCTTCACGGTCGTTGGAGTGCATCATCATCATACGGCCCACACGCTCTTTGTTACCCTTGGTAGAGTTGAGCATTGTGTCACCCTTGTTGAGCTTACCGGAATAGATCCGAGTAAAGGTCAAAGAGCCCACAAAT
>Ga0209199_1003567_pt1 | contig 15289 bp, 17 predicted proteins | sample COGITO_mtgs_1105_7_FD_184805 | JGI IMG/M metagenome (GOLD analysis project Ga0209199, IMG submission 184805) | Pelagic marine microbial communities from North Sea - COGITO_mtgs_110523 (SPAdes) (version 2) | ecosystem: Environmental > Aquatic > Marine > Epipelagic ...
CCCTCAATGAATTGTTAGCTCTGGTGTTGTAAGTGCCCATCGTAGTGCCGTTCTCTTGAACCCAAGCCAACGCACCGTCAGCATTTGTAGCCGCCCCAGCAGCTAATCTTGTTGCAGAGGCTCCAATTTCTTGAACCACAATTTTGTTGCTATAAGAAGCATCTTTCACACCCTCAACAAGGCCCTCTGTACTCTCAAAATATGCCACAACGCTCTGTGATGGTTTTGCCAAAACAGTAATTGGGTCCTGAGAGGCTAATGCCGAAAGCGGTATAGCACTTGTTCCCATTTCGCGATCTAGTGTAACTCTCCAGTAGTCAGCATCGTTACCGTCTGTTTCGACTTTTTTAACAGCAATTTCTTGCGTTCCAAAGAAATCTGTCCATGCGGCGAGTTTGGCGCCAGTTTGCAGGAATCGGACAGACTCCGGCGCTTCTGGAAAGTTAGTGTTTGGTGCACCAGCAGTCGTTTTCTTAATGCTAAAAGTAGGGTATCCATCGACTACACTAGGAGCCTCAGTGCCACCTGCGTCAGGATCCACAATCGCTCTCACGTCATAAGCATCTACCGTAGGTTTATTTTTTTCACCAAATTTTTCAACTGTATAGCTTGCCTGATCTGCAGGAGCATTTGACCACATTATAAACCTTTTGGTAGTACCGCCTGCATCATCCAATTGGTTGAGTTCCAAAATATCATAACCTTCTGGAGGCGATGTGGTGGACTGAACAATTTCATTGCCGAGTGCTTTTTTGAAAAGTTTACCATCAAGATCCGCAAAAGAGTCGGTTACAATCGTAGTGTTAGCTCGCTCTGGATTCGCAGTAGATTGAATATATTTATTCATCTCAGCATTCATTAACACCTGAGCGTGCTGAAGGAATGTAGGCATGTCCATGCCATCGGACGCAAGGTTACCGGTAGTGCCATCTAATACAAAGCTCGGGTCGTGCAAATTTATAACTATCGGAGTTGCCAATCCTGACGATAGGCCATCACCGGCATTCTTTTTGAGGTCAAGACTGAAAAAGCTATCTTCACCATCCGTAAGTTTAATTTTTTTATCGTCACCAAAGGCATTTCTGGTAGCAACTTCAACAGCTTCAGCCAATTGAGTGCCATTATATGTTCCAGGAGGTATGTCTATAGAAACTGGGCCACTCTTATCAAAATCCATTGTTAAGAAATCTTTGCCCCAGAAGGTGGTTGATGTTTGCGATGCCGCCCCGCTCAATCTTTGGTATTCCTGAGTCGATTTAAATTCACCTGGGTCTGTGGTGATCTTTATCGACCGGCCGTCTCCTAAAAAATTATCAAGACCATTACCTGAAATTGTTGCAGGGGTCGACTTGATCGCAGTGCCCAGGTCGTCAGCCTTATAGAGGGGAAATCCTTTACCCTCTAAGATGTAAGCTGGATCCTGTGGAACAGTCGTCTGCTGTCCGAACTTATCAATGAATAAGGAAGCCGCTTGCGGATCAACTGCCCGTGTTAAATTAGGTTTGATTTCCACACCATCAACAAAAACTTTAGTATCGTATTTGAAATTAGGCTCTAAATCTGTAGCCTGCTGCGTCTTTAGATAATAAACAGTCGCCGATTTGGAGTTTCCTGCACTATCAAAGATTGTAACAGCTGACGTAGAAGAATATGTTTCTGGGTCAGTCGTACTGAAAATATTGTCTGCAGGCAGGACCTTATCGCTTGACGAAAGATTTACGCCCATCGAAATATTCTCCGTGCGCTTAGGCTCACCAAACTCTGATTTTAATTCTAATTTAGTTGCGCCAGCCAGCGTCTTGTCCGCTACTGCGCCGTCGCTGTCCACCGGGTAGCCCAGGAGAAACTGTCCGTTACTGTCTACAATAAAGCCACTGTCATCCACGTTGAATGAACCGTTGCGCGTGTATACTGTTTGAGCAGCAACGCCGCCAGCCTCCATCGCAAAGAAGCCCTGGCCTGAAATGGCCATGTCAAGTGTATTTGACGATGTTGTTATATTGCCCTGACCGAATTGCTGGCTGATGCCCTTCACGGACGTACCTTGGCCCACAGTCTGAGACTGCAGCGGGGTTGATCCGAATATGTCTCCAAATTCAGCTCGGCTCTTTTTAAATCCGTTCGATCCAACATTCGCAATATTGTTCGAAGTTGTCGAAATATCAGTTTGAGCGCCTTTAAGGCCAGTTAGTGCAGTAAAAAAGGACATTTAGTCACTCCTCGTCAAAACATTTTCATTCGATTTTTGTTTGCAAAAAACATGCCAAAAACCAGTTACAATTAATTTACTCATAATACGTAAGATTAAATTCATAAAGTTCAGTTAGTTACCTAAAGTTAATCGCTTTATCCACGTCCATTTCTCCGAAGTCTTCGACATCAAGCAAGACGTTTTCTGTTTCTCCAGATCCCACCGAGGCAGACAGCACACGGGCATAGACCGATGGGTTTAGTTGTTCTGGGCCATTCCCAAAATCAATAGTCGCGTCAATTCTTAGACGCTTTTTCATCTCAATGATGTCCGCTGGAATGTCTTTCCACGCGAACCCTACCAATCCGGTGCCTTGAGCACCCAACTCTATAACTTTCAATTCTTCGTTGGTATCTGCATCGGTGATCACGATCTTGGCCATGCTTGAAGCCTGCGGTAAATCGAGTACTCCGTGAAGCTCACCATCCTCGTCTGGTCTTGAAACATTGCCAGGAACCAAAACTGAGTGACCCAAGAGATTTGCGGCTGTCGCAATTCGAGCTTGATCAAACTTCCCGCTAATACCGCTTAGGGATTCATTCACCTCAGTAATCCCAGTGACGGTCGAGAACTGGGCCATTTGGGCGATAAAGTCACCATTGTCCATAGGTTCAAAAGGATCCTGATTTTGCAGCTGCGTAGTCATTAATTTTAAAAAATCTGACTGTCCTAAAGCGCCATTGCCTTCTCGCGATGGATCAATGGTTTTTGAAATACCAAGCTTTTCGAATAGTGCGTTTTGTGCCGCGGTTGAATCTACTGAAGACATAATTTTATATTAACCTCACTTGCCCATATTAATTGTACGCATCATTAAGCCACGCAAAGTGCTGACCATTTCAACGTTGTTTTCATACTGCCGTGATGCCTCAAGCATCTCGACCATTTCTTCTTCTACGTTGACCGCAGCGGTATAAATAAACCCATCCTTATCGGCCTTTGGGTGACCTGGCTGGAAAGATTTTTCTGCCGGGCGGTCAACTTCAACTATTTCATCAACGTCCACTGAAGATACTCCAGTACGTTGAACATCATCCGCATATACCGTCTTAAATACCGCCTTAATCGCCTTGTAGGCCTCAGCATCTGATGATGCGACAGTCCGCGAGTTCGCAAGGTTACTTGCGACGGTATTCAGGCGCACCATTTGGGATGACATCCCCCGGGCTGCGATATCAAATATATTTTTAATATCAGACATCTTACTCACCCTTTATGGCAGAGATTAACCCACTGAATTTTCGGTTAAGAAACTCTAGGGACGTTTGATAGCGCATAACATTTTCTGAAAATTGCATCTGTTCAACGTGCAATTCGACAGTGTTTCCGTCCTGGGAAGGATTAACATTTTGTCTAAAATCAACTCCAGCATCCCCAGAACCAGAAAAGAATTTTAAGTGGCGATTATCTGATATCGATACCGGCCCACGATCCATTTTCGCGTTCAAAGCTTGTGAAAAATCAATATCTCGTGCCTTAAAGTTCGGCGTCGCCGAGTTCACAATATTCGAAGCCAATATCTCATTTCGCCTCGAACGGATATTTAGTGCATCCGAGTGGATCTTTATATGATTAGCTATGGACTTCATGGATCAATTTTTTCATTTCTAGTGGTCTATTTGGTGTGGATATTGCAAGTACTGTGCCAAGAATGAATGGAGATTGTTATGAACCAAGAAAAAGAAAAATGGCTCACGCCAACAATGCAAGATAGCCGAAATAAAATTATTGGTGAGTTTCTTGAATTTACTTTTGATGAAGCCTTAACGCAGGTGGATGGAAAACTTGAAGTTGAAGCAGAGTTTTCTAATCGGCTGCCACTTTTGGCCGCCAGAAGCTGGTTAATTCGGAAAAAAGTCCACGCTCTAATGCATGAGCCATTTGTCTTCAGTATCGGTGATCTAGAAAATTTGGATATCTCTCCCACCATTGTTGAGGAAGATGAAAACAGCCTGGCATCCTCACTTTTTGATGACGATGATGATGACGAGGAAGAAGTGATTGTAAAAGAAACCAAAAAAGCTGCGAAAAAAGAAACCAAGAAAAATACTGCAAAGAAGTCCAAACCAGACGTTGACACGGATGAACCCCACACCATGAAGATCTCTATTATTAAGAATATGACCCTGAATGGAGTAAAGTTAGTCAAAGATATGGTCTTGGAAGTTAGTTCAGCAGATGCCGGAAAATTAGTTGCCGAAAACAAGGCGAGGATCGTGGAGTGAAACGTCCAGAAGTATTATTTATCGCTATACTTATATGTGTCGTGCCGCCGACCTTGTATTTAATGAGCAATAATCCGCGCTATGAAAGTCATGAAATTACCTGTCTTAACGAGAGTGGCGCCTTTAAACTTAGCTATGAGAGCTTGTCTCCCAACGAAAGCATAATGTTTGAGGACATCGATACCAAGAGGCAGGTGCAAGTTAGTGAGGTCACTCCAGATTCATTTTCTTTTTTAAGCAATAGCAAAGCCTATAAAATTAATTTGGAAGCCGATACTGCTCTGGTAGTTAACGAAGGTGTCAACGAAATATTTAGATGTGCACATGAAGTATTTAAAATATAACTAAAGTATCGGATACCGCAGGGCTATATCACAAACTTGCAATGCAAAATTTTGTTTAGACAGGAGCACTTCGCCAGACGAAATATTGGCGCTCTTGACTACTTTCAAAAATATAGACGCCGGTCGAGCTGGCGGATTTTGCATCAGGAACTTGAGCTTTTCAAAAGAGGCAGTTTCCAAATTAAGCTCTGCACTCGCAATTGGTTTATCTGCTTTAAAGTTAATTTCACCAATTGTCCAATCTACAGACCTAACTGGATTTAGAACGACACTACAATTGTAGGATGGTAGGGATGAGATTTGGCACGATAGCGAGATAGCTTCAGACACAGCTACTCCAACGAATTGAAAATCAGCACTAGTTAAAGTCAGCTGCAACTCATCAAACTTGCGTTCGATTGGATGAACTGACATCAAAGAAACTCCAATTCAACTTCCTGCCTGAGCAAACTAAGCGCCGCAGATTTTATTTGAGATACGCGGCCGGTGCTTACCGAAAGAACTTCTGCAATTTCATAAACATTCAGCTCTTCAACATAATAGAGTTGGATAACTAAAACTTGCTGTGGATTTAAAACTTTAAGGGCATCCCTTAGGTGTTCCTTTAGTTCGCCAGAAATCAACTTTTCTTCTATTGTCGGATCAGTAGAAATTAAAAAGTCACCATAAATTTCCGTAGCTTCTTGCATGCTTTGATGTTGATTGGCTGCAAATTCTTTTTCCCACGAGTGGAGCTCAACTGTAGAGATATCAAGCTCTGTGGAAACCTCATCATGGGTTGGTACCCTACCAAAGTTTTTTCTTAGCAAGTCATAGGCTCGGTCATAATTTTGTTTATTTTTTATCGTTCGGCGGCAAAGGTTTGAAGACTTACGAAGATAGTCAACAATGGAACCTTTAATGCGCATTCGAGCGTAGATCTGAAAGCTTACGCCATCATGCGGTTTATAGTTATGAGCGGCCTCGACTAGCCCCATCATTCCAATTTGGATTAGGTCTTCAACTTCGGCCGCTTTTTGTACTCTTCCAGCGTAAAAATAGGCAACTTTCTTGACGAGTGACATATGTTTTTGGATCAACTCGTCTTTGGATAGTGATGCCGTTGTATACGCGGTAGACATATTAAGCGCTTTCTTTGGAGCTAAAGAAATGGACCCCATTTGGTTTGTTTGCTGGGGCCTTTACTAGATTACGTACAATATTACTTAAACATTTACCAACTACTCTCTTGGATTTTTCATCCAAAATAAAGGGCTTTCGCGCCACTATTGATTGCACAACATCCTTAGAACCTGGCAGAAAGCCTAGCAAGTCTAGTTGCACCTCAAGGAATTTGGAAACAATTTTTCTAAAATTTTCAAAATCTTTAAATGCAGCGTCTTGGCTATTTGCCATATTGACGATTACCGAAAAGTTTGTGACGCCTTTTTCCATATTTATGGCTTTAATAAATGCGTATGCATCCATGAAGCTCGTAGGCTCTCCCACTAAAATAACAATGACCTTATCAACGGCCGCCGCAAGCTCAATACTTGAATCCGATGCGCCTGCCGGCGTGTCGACTATTAGGTAATCTAGTTGTTTCTCCATAGGGTCTAATGCCCTTATGATTTTCCAACGCTCCTCTGTATCTAAATTGAGAGTATCCGTCGTCCCAGAACCACCAGGAATTAATTGAACACCGGCGTGGGTATGTGTAATAATTTCGTCTAAAGTGTGTTTTCCAGATAGCAAATCAGAAATTGTTTTTTCTGCCTTCACACCCATCATAATATTTGCGTTGGACAATCCAAAGTCAGCATCTAATATACCAACCCTATGTCCTCCCATTGCCAATTTTATCGCTGAGTTTACGGCAAGTGAAGTCTTGCCAACCCCACCTTTTCCACTGACGAATGCTATTGTTTCTGTCATTTTACTACCAGCTCTCATTATCAATTAAGTTTGTTAGAAAGCTTTCCATCACTGCCACCTTCGCAAAATCCAAGCCATCTTCAATTATTTTCAATCCAGAGAAAAATAGTATTTTTCTTTTGGCATCTGAAATAGCCGATAGCTCCGCTGTCGATACTTCAAACATGTCCATTTTTGTTAGAGCCACATAAACATCCGGCATATCAAACTTTCGCATCAAGTCGGCAACGTGGTGATAACTTTTACCCACCTCTAGCGCATACACGACGCTGACTTTTAAATTGGGATCCACCTCTGCTATTTTATACAGATGTTTAGGAAGGTCTTCTGGCGGCCCATCGAATTCAACTAATAGTTTCATATCTTCTGAAGAATTATCCGAAGATTTTCTAAATAGTGAAGTCACATTAGTCGCTGTTTTCGATTTCAAAATAGTTTGTGCACCTTCAGAAAAGTCACTTTGCAAAACCTTTAATCTATTTTTTGGTTCAGATTTTGGTAGAAATTTCTCCAGTTTCTTTACTAGCGTGGTGACCCCAGCACCAGCTTCTCCTACCACTATTATCATATCACTTTCGTCAAAGTGATGAGATTTTCCATTTACAATTCCACGAGAAAAAGATTTTGCAAAATCTTTGATGTCAGATTTCTCTGGTTCGTTTTGTGTGAGTACATTTACAACCGAAGAACTGAACCCAAGAATCCTCAATTTATTTTCGTCAGATAATTGGGAAGGCTTAACCGCTGTTAGTTCGGTGGTAGTTTTAACTATAAATTCTAATTCATTAACAATTTTTTGAAAACTCGGCATCAACCCATTTGGATCCTGGTTAACATCCTGCTGTTCTAAATCCCCCACATGCGGTTCATTTGTTGCCGAAATCTCAGCCGCTAAAGCCTCAGAAAAGTTTATCTTACCACTGATACTCCTATTATTATCCAATTCCTCAGCTTCAATACGTAACTTAGACTTTTCAGCTGCAGATTTTATTTTGCCTTCAACTGTCTCATTATCGTCCCTGTTCAAACGAAGTTTTAACTTTTCGGCGGAAGCAATCGACGCTGAGGCAATTTGATCAGGTTCGTTAGTCGCAATTATTTCGATCAAACCGTCACGCTTCTCAGTTGAGAGAATTAGGGCGTCTGGCCCCAATTTTCGTTCGATTTCATCCATTGCTAGCGAACTATCAGCAGCTCGTATTGTTAACTCTGGCATCTCATTTACTCCCAATCAAGGATATTAAATTATTCAACTGCATCGAACCCGCCAACAGTAAAGGCAATCTCTACACTGCGGTCTTCAGGCAGCTCCATGAAACTCAACACATTCACAGAAGGTAACTGTGCTCTTATAAACTTTGAAACGTGCTTCCTGATTTGTGGTGCCACAATTAGAAACACAGGTTTTTCTTCTTTATTTAGATTTTCAGACGCTTCGTTCAGGTTGGCAAGGATTTTCTTTGCTAAGGTCCCTTCTAACATAAGCATCTTTTCGTCTGGGTTCTGGCGAACAGATTGCAAAATCATTTGTTCCAAATCTGGGGCCAACGTAATTAGAGGTATAGTTTCTTTGAACTTTATCATTTTCTGAATGAGCATCGGAACCAAACTTGGGCGAATTTTTTCTGCTATGTCCTCGTTATCCATTTTCTGAGTATTTATAGATGCTATCGTTTCCAGTATTAAGCGCAGATCAGAGACAGGCACTGTTTCCTCTAGAATGCATTTTAGCACAGAAGTTAATTGATAGAGCGGCATTACTTTTGGAACTACAGTTTCTACTAAATTAGGATAAGTAATTTGCAAATCATCCAGAAGCTCTTGAACCTCTTCTTGCCCCAACAAATCAGCAGCATAGGCGTTCATGATTTGGCTTAAGTGAGTTGTAATCACATCTTCAGGTTCAATAATAACATAACCTTTAGATTCAGCATCAATGTGTGATTCTGCATCGATCCAATAGGCGTCCACACCGAATGCCGGCTCCTTTACTTTTACACCTGTTAATTGGACCGTTACATTATCATCTGATATGGCTAATTTTTTACCAGTATATACATAGTCATCAGCAACAATTTTTTCGCCAATCTTTATTTGGTATTGAGATGCTTCCAGGTTCAAATCATCCCTAATTCTGACACCAGGAATAATAAACCCTAGAGCTTTGGAAATTTCTTTTCTAAGTCGCGTCACCTTAGGAACAAGATTATCAGACTTTGCTTCGTCCACCAATGACACGAGGCTATATCCAAGACTTATCGAGATTTTTGATGTGTCTTTAACATCAGCCAAAGCGAACTCACCTTTGGCTTCGCTCTCATCATCTAATTCTGATTTTTCATCTTCGTGGACAAGTTGGCCTTCGGTGCGCCTTGAATACCAGGCTAAAGCCCCAGCAATAACAGAAAAAGTCAAAAATAACTCATTTGGCATCCCAGGAACAAGACCAAGAGCCAACATTACTGCTGACGTTGGCAGCCAGGCCGCAGAAATATTTACCTGCTTGGCTATGTGATCTGACATATTTTCGGAAGAAGAAACTCTGGTTACGATAATAGCTGTTGCAATCGAAAGTAAAAGCGAGGGGATTTGAGCAACTAATCCATCACCAATAGATAACAAAATATAGTTTTCAGCAGCTTGAGCCAAACCCAAATCGTGCTGCGCGATACCTATAATCAAACCGCCGATTACATTAATAGCCAAGATTAGGATCCCAGCAACCGCATCACCTTTTACAAATTTAGATGCACCGTCCATGGAACCATAAAAGTCTGCCTCCTTTGATACTTCTGAGCGACGCTCGGTCGCTTCCTCAGGTGTCAGGATGCCAGCATTCAAATCAGCGTCTATAGCCATCTGTTTGCCGGGCATAGCATCGAGGGTAAATCTAGCAGTAACCTCTGAAACTCTACCGGCACCTTTAGTGATAACCACCAAGTTAATGATTACCAAAATTGCGAAGACGAAAAGGCCTACTGTATAATTACCAGCAACTATAAACTCGCCAAATGCCTGAATTACTTTTCCTGCAGCGTCAGCGCCAGTATGACCCTCTGATAATACTATACGCGTTGAAGCTACATTAAGCCCGAGCCGTAAAACCGTTGCAAGCAGAAGCAAATTTGGAAACGATGAAAAATCGAGTGGTCGGTGAGTGTGTAGTGCGACCATTAGGATTAAGAGTGATATAGTAATATTAAAAACAAAGAATACGTCTAACAAAACAACTGGAAGCGGCAGTACCAACATACCAACTAAAGTTAGGATCCCCAGGGGCAAAAATAACCCTGTAAACTTTTTTGTATCCGCAATTGAAAACCCAATAGTTTGGCTCATCTGCATATTCGTATCCTTAGTTTAGTCAAATTTTTGAATATATAACTATTTGTTTTAAAACGTTAAAATTCAAAATATTCAGCTTTAAATAATCTTAGGGTAATATCAGCAAAATACGTGCCAATAAGATATTAACCAATAGAGTGAAGCATTTAGAATAAGGTGAAAAAGTTCAAATTGTGTACCAATAATTATGGCACACAATTTGCAAGCTCTCCGCAGTTCAACAATGAAAGTCGTGATAATGCCAATATTTAACTTAGTTAAACCGATCGGTGCAATTGCAGTGGTGTCTCTTCTAGCCGGTTGCGATACCGCTATCCCATCCTTCCAAGTTCAAAGTGTCGCAAACAACATTATGCGACCTACGACTGGGACACGAATATCTGCGATGCAGCAAAGCACAAACCTGCTCGATGAGAAAAAAAAGGCGTCTGGTGAGGAGACATTTTCTCCTTCAATAACAGCCGTTGGCTTTTCAGCCATAGCGATCCAACCTTCTAAAAACTTAAACCAACGCAGACTAATGGCCATTCGTGCGGCAAAGCTAGATGCCTATAGAGGTCTAACCGAGCAGATATATGGTATAAATCTCGATGGCGAAACCACTGTTGCAGAGGCAATGCTGACATCTGACAAGATGAGTTCAGCGGTCCGTGGAACTATCATGGGTGCCAAGACAGTAAAAATAGAGCCCACAGGCAATGACACATATGAAGTCGAGTTGTCGGTAAGCGAAGTACATATTAGGCGGCTTATACAGAACTACACCCGCGGGCTTTTGTGATTAGTTAGCAGAAATGTTGCGTATTTTTCATTCACTAGTGGCAATATATATTGCCCTGAACGTTGGGCCTCTTAATGCCAGCGAGCGCCTCCTTCAGGTTGACGGAAGCGCCTTTAGAACGTCCGAAATATCAGACGAAGTCTTTAGGTCCCGCGCAATATCAAACGCACTTCAATCAGTAACTCAATCTGGCGCTCAATCCGTTGAAAGCTTTGCGATAGTTGAGAACGGCAAAGTGTTAATAGATCAGATAGCCAATAAATCTAATATCAATATTGGCGGCTACAGAGTTCTGGAGTCCAGAAAAGAAGCAGGTAAGTTTTTTGTAAAGTTGGAAGTGTTGGTTTTGGATGGCGAAAGCACCACCCAACCATCGACGTGCCGCCGGCCGTCCGCATTAAATATCCAGTTCGCATTCACGGGACTAAAACTGAAAACTCAATTTCCCTACTGGTTCAGCTTAAATGAAACTCAATTTAAACAAGAGATAAGACAACACACAAATTTACAAGAGAATTTAAATTTGGTTACTGAATCTAAACCTGTTAAACGGCAGACATTATCCTACGGGTTATACGAAACCAACGCCAATGACGAATTGGTATCCCCTCAGATAGCACCATCGGGAAGGCTCAGCCTTAGCCTGGAGGCTGACATTACCTCCAAATCTGATTTTCTTCAGAGCAAAAAAGATATGACGATAGAAGCTAAATCAACACTCTATAAAAACAATGTAATGGTGAGCTCAGCATCTCAAGTCGCGTCAATAAGGATTGAAGAATCTAATTTCTTATCTTTGAAATTAAAATCTTCAAAGGATCGACTGGATCACATTAAAGCTAAGATAATGGAGATTTCACTCGCGGCTATTGATAGGGCAACAGCCCCGCTCGAATGTCAAAATATTGTGGGAAAGACATTTACTAAAAACGGGAAAATATTTTTTAACTTTGGCGAAGATGATGGACTTTTAGAGAGTGACATTTTCGTTTCCACCGGAAGCGACACGTCACAATATTATTTTAAAGTTAAGACGCTGACAGATAACACGTCTGAGTTAATAGCACTATCCGATGTCAAGAATGCGTCAGCTTTCGGCAATATGGATATTCGAATTTTGGAACGTTTCTAATGAAAATGGCAATCAGATCTTTTCTGAGTTTAATATTGATCAGTACACTTCAACCGGTGACTGCAGAAACCAATATTGTTTATGGCGCTGATATAGAGAAACGCGTGGGTAGTTTTTTTCAAGCTGAGGGAATTGAACGAAAAGTTATTATTTCGTCCAAAAGGGCTTACTTTTCTTGTGTCGATGAGCTTCAAGTTAAACCGCGTGTTGATGGCGATTGGTCGACAATTAATGTGTCCTGTCAAGATCCAAAAAAATGGGTGGTTACGCTGAGAACAAGTTCACAAAGTAATGATGACGGCGCAAGTGGCCAAAATATAATAGGTGGCACTTCAACTGTCGTCTTTGCAAAACATAATATCCCAAAGGGCAAAGTAATTACTGCCGATGACCTGGAACTCAAATTAGCAGCAAATCGATCAGCGCACGGTGCTTACACAAATCCAGAGAAGATCATTGGGCATAAAGCAAAAAAGAACATAACAAGAGATGCAGTGTTAAAGTCTCGCCACTTGATTGCGGCCAATGACATAGATAAAGACGACGATGTTTTGATTGTTGTGGGCGCAGGTGGCTTAACTATTTCAACATATGGACAGGCCATGGAAGACGGTCAGGTCGGTGAAATGATTATCGTTAAAAACCTCTCGTCCAATAAAGAATTCAAGGCCATCGTACTTTCTGAAAAAAAAGTACGTCCATTGACTAACATGTAAATGATTTCTGTCGTTAATGACTATGTAGGAAAAATATTGTATGTGTGACTAACATGTCTGATGTTTTTGCCGTTAAGGTAGTTGTAAGGAGGGTTCAACATGATTGATCCAATCAAAAACGCTGGTGGCTTTGCCAATGCAGCAGTTACCGAGCATAAAAATAGCGTGCCTGTGACAGAGAATAAAGTTGGCGGAGCTGATCCTAAGCCAACTAACACAAAGGCAGTGAATATGGACTTGACCATAAGTAAATCAGTTAGTGACTTATCAAATGAGCCACCTATTGATATGGCTTTAGTCAATGAAATAAAAGTTAAGGTAGAAGAGGGTAGATACCCAGTTGACCTCGACTTAATCACTGACAAGCTACTTGAAAGCTTTAACGAGGCGCATGGCTAGGAATAAATAATGGCAGCAGAACATTCTCTATTATTAGAATCACTTAGAGAAATAGTAACAATGTTGTCTGAAAAGAGCGTCGCCTCTTTAATCAAGTCGAAGGACTTGGACGCTACAGTTGAAGATTTTTGCAACCTTGTGAAGGCTTACGGCACTTCTCAGGGTCTAGATGCGTTTGAGGAAGGCTCTGGTGAAACGTTGGGACAAATTCTTAGCCAAATCAGTCAACATCTTGCTACTTTCAGCGAGCACAACTTGATAGAATTAAAGAAGTTAGACTTTGTTGCCGACATTAAGCCGCGGCCATGACACTATTTTGAAATTTCGTTGAATTTAGCAGTTGCGTCGGCTTGAAACGAGAGTAGATCAGGGGTCTCAATGTCTTTTTTAACTTCTCTGAGAAGTTCATCACTACCTTCCACAGATAAAGCCTGAGCAATTACAAACCAAATATATGCATTTTTTATATCCGGTTCTAAGAATAAACTAAAATAGGTTTTACCCAATTTTATAGAAGCCGTATCATCTCCAGACATCGCTTTTTCAGTTAAGCTTTCCACAATACTTCCAGCAACCTCCGTAATGAGGTCGTCTGTCACGTCATCACGGATATCATCGACGAGCGACGGCGCCTTTTCATAGCCATCTAGAGCCGCACTCCAGGCCCAGTAAAGGGCGGACTGATAGTTTTCCGGTGTCCCGAGGCCTTTATAGTGCAGCAGCGATAAATTATACTGTGATGCAGGCTCACCACTCTCTGCTAGAACTGTAAATAATTTCACAGCCTCCACAAAGTCTTTCTTCTCAACCGCGGCGACCCCGTTCAAAAACATCTCTGTGGATATTGGCGTTTTATGTTCCTCAGCGTGAGAGAAACTACCCGTTAGGATTGAGTAAGTTAACGTTAGCATTAAAATTTTATTCATGTTCCCGCCACCATCACAAGTTTCAGCTGAAGTAATCGCGTCTTATCTTTACCGGAGTTTTTGAAAACAACCACCTTTGGTCGTTCCTTTTCTTCTTTAGAAAACTCTATTGAAATACTTTTTGGTAAGAAAACACCAGCCTTCTCAAGTATCTCCACGGGCTGCTCATAAAAGGCTTCCAAAAACCGCCGATCAATCCAAGTTCGAGCTAAAGCCTGACCCAAAATATCTGGCAAAAATTCCTGAATTTGGGTTTCATTCTCTAAAATAATATCTTGTTCATCGAACCTTGACAGGTCGTATTTCTCATCAACTGATTTTGAGACTTTTTTTTGAAAGCTTGCCCGAAGATTTTGAGGAATAAGAGATCGCCAGAAGTTTTTTTTAATCAACTCACCCTCCTCCCAAAAATTCGAAGTTTCAAAATAGTTATTAACTCTAAATATTTATGAAAAGAAGTAACCAGTGCAGTATGATGATGCAAGAGTGGACATTATTGTGTTAAAATGTTGTTACTTGGGCAATTCAGAGCAGTGAAATGTAAATGTCGAAAATAGATGAAAAAATAATTGGAAGTTCGGAGGCTGCAAATAATTTAAAGCAGATGATAACTTTGGTCGCTCCCTCGGATTCTGCAGTTATAATTAACGGCCCAACCGGCGCGGGTAAGGAGCTAGTTGCGGAGGCTCTTCACGACGAGAGCCGTCGAAAAGGCAAATTTATAGCCGTAAACTGTGCGGCAATCCCAAAAGATTTAATGGAAGCTGAACTCTTTGGCTATGAGAAGGGCGCCTTCACTGGTGCAATAAAGACAACCCACGGGAAATTTGAGCAGGCAGACGGGGGAACGCTATTTCTCGATGAAATTGGTGATATGTCTCTCGACCTTCAATCAAAATTATTGCGGATTTTAGAAAACTCACGGGTGACCCGTATCGGCGGGAGTAAGGAAACCAAGGTTAATGTACGAGTAGTCTGCGCTACACACAAAGATTTAAGCAGCTTGGTTTCTAATAATGAGTTTCGTGACGATCTTTTCTTCAGATTAAATGTATTCCCAATTCAGGTCCCCAGTTTAATGGATCGCTTGGACGACATCCCAGCGTTGATTGAACATCTGCTTCACAACAGTAAGTCTCAGCATTTCAAAAACACCAAGACTAGTTTTTCCAAAAGTGGCCTGAATGCATTAAAAAAATATGATTGGCCTGGCAATATTCGTGAACTACGAAATATCATTGAGCGCGCGGCAGTGT
>Ga0209199_1003582_pt1 | contig 15240 bp, 16 predicted proteins | sample COGITO_mtgs_1105_7_FD_184805 | JGI IMG/M metagenome (GOLD analysis project Ga0209199, IMG submission 184805) | Pelagic marine microbial communities from North Sea - COGITO_mtgs_110523 (SPAdes) (version 2) | ecosystem: Environmental > Aquatic > Marine > Epipelagic ...
CACCTCTGAAAGATTTAAGCACATCCTCAACAACGCTGGGATTGTTTACCATGTCAACCGCTAAAAGAGGGTTTGCTTTCGTTGTGCCTTCGGCGGCGGTAATATCCTGAGTTAAAACCGTTTCGACTCCTTTTTTAAATACAACAACTAAGCGGAGGTTCTTAAATACTTGAGTTGGCATGTAATCAGATGCTCGGCAGATTGGAAGAATATCACGGAGGTTGATGGTGAAATTACCAGTAGTGGTGCTATCCTCGGTTACTGGGGGCGGTGCTAGTATGTTTGATAACTGTCCGATCTCTGTGGTTGATGTGTTTTTTAAACTACCTACTAATGTTGTTTTCATGCCAATCTGTTTACGGTTTGATACAAGATTTGATTTAAAAGATAAGAAATTGTATGCGGGACGGATAGTGTCTAAAATCTGGTTATTATCATAAAGGGTAACCTCTTCAATCATAGCAAGAATGCCTGCTTTGGGGTTAAGGTCAGACGCAGCGGATCCAACATATCCCATGTTCATAAGACGCATGTTAGTCTTGTAAAGTTCATTTGCGGCAAATCTGAATTCTAATCGGTCATCTGCTAAGTCTAATACGGGTTCTAAAAGGCGGCTACGAATACTAGAGTTGTATTGCATCTTTTTATACTATAATAAAATATTTTATTTTTTTAAAAAATATTATATTAATTAATGTTTTTTTCTTAAATTAAACTTGGATGAGAGAATGGAAATACGCATACATAATGTAAACTTTGTTTGACGAGCCTACTTGTGACTGTAATTCTATGCCAAATCGCTGGTTCTCAAGATTTACAAACTGATTGAAATTTACGCCTACGCCATAAGAATCATTAGATTTTAATAATCCAATAGAGGACTGGTTAGCATCAATCTCCGATTTGAAACTTCTTAAATAATGATGGAGTATAGGTATCTCTTGGTCAAGTTCATACGAGATGAGGCGGTTAAGGGAATCGTTAAAACTGAAGATAATGCGTGAAACCTGCTCGGGACGCTGGAGAGAAAGTGTGTTGGTGTTAGCAGTATCGTTCTGCTTTGCTTGGTCTAAGAAAGTAGCGCTTACTGCTTGGCAAACAGCTGGAATGCGGACGCTCATCTGCGTGGCGTTGGCGTTGATTGATTTTTTGATGTTAATTTTAGTGTTCATGAAAACGGTTTCATCCTTGCCATCATCCATGGTGCTCATGTATGTTAAACGGCAGTTAGATAATGCGTATGATACACCTACGGCATCTTGACCAAAGAAAACGTGGGCATCTCTCGCTAGGCGGATGGATACACGGACGCTACCAGATTGACGCATCGAGAGTTCGGGGGCTCCACTTGAGGCGGTCGCAGAGTTTAAGCAAAATCTCGGTTTGACGGCAAATGATGGGACACGGTGTGTAGAGTCGGCGGGATATACGCCTTCGGCAGAAAGACCAGTAATCTCGCCACGTAACAAGTTATTTACACCGTTGAGGCATGCCGCGCGTCCTTCTACAACCGCAGACGAGTTATGCTGATCTAATCCAGACTGAGTGCCAGATACAACCATCTTGGCATAGCGTGGGTAAGATTGGATATTTTCTATAACACCTGCCTTTTTACCTTCTGAAAATTCAGTCGTGATGGAGTCTATGAATGTGTGACCGCCAGCTAAGTTATCGTAGTAAAGATTACGTTTCGTGGTGGTGTTTGCTAGGATTTCGCCCTGGGCTCCAGTCGGGGTGGTAATGCTAAAGCAAAAGCGGACTGTGTTTAATTTAATTTTGCCGAGGTTGACTAAATCAAAGTCGAGTTGGTCAAATTCACCATAAGTGGATTTAAGATTCTGTGGCTGGACAAGATGGTATTTGATTGGCATTTTTTATACAATAGGCATATATTATTTTTTTAAAGATTATTTTATAAAAAATTAATATTATATGTTTTTACAATTTGACACTTCTTAAGACTTGTTTGTAAAGGGCAAGCTGACCAATAGCCGCATTACCGTTTAATTCTATAAGGAGTGGTTTCATTTCGGTTGACATAGGGACAGGCGCAGCAATCATTTTGACAGTAGAGGCATCGGCAACTACGAAATTATCAATTGGGGCTATTTCTTCATTAATAGATTCAGATGTAGCGTCCATGTTATATGTCGCCTCGGTGATGCTGTTAAATGGCATACCTCCGTTAGCAAGAGCTCTGCCGATTAATTCATAATGCTCGCCGTTACGTGTAGCAGGTCCTACGTCCGCAAGACGGTCTAAAATTGGCTGGTTATTAACCGATAGACGGTAGGTCACCCAACTCGTGCCAGCTGAGAAAGGCGTAGATGTGCTATCACATAAGAATACGTTAAAAGCACTTGGTTCTAAAAGAGTTTGACGATACATAGATTCGGCACCTTCACTCATTAATTCAGTCGTGTAGGTTGAGTAGCGAATTTCATCAACTTTAGCAAGGGGCTGCGTGTATTCAGATAATACGATTGCCGCCTGTTTAACTTTGCTGGTGGGTAATGTGTCAGGAGCAGTAATTGTGATTACAACGTCAGCAGCAGAGCCATCAGCAAGTGTGGTGAAAGGAGCGGTCGCGAATGTTACTTTGATATTGTCGCCAGCACGGATAAGAGAAACAATTTTATTAGGACCTACAATAACTACAGGAGCGGCAGCGTTAGTCGCTAATGTAACCGCTTGTCCAACATAGAAAGGATATTCTGTGCCCGCTTCGGTAATATCACCGTATGCCTCGGTTTCAGCGAATGACCTAGGGATTAAAAATTCGGTCTGGGTTGTCCCGTTACCGCCTGCCGCCGTGAATTCTGCCGTAGTTCCCCCAGCTGGGTTAAATCCACCTTCTGGACCAATAATCTCAGACTGAGTAGGATCTAATACAACGTTGCCGAGTTCTAAGAATAATTCTAATTTCGATGCTCCTAACTGAGATAATGGCATCTCGGTTTCTTTGCCGAGTTCGATTAAATCCTTAAGCGGGATTTGAATTTTCGCTTCAACAGCACGTGCCGTCTGTGCCGATGTGCCGAGCGTGTAGGCATCTCTGAAAACAGTAGACATCTGACCATACTGGATTGGCTGGGAGAGGGATTTGTAACTCTCGCCAAGACGCTCAACGGGGTCTGTGGTGTATGTGCCTAGGGTCTGGCGTAAAACGTCAACACGGTCAATATCTTCTAACATTTGGTCCTGAGTTGAGAATCTCACACGTCTGACCATTGTTTCATTACGTGGGCATCTAATACCGCCTCCACGCCCTAAAGTCTTAAATAATGCCACGCATCCCGCCTGCCCCTCGTCTGCGTAGGTTTCACCATCTACTGAAATGCTAAGCTCAACGTATGACTCTGAGAAATTGTAATCCCCCGCTGGGATATGAAATGTTACGTTGTTTCTGGTTGCTGTGAAATTGCCTGCCTCGGATGACTGATATTTAATAAATCGGTTCATGTTTTTATATAATATGATAAGATTTTATTTATCAAATAATATTTTTTTTAAAAATTAATTCCACAGTATTTTATATTTCTGGGTGGGATGGGGATCGGCGCAGCGGGTTTGGGTTTTTCTAAAGGTGGTTGTTTTACAGGCATCTTCTTCTCATTATATTTATCCATGAATGTTGAGAATGTATCAAAATCTAATGCTGGTTTATCATTTGAATAATAGTTATTTACAACGGTTTTTTTCTCAAGTGCCTCTTTTTTGAGAGTTTTTTCTATATATTTTTCGGTTTTATATTCACGTTTGACACCCGCTTCTTTTAATGCTCGGCGTTTCGCGAGGGATTTTTCACGTCCTTTTTTTAATCTTTCAAGCATGGCAGCTCTCTGTTCTGGGGTATACTCACGCTTTTTACGCTGTTTCTTTTTCTTAACTGGCTCTGGTTCTGGCGTGGGTATTGTAATCGGTTCGCTTTTTTCTTTAGTATTTACAATAATTTCGGGTTCAGCATCTTGCTCAAAAATGTCATCGTCAATATCAGTCATATAATGTATAATGAGATTTTATTTTTATACAAAATTTATATTAATTCATACAAAGTAATCTATAAAAACAAAACAATTAATTTATTTATTTGTCACCCATCTCGTAACCTACATTAGGTCCCGAGTCTTGTGCCTTATCTTGGGCATCTTGTATCTTTTGGGCATCCTCACTAGAATGAGTTTTAAATAACTGACCCGCAATTACCGTGGCTCCTCCCACCGCCAAAGTCGCGAGGTCTGTAATAACATCTAACCCGGGGATTTCTTGGTCAACGGCATCCACCGCCCCTAACGCTGCTGTAGCTGCTTCGCCACCAGCAACGATACCAGATTCGGCACCAGCTTCTCCCAGACCAGCAACAGCATCAGCAGCAGCGGATGCGGCTCCTTTGGCGGCATCGGCGGCTCCATCTAATACGTCTGAGGCTACTGGTTCTGCTGCGTGTATAGCGTCGGCGGCTCCACCTTCTGCCGCTTGGGCTGCACCTTCTTCCGCCGCTTGAGCTGCTCCGTGTTCTACCGCTCCCGATCCCATATCGTCATCCTCGAATAACCCAGCATCGAATATTGATTTTACGTTATTGACAATTTGCTCAGGCATAGCAGCAGCTCCTTCCGCTTCGCCCGCCACACCCGCTCCAATATCAGAATTATCCACAGCTGCCCCAGCAAGTTTGTTTAACTGTGCCTCGATATCAGCAGCTCCTCTACCACCGCCGCCCTCTTGTAAAGCACGCTGGGCGTCACCGCTTAATGCTTTAAATGGGTTTAATGCGTCATGTAGAGCGTCAATATTAACATCTGCTCCACGTCTAAACATGTTAATAATGTTTCTGCCCTGCTCGCCCATATGCTCAATAGCACCTTCACCGAGTTGCCTAGCAGCGCCTCCCGCCTCCTCTGCTGCGTCACCGACCGCAGCCTTGCCATCTTCGATTGCCTGCTTGGCGGTGTTTTCTGCAAGTTCTTTAGCGTCAGATATAGCACCGCCGACGGCTTTTTTGATGCCGCCGCTTCGTAATCTGTTGACAAATTGTGCTGTTTTGACAAGACCGCGTTTCTCAGCCGCCTTTTCAATCCTTTCCCCGACAAAGTCACCAGTTTTGGCAATTAATTTTTTCTTTAACTTATCCGCCGTGCCCTCCAAAGATTTAGCTGTTATGACTGTGCCGAATGCGTCGCTGATATCTTGGATGGCTTTGTTATTTTCCTCGTCACCCTGCTGTGCGTAGTTATCACGTAGTTGGTCTATGTTAGCAACGGTGTTCTTGTGCATCTCGTTGTTATTCATTAAGGATTGTATTGCGGCAAATGATTGGTTACGTTCACTCATTTTCTATAATATAAACACATATTTTAAAATAAATAATAATTATTTTAATATTAGTCTAAAGATATTAAACTATTAATAACTATAAAATACTATGCCTAACTATTCTAATTCAGTAATCTACAAAATCGTATGTAACAATAAGTCAATTCACGATATGTATATCGGCAGCACATGCTCTTTTATTAGTAGAAAAGCACAACATAAGACTTGCTGTAATAATCCTACTGATAAGAAATATAATCGTAAGGTTTATAAATGTATCAGAGCTCTTGGCGGATGGGATGCGTGGAGTATGATACCAATATTACAATATCCATGTGAAAGCAAAATGGCATTACATATTAAAGAGCGTGAGATTATGGAAAATCATAATGCTACGTTAAATTGTATTTCTGCTTATAATACTAAGGAAGAAGTTCGGCAGATTAATATAGATAAATGTAGACAATATAAAATTGATAACCCTGAAAAACTCAAAGCTCTATATAAACAATACAGAATTAATAACGCTGAGAAAATTAAAAAATTCGCATCTGAAAAAATCACATGTGAATGCGGGTCTGAAGTTAGCCGTGCTGTTATAGCCCGTCACAGAAAATCTACAAAACATTTTAAATTAATGGAGGCTGTAGTAAACCAAATTTGAATAGAGAATATAATATTATATATGTTATATTTTGTATAAACTTATATAAGATTATATTAAGGGATTATAGAAGATTTGTATTATCGTCTATAAAAAATTGTGTGAATTTGTATTATTTGTGATTGCCCCTTTATTGATGCGTAAATACATAGATATTATGATGTATGAATTTACCACAATTTGTTTAAGGGACGATTCGGACGCTTTTTCAGCAAACGCTATATAAATAAAAAAAATTTATTTTTTTTTATTTTTTATTTTATTTTTATTACTTTTCTTATAAATATCATCCTAAATGCTATTAGGTAAATAATATAGTAATAGTAAGTAATAATTTATAAGTAATAGTAGTAATATCACACATCCCAAAAACACAACCTCCTAAGACGGTGTCCGTTTTATAAATCTTTTAGCTTCCCCCTAAATCTCGAAAATATATCAGATATATTAAAATCTTATAATATAATACATAAATGGATACGACATTATACGGCTCATGCGGTGCTATTGGGGTAGCCGTAACAATCATACCAACTGCGTTATTAGTAATATCAGAGATACTGGGTGTATCATCTGGAAAATCCAATGGCATAGTCCATCTAGCATTTTGTTTAATAGAAAAAATCAAGAATAAAGAACCCATCACTGAAGACGAGATTTTAACTTGCCTTAAGAAAACTAAAGATGCTACAGAACATTTATCTGAGGTAGCATCTGATATCGAAAATCCTGAAACTAAAGAATAATATTATATATAGAAAACTATTAAATATATAAAGATAAAATTATTATCTGTATATATAATAATGAAAATTACTCCAATTGAGAATCCACATACTTTAATTAAAATTGATATCGTGGCAGACGCCATCAACAAAAAAAATATATTTTTCTATTGTCCACTCTGTAAAAAATCAAAACATACAACTAAAAAAATGTTACATATTCACAGCTCTAATGGAAGTATTCATAATAGAACTGAAAGTAGGTCAGGGCACTGTATATTATATAAAACAAATTTCAATATTCATATTACCGACGCAACACAGCGGATTTCTTTGATTTAGTTTTTGATTTAGTTTTCTTTTTACCACAGTCACAGAATAGGTCCTTTTCAGTAAAAGGACGTTCTTTCTTTTTACAATCAGAATTTAATTCAACATTTTGATATATGATAGGCATTATAATATTAACAGACATAATAAACCGTCTTATTAATTTAAAAAAAATGTATGATTATAATATACCTAATGGATATTATCAAGATACATCATTATAAGGAAGAACCATTTTTAATTTTAATAAATAATAAAAATCCTATAGAATCAATAATAACTGAGCAGACATATAAACCCGAAATCATAAAGATTCTACGAGATTTTAAAGAATTATACGGCGAGCATCCTGTATTAATTGACATGGTAGAAGAAACGCCATTTTTATCATTTTACGCTAATAGCATCGGTTATAAAGTATGTAACGTATCATCTAAGAATAAAGATTTATTTGACAAATGTTCTTTAATAAATAACGTTAAAATCGAAAGAGAAATAGATCCATTATTATTTAACAATTTTTTAAAAAAGAAGAAGTATGCCTCTGTGTTAATAATTGATAATATCAAGAAATTGAAATATTGTAAGCGTCCTTTAAAAACTGGTTATATAGAAAATATCATAGTTATCGGTGAAACTGAAATTTATGACTTTGATTTAGAGGGTGAATTACATCGATTTTCTTATAAGAAACAAGCCATAACTAAAGAAATTACATTATTTAAAAACGTTTATGCGAAAAAGAAATCACCTATTACAGTTTTTTTTGATTAATAAAAATTATATTATAAATAAAATGTTTCTTTATAATATAAAAGATGAGAATAATCCGATTGACATCCGAGAGTGAAAACATATTTGAGAATGATTTCTCAGATGAAATTTTAGTCCAACCTAACGGGCAGTTGGCATTACTGAATACATCATTAAAAATGAACCCACACGAAATAATAATTGATAGCTCTAACGATATTATCACATATCAATTAGCGGGGAGTGATGGGACTAGAAGTCTGAGATTGAGTCACGATGCCTACAAACAAGAAGACCTAGCAGCATTAGAAACAGACATGACTTTACAATTAAATAACAGTATTGGCTACTTATTAAACAATTTAAACTACACACCCCCTAACTCTAAAGATGGAGGAATTGGTGTAGAAGTTGGAATGCAGTGGAAAGTTGAATCAACGAAAAACAAAATTAGTATAGGTTTTAAAAATGCCAACCGTAAAATGAGAGTTGCTGATTTCAAAGCTGTAAATGTTACTAACACGACATCTGGCATTTTTGTAGCAAAACACAGTAAAGGCGATGATACAACTAAAATCGGTTACCAATATTCGGGAGTCCCGATATCAGAAGGTTCTGCTCAGATGATGATGAAGGCGACCCGATTCTCAAAACCCACTACGGGGGCTGCTGGCGATGGCGAAATAGGATGTGTCGTCGGTTTTACCACAAAGGATTTTACTAAAGGAGGCGTGCCAACAATTGCCGATGTTAAATATGGAGTGCAATTATTTCAGGCACATGGTGACAATTTAGCCATGGTAGCAAGTGTTATCGACGGAGTAGCAGACTATGCCGCTGCTCGTGCTGGACTTGTAGCAAACGGCATAGCATCCGCTCATTATTATCATTATGCGGGCGACACTTCTACTGAAAATACCACATTCGGTGTGAGCATAAACCTCGGTGCTTTAGATTTTTTGACGTATACCACCGCAGATACTGGCGTATCAACGAGTGAGCGTGTAATATCAACAATTGATTTATCAAATTCTGACAGAGTTTTATACCCTATAATTCTATATTTCTCGGACGATGTTGGTGGTGTCGGTGGTTTGCTAGGAGAAGTAGTCCTCGGCAGAGGTAACGCATCAAATAATTTCGTAACACTCAATCCATATGAGTTAAATTTGCCCGAAACTGTAGATGCTGACTTACCTGGTAATTTTGAGGTAGACCACCCACGACCACCGCCTCAGGTTTTTAGAAGGACTCAAAATAGATTAGAACTTCAGTCAGGGTTAGCCGCGTTTTTAGGATTTGCTCCGAGATTCAGTCCTGGACCAAGTGCCGTGGAAACAGTTTTAAACACAACCGCTACATCGGCGGCGGGTATCAGTTACACGTATCTTAACTATATAGGCAATAGCACATTTAAAGGAGCAACTCTGAATGATAACTACGTTATAGAAATTTTATCATTAGATCTAGATAGTTATGACGGTTTGACAACGGAGCGCAAATCAATCCTTGCTACCATACCGAAGGCAGAGGATGGAACTGGTAACTTAATTTACGAAGCAAACAATATTAACAAAGTATCATTACGTAACGCATCTGCCATCGGTTTACGTGGTATGAGATGCCGTGTATTAACAAGTGACCTATCCCCAGTCCCAATCGACGGATTTAGTGTTATTACTATCGGACTTTATGATTCTGAAAAACCATAATAAAAATAATTTTAATAATATAATATATATATATATTATTAAGCATATGTCTAAAAAATTACGCATTAGAAAGGTTCGGGATACGGGGGAAAAGTTTTATACCAACAAAGGGGATTTCTTACCACCATTACCCCTTAGAGGCATGGCGGTCGGGCGTTCTCAATCCTCAGGTAAAACAAATTTAGGAGTGGCACTTTTTTCTGACAAAAATCTTTACGGCAGAGATTTTGCTGCGGACGACATCTATATTTTCTCAAATTCATTAAGCTCAGATGACAAACTAAAAAGATTTATTAAATTTAAAAAAATACCCGAGGAAAATTTGTTCCCAGGTTACGATGAGGAAATATTATCAGAATTATATGAGAATATCTATAATGATTATAAAGATGCTATCGACAATAAAGAAAAGCCTAGAAATGTTTTATTATATTTAGATGACATAGCATTCAGCGGAGCATTCAAAAAAAATAGATACGGTGTTATTAATAGAATTTTTAGCAATGGTCGTCACGTATTATGCTCTATATTTATTACATTACAATCATACACATCGGCATTAACATCAATACGAGAAAATGCTAACGCTATATTTTTATTCAGTATGTCAAATAGGCAATTAGACCAAGTTGCAGATGATCACGCAATTATGAGCAATAAGGATTTTAAAAAAATGTTTCGAGATGCTACAAAAAAGAAATATTCTTTTATGCTCATTAACTATAATAACCCTGCTGAAACTCGTTATTTAAATAATAAATTTGAACCTATACTCCATAATTAAAGTTTTAATAATCTAGCCACATTAAATAAATTAACTTGGTCAAGTAATACAAAAGGGTTTCTAATTACACGACTAGCATAATAAATATGATATGACGCATATAATCCATTTTGAACCACTCTATTTTTTAGAACTCTGTGAATTTTACGACCAGTCGATTTGACAATCCGTTTAAATAAATTCCTAGTGTTCATATAATATAAACTAATATAAATATTAATCGTCGAAAAACGATTATTATTTATTTGACTGGGAAGCAAATTAAATACAAGAAATTAATGACATACTAATCCCATTCTACTTAATGAGATATTTCTGTAATATATATAAATATTTTAATTTTAGAATAAAAACAAATCGTCAAACTCTGTGCCGTCAGATTCTACAATATCTTTTTCTAAAGACTCCCCGTCCTCACGCTCAACCCAACCACGCTTAAGCAAATGTTTATGAACATCGTTTGGCGTGTAACTAATCATATCATTTCCGTTGATACGCTTAAATTCACAAGGCATCTCCAACTCTTTAATAGTTGAGTAAAACGCATTATTAGATTGTTTGAATCCGTTCTGTTTGGATGAATTGGGTCGGTTCTTATCAGTCCAAGTCTTAAATTTTTTATAAAGTGAATATCTAGGCATAACAGTTTTAATATAATAAGTATCATTTATTTTTTTATCACACAGCTCATCATCATCATCAATAAGACAGTTTGATATATATTTATTCTGATTAATAACAAAGTCCATAAACTGAGCGGCTGCGGGGATTGACTTACGAACCATATCCCAATATGTATCGGTTAAGCACTTGAGTCGGTTTGTAGAGAAATCATAATCATCAACATCCATCGTATTTAAATAGGAGTAAAGAGCAGAACTAAATTGCGGTGTATCGATTAATTTTACGACCTTACACCAAAAGCCCTTGGATGTGTATTTATGTTTATTGATATATTTGTCAGACGCTTTAAATGCTATAAACCTCCTGTCCGTGCTACGAGAATCAATATTAATAACGTCGTCTTTGTTGCTTGTAAATATAAATAAAGCATGGTTGTCAACTTGATACGGTCTTAAATATTTAGGATTGACTGTAATTTTATCCTCTGAAATTAGGGATTTAATAAACCCCTGAAAATCCCAAGTAGCTTTACCCTCGCATTCATTCATATTAACAATTAGTTTGTTAACAACACCCTCCGCATGCTCTCCACAGAAATCACTCGGTTTAGAACTGCTAATAACATGTTGGTTACCGAAAATTTTAGATAGACCTTTCATTAATATACCTTTACCTGTGCCTTGCTTACCAGTAATAACAAAAGCATACGGTAATTTTTTACGTGGGTATTGTAATTTAAAAGCAATCATTTTAAGAAAATAGTTTAAGTAGGTTTCATTATCTTCACATAATCCCTTAACAATATCAAGAAACGGTTTTAAAATCTGCTCACATTTTTTATTATCAAATGAATGAGATTTAATATTACTGTGATAACCACTAAATAAATTATAATTTTTAATGTCTTTGTTAGGGACTCTGATATCATTATAGGGCATAAAATTCATACGCATATAAACTTTGATTTTAGGATCTTCTAACCAAATTTTAATAAATTTTAGATTAGGGTCATCCATATCAGATGTATTAGCGGCTAAATGTTTAAATGCGGTTTTGATTTGTTTTTCGTCCATAGTCCGATGGATAAACCGAGTGCCGACCTCGTCTGTATTAGTTTCTAGCATAATGTAACACGGCTGAGGATTAATACATTTACAGACAAAATGCTCGAAATATTCCTTTTTAATATTATATGTTTTGAGTTCATCCATATAATCTAAATCAAGTTCATTTAATTTTGAGGGGTCAATTTTCTCTTCATTTAGAGTAATTTTATTTAAATAATGTTTCATGGGTTTATCAATATATTCTAAATTAAATCCAGTCTTCTCATTAACATAACCTGATAATTTTTTTAATACGGATTGAGAAATGCTATCAATCATTAACATAATCCCGTCATGACAAAGGATACAATTTTTAATTTTAAATTTACTGTTTGTAAAAAAAGATTTCATATGCTCCAATATAATACGCTCATGATTTTGTAAGCAATTGGCAAGAAATCCCAACTCAAGATTATAATCTTTTGTAGATTTTTTGACATACTTCTTGTATAGTTTAGGATTACTGACAATAAATTTATTAGCAAGGGATATAGCTTCTTTTTTAAAATCCAAAACAAATTTAATTTTATCTCCAGTTGCATTATTCTTAGACATCCATTTATCATATGAACCTCCATACCCAACCTGATGAAATAATTGCTTAGCGGCATCACGATTTACTTTATGATGAGCTGATATTTTTTTTAAAGTTTTCTCACGATTGTTACAGTAATTATCATAACTGGTATTTGATAACTCAAAGTTATCTAACAATTGATTAATCATATTTGGATGAGCGTTAACAATATCAATATCAATATAAGTTCCTGTTGTCAAAGTTCCACGAATTTCACGTCTAAGATTACCTAACGATGATTGACTAGAAACCCTGCCAAAATAAGGAATACCGTTCTTAGCATGTTTGTATTTATTTTTAACAATACCATTTTTAATTTGTTTCAGTAATTTTCTCAAAATTTCTGGCTCGTTATATGTTACTGTGCCTCGAGTAAAATTTTCTTTTAATAAATCACTATCTAACAAGGCATAAATAATTTTACTATCAACTTTCTCATAATAGATATCATCGGTTAAAACTGATTTTGATACAATAATTTTTTCGTTCATCTTATTATTAACAGAGATTTTTATTTCAGACATTTATATAATATAATATAATATTATCTTTAGACTAATTATAAAACAAGTATATAATATTATTTATATATTTGATTTAATTTAAAAAAGTAAAGGGTCGCCGTTGGCATCTTGAGTTTCTAACTCCTCTAATGCTTTCAATTTTTCTTGTAATTCTGCTTTTGTTTTTTGGATTTTTTCTTTAATCTTAACTTGTTTCATTTTTTCACGATATTTTTTTTGTGCTATTTTACGTTTCTTTTTACCCTCATCACTCTGATGATAGGTTTTTAAATACGACTTAAGAGATGAATTTCTTTGCTTGTATGCGAGATAATGATTATACTCAGTTTCGGTCATTTCTACGGATATCATATTATTTACAGTATCTGTCATTTATATTATATACAGATATTAATGTTTAGGTTAATATAATATTATCATTTTTTAGTATAATGTTTATTTGCCACAGCTGATGAATGACCCATGGAAGCTGCAGCCTCGTTAACAATATCCGCGTGTGGTTGTATTACTTCAGACACGTAGATTTTTCTTAAAAGACTGCTTGAGATATGCCGATCCCCAATAGTGAATATCTTACTCATAATGTTTGTAAATTGCTGGGTTGATAATTGTTTGCCACTAAATGATTTAATAAACAATTCATTATCATCAGTATTAATCATAGGATGTGACATATATAATCGTATTATTTTTTTGAGTGGTTTGGGGATTTGTAAAATCTGGTTATTAAAATTAGATGACTTTTGATTGCCGAAATGTAAAAACATCTCACGATTATTAAACACCAAATAATTTTCCTTTAATTGAGAGTCCTTTAATTTATTATAGGACTTTTTAGAAATAAACTTTACTAAACGATATATATTTCTGCGTGGTGGTTTATATGTATACAAAGCGGATATTAAATAGTTACGCAATAGGTCATATTCATTTTGCTTGAGTTTTGACTTCTTAAATAAATCACGGTTATCGACCTTTTTTTTTAATTGCTCACGGACATTTTCTATTTCTTTCATAGTAGCCCAATTTTTGGATTCAGATATATTTTTCTGTTTTTTCTGTTTATCTTTTTCATATTCAGAATTTATAACTTCTAAATAGACACGGTAATCGTTTAACGGAGTAGCATATTTATCATCGTTATTTAATATGACTAATATAGATGCTATTAGTGCTTTTTGCGTAGAGAGTGGTGATTCAGATAAATAATCAATTACTTCTTTTGATTTCTTAAATAATTTAATATTGTCAACTGTGAGATTCTTTTTAGTAAAGTGTTTAGAAATTCTATTTAAATATTTGATATAATTATTAATTGTGATTTCCCTGATATTAGGTCTGTATTTTCGGATTAAGTCATGTAACTCCATTTATATAATACATATATAATAATAATTATTTATTAACTAAAAAATAATTTTCTAAAGAATTAAAATCTTTGTAATATATATAAATGAGCAATCAGTATTTTTATAATTTAGCCCCGCATCAATTACATCCCCACCATCATGAACACGGAGATATTAATGTTTATAGCGGTAAGTCGGCATATCAATCAGCGGTTAGTAACGGTTTTGAGGGCGATGAGTCAGCATGGTTAGCTACTTTAGTAGGAGCAGCATCCACAGTCCCTGGACCACAGGGACCGCCTGGGGAATCAATTACTGGACCACAGGGACCACAGGGCGTATCAATTACGGGACCTCAGGGACCGCCTGGAGAATCAATTACGGGACCACAGGGACCGCCTGGAGAAGACGGAGCTGATTCTACAGTAGCTGGACCACAGGGACCAGCTGGCAGCGACGGTTTAGATTCTACAGTCCCTGGACCTCAGGGTCCAATTGGTTTGACTGGAGCAGATTCTACAGTCCCTGGACCTCAGGGTCCAATTGGTTTGACTGGCGCGGATTCTACAGTCCCTGGACCTCAGGGTCCAATTGGTTTGACTGGAGCAGATTCTACAGTCCCTGGACCACAAGGCGAACAAGGAGAGCGAGGCGAAGTCGGACCACAGGGTCCAGCCGACGGGGATAGTGCTTATACTGTAGCAGTTCAAAACGGATTCGTAGGAACTGAAAGTGAGTGGCTCACAAGTTTGATTGGTGCGGACGGCATCCTAGGC
>Ga0209199_1003585_pt1 | contig 15221 bp, 15 predicted proteins | sample COGITO_mtgs_1105_7_FD_184805 | JGI IMG/M metagenome (GOLD analysis project Ga0209199, IMG submission 184805) | Pelagic marine microbial communities from North Sea - COGITO_mtgs_110523 (SPAdes) (version 2) | ecosystem: Environmental > Aquatic > Marine > Epipelagic ...
GCGCCTTTGCGTGCGCGCAGATATTGCTCATAAAGCCGATGCAGTTTGACCCGATGATTGCGGATCGTCTTCTCTGCCAAGCCAAGGCCAGCAGCAGAATAGGTGTAGCCCAGAAAGTCAAAACCATGGGCCACGGGGCCAATGGTCGTCTTGTCAGGGTGTTGCTCTAGCCCGAGGTCCGCAAGCACGCCATTCATCGTGGCAATTGCACGGCGAAGCTGCCAGCGGCTGGGGGCTAAGATGAGAATGTCATCCATGTACCGGATGTAGAAACAGCGTGGGTGCTTCTGCGTCATCAGGCAATCAAGTTGATAAAGGTGGAACGCACCAATCAGAGGGCTGAGAGGGCAACCTGCCGAGATGCCTCGTGTCACGCTGTGGAACGTGCCACCATGCTCGTGGGTCCGCCGTAGATATTGGACCAAGAGGGACATGACGCGCCTATCGCGCACAAACGGCTCTAGCTGCTCCAACAGGACAAAATGATCAATCGACGCGTAGAACGACTTCACGTCAGTGCGGCAAACGTAGCCAGTGGCGGGCTGCCCTTGACGCACCCGCGTGGCAACTTCACGCACAGCCCGCTTAAGGCCGCCATGACCTGCAACATGCGTACAGCTATCATGGGTCGGCAAGACATCAGCAAGCGCAAGGGTCAGTGCCTTCAGGACAAGGGCATCCTGCGCGCACCACGTGTAGGTAGGCCCAAGACTATGCCCAGTACGCCGCAGTGGCTCGAAGCGATACGTCCCGACACGCAGGTGTTGAACAACAGAATGGCTGAGTTCCGCCCAAGTCCTCCGCAGGTCCCAAATGTCAGCGTTTGGGGCTGCCTTTGCGCGGGTCGCTTGCAGCCACAGGTATGCTGGCTTCAATTGAGCAACAACAGCACTGATGAGTGGTTTGGGGTGGCACCCTAAGTCGGCAGGTCGCCGAAGAGATTTAAGATTTGTCACCATGGTGTCGCATGTCCCGATTGTCCCGCGCGGACATACACACTGGTTATCACAACATATTTACTGACATACCCGATAGAAATCAAACAGAATCCTAAGTCCTCGCGTTCGCCGTAGGCTGAGGCCACTCACGCCAGACGCATGCCAAGCTATGTCGCGGCCTTAACTGAGCAATCAAGTGTACATCCTCGACTCAGCCTATTCCTCATCCAGAAGCCACCTTTGAATGATTTCTCGCATTCTTCTTGAGGGCATATATACATCCACAGCTTTACCACGCCTTATCTGCGATCGCCAAAGCCACTGAACCATCTCTGTGAGGGCATAGGCTGCTCGAAATTCAGCATTGTCGGCATTTAGCCATCGTAATGAGATTGGATTAACATTTTGCTCATACAGGTAAATTGCATGTGTGCAGTGGAGGTAATCGTTAGTCCCCCGAGTTGTATTTGGAAGCCAGTTGGCCCCTTCAAACATCCTGCTGTTAATTGAAAATAGACCTGGCTTTTCTTTGTCGAAGTCTCTGCCCAGCCGTTTGTACCAGTTCTCTTTCACACAAGTAATCATAAGGTTTTTGAGTTCTAGACCCGCTAAGCTTCGTTGCCTTAAATTCTTCAGTGCGTTTCGAACTTTTGTCACCTCTGCAGATTTGGGTGTATACGATGTCTGCTTTGAGTAACTGAAAGACACCTTATCTAAAGACGACATGCTATGTATCTTGAGATTATCTCTTGCTTGCAGCTGGAAGCGTTGATGGCACTGACGGCTCTTTGATACCGTGTAGTCGATTTGAAGCTTCTCTAGGAACTTCAAGAACAACGAGCCTTCTGACAGAAAGGTCAATACGAGGAGGCCACCAGTATGTGTAAAGAGGGACGTTGGTAAAGTCTGAATGAAATTCTTTTTGCCGTCATAATATAGTCGACCACTACTGATACTACTGATGAGTTTTTCGTTCAGAGCCAACTTCAGCCGCTCTTCTTCTTCAAAACCTTTGTCTGTCATTACGACTAGGCCATCTTTGCGCAAGCTACAGTAGCCAGGGTCGATATAGAACTCTGTGAACGACTTTAGATCTAAGTTAAAGTCACTTGGAGAAACGGCATCAGGGACCTCGTCGATAATAACTTTATAGCTTTCAAAAGCCCCCTGATAAGCCAAAGTTCCGACCCGTTCGTATAGGTTATGAGTAATGACTATAGACTTACCAGCGCGGACTAATGGAGCTAGCTGCTCTCCTTTGGTCCGATAGTTGGGTCCTGGGTCTTCTGGGGCATGAAGACGGCCAACCGGTGCTGAAGACACCATACGCTTAACTTCACCCAAGTTCTGAACAACTACTAATACCTTAAGGTCGGGCCTTTGGTCTAAGACAGAAATAAGGGCTGAAGTCTTACCGAGGCCACAAGGGTAATCTATGATGACCAGTGGAGGGTCTGGTGCACCAAAGGCAGTGACTGTTGTTAGGGGTGAGTAGACACTGTCGTATAACTCTTGATCCGTGGGTCGCGCATCAAGTGTGTTGCAAGTCATTGAAAGAACTACCTTAAATCGGACACTCTGTATAAGAAAGATACTAGAGAAAAATGGCTTAGGTTTGACATAAGAAACCGACCACGATCTAAATCCATAAAACTACAACTTGGGTCCTTCTTTAGTCTTAAAGCCCCTTCCTGAGGCCAGACAAAATTTCCATATGAGGATCAACTCGAGTATATCTAATGCCTAGTCCAAGCCTGACTGCATGGTCTGTGTCTGTCTTTTAGTGTGATTGTCGTGGTTGATTTACCCAAGTGAACCACTCTGGACTAAAGCCCCCTAAAGAAAGCCCCTGACAACAACAGCAACAACGACGTCTCTTTAGCCCTCTTTTTGAAGTCCAAAGATCACCAAAGGTACTGGGGGTGTCATTTGTCTCCCATGGGACCCTATTTGTCTCAGGCCACCACAGAGGCCACCAGAAGTGCCCTAGACAGACGCCAGTGACCTTAGTTAACCTACTGTTATCGTTGATGTCGGTATGTTGACTGATGCCGTGCTAGGGAACCAGTGTCCGTGTGGGGGCACCATTAAATCAATAGCTTAGCAGTATTCGATTGGGTCTTCGTGTTTTTCAGCGAGACACTCAGCGAGACAAAGTGTCGTAGAATTACGCTATTCAGCGTTATGGATGACTTGTTTTTCACACTCAATTTATGCCACGCGCGCTTGCACACGCGCGGCGGTGTGCTGCTGGTGTGAGCCTGCGCCCTCTAAGTGGTCTGTCTCCGGAGTTAAGGGGGGAGGCTGGCCAAGCAATACCATGAGGCGAGACAAGGGCAGGGCGCTGCGAGCTGCCACCCCAACGCCTAATCTCCCCCACCGGACAACTGGACACCCCTTTAGGGGGATGTCCGTGTCTGTCCGTCTGGATGGGGCGCTGACACAGGGCGGACGTGTCCGCTGGATGGGAGGGCGTCCTGCCATTGAGGCGCGCGCTTTTCGATGAACGCACCAATCCCCTCTTCGGCATCCTGCGCCAGCATGTTGTCGACCATCACTCTGGAGGCGTAATCGTAAGCGTCGGACAGCGCCATTTCACGTTGCGCGTAATAGGCGCGTTTGCCTGTTGCCAATGTCATGCTGGATTTTGACGCAATCTTGCGCGCCATCTCCATAGTTGTTTCTTGCAGTGCCGCGGGTGCTGCGACACGGTTTACAAGACCGATCTCCGCGGCCCGCGCTGCTGACGTCATATCACCCGTCAGCAGCATCTCCATCGCGTGTTTATCTGCCACATTGCGCGACAGGGCCACCATGGGGGTGGAGCAGAACAGCCCTATGTGCACGCCCGGTGTGCTGAACTTTGCCGTATCCGCTGCAATGGCCAGATCACAGCTTGCAACCAGTTGGCAGCCTGCGGCAGTGGCCACGCCAGTGACTTCGGCGATTACGGGCTTGGGGCAATTTACGATGCCTTGCATCACGCCTACGCACATCGCCATGACGTGTGCAAAATTAGCTTTGCCACCATCCTCATTCGAACGCCCGGCGGTCATTTCCTTAAGGTCGTGGCCCGCACAAAAGGCAGGACCATTGGCCGCCAGAACAATGACGCGCACCTTTGGGTCGGTCCCCGCATCTGTAAACGTGGCACCGAGTTCCGCCAGCATCGCCTCGGATAAGGCATTGCGCCGCGATACATCGTTCAAGGTAAGGCGCATTATGCCGTTCACGTCCAGATCGCGCAGCAGGATGTCAGATGTGGTCACGGGGCTATTCCTTTTGAGTTCTAAAGAATGTTTATTTCGACACTGTCGGCCAAGGTGTTCGCGATAAAGCAATAGCGGTGCGCGCGGTCCTGCATCTGCGCCAGCTCCCCGTCGTTTACCGAAAAGCCGGTATCAAAACGCACCACCGGATGAAGGTCAATCCGCGTCACCGACATCTGGCCCTTGGGGTTTTTGCCCAAATGGGCCTCGGCATAGTCGTGGTAACTGGCCACCGGCCATCCCGCTTTTGCGGCCAGCGCGAGAAAGGTCATCATATGGCAACTGGACAGCGCCGAGGCGAGGCCCTGCTCGGGGTTCGTGTTGTCCGGATTTCCGCCCCAATCGGGGGCGGAATCCACAAGCAGGTCGTAGCGATTGTTAAATTGCACCGTGTGCTCGTTCGAATAAGCACCTGATTGCAACACGGGAGCGGCGCGCTGCCAATGCAGTTCAATCGCGAGGTCTGACATTTCAGTCTTCTTTCTTGTGGCAGGGCGTTACGCGGCTGCGATTTGCTTTTTGGGATCATAGAACGGACGCTCGCAGATCGTTGCGCGGATGGGGCCGGATTTCGTAACGACCTCAACCTGTGCACCGATGTTTGCGTGTTCCGCTGACACCATGGCCAAAGCGATGTTCTGTTCCAAACGTGGGGAATAAACGGCGGATGTGACTTTCCCGATTGCCTCGCCATTTGAATTGATTTCCCAGAACGTCGTGTTGGGGCCAGTGAGAGGATCACCGTCAATGATCAGGCCGATTTGCTTGCGGCTGACACCTTCGTCCTTAATGCGGCGCAACGCGGCCTTGCCGATGAAATCAGCCTCCATTTCGAGGTTCACAAGGCGGTCAAGTCCAAGTTCATAGGGGTTGGTGCTCATGTCAGCATCCGCGTGATACGACAACATCCCACCTTCGATACGGCGGATGGATGATGTGTGGCCGGGCTTCAGGCCAAAATCCAGACCTGCCGCCATGATGATTTCCCACAGCCGGTCGCCTTTGGAACCGTCACGCAGGTAAATTTCGTAGCCCAGTTCACTCGACCAGCCGGTGCGGGACACGATTAGAGGGATGCCGTCTAATTCAACTTCGCGCAGCCAGTAGTAGCGCAGGTCCATAATTTCGTCGCCAAACAGGGTACGCATGATCTCGCCGGACTTAGGGCCTTGCAATTGGAGCGGGGATACATCGGGCTCGCAAATCGTGACATCAAGGCCAGAGTTGATCGCAACCCCCTGTGCCCAAAGGAGAATGTCGCTGTCGGCTAAGGAAATCCAAAAATGATTTTCTGCAAGACGCAGCAAGATCGGGTCGTTCAGAATGCCGCCATCCGCGTTAGTGATCAGGATGTATTTGCACTGGCCCACGGCCATCTTGGAAAGATCGCGGCAGGTCAACATCTGGGTGAATTTGGCAGTGTCAGGCCCTGTGATTTCAACCTGCCGTTCAACGGCAACATCACACAGAATAGCATCGTTCACGAGGTTCCAGAAGTTCTGTTCAGGGTCCCCGAAATCGCGCGGGATATACATGTGGTTATATACGGAAAACCCTTGTGATCCCCAACGCACTGTGGCGTCAAAATAGGGCGACTTGCGGATCTGTGTGCCGAAACCGAAATCATCTGCTTGCATTGGAACTTCCTCCCGTTTTGTCCGTAATCACTTTGATCAAGGACTGCCAAAGTCTCTGCGAGATGTAGTCCAGGATTGGCAACGAAAGTGGTCTAAAGATTCCGAGTTCCTAGACCAGGCAGACCGTTTTTTTGGCACTATCAGGACCGATTGGACCGGATTGGCTATTTCATGTTTGGAGCGGCCAATTTCGCAATGTTCGGCAAACTCGATTTCACTTGTCGTGTCGCAAAGTGGGTCATGTAGCGGTCAATGCCAAGGTCTTGGGCATGGAACTCTTCCATCAGATCTTGAAACGCGGCAAGGGTGGGGCTGATGACCTTCATTATATAATCGACCCCGCCGCCAGTGGCGATGCAATCAATGATCTCATCGCGGCTTTTGATGAAAGCCTCAAAGCGTTCAAAATCAGCCTTTCGATGACGACTTAGGGAAATTGTAACAATCACTTGGGCGAAATCAGCGAGTTGGCCCAGTGCAATATCTGCATGATAGCCACGAATATATCCGCCAGCTTTCAATCTGGACAGTCGCGCCCAACACGGCGTCGCGGAAAGACCACTAATCTCAGCTAGCTTGGCTTTGCTCAATTGCCCATGCTGCTGAAGCGCACTGAGAATGCGGATGTCTGCTGCATCAAGGGCAAGTTTCTTCATTCAATCTCGTCTTTCATGGTAAGAATGGACGGCTAAAAGTCGCATGACCGCATGCTAGATTAGGATCTACCTATCTGAAAGCCCTCCAACGGGATGCCGGTTTTGCGACCAAAACGAGCAAATCCTCGTCTCGGCAGCCGATTCGCCGGCCAATGGGTGGCTATCGTGGTACGATATCAATTTTTCGCAGCCCTCCTATTTTCACAAAAGCAATACATTCCAAACGCGAGCATGCAGCTATCACTGCTCAGACGTATATGCCTATGAAAAACCGAGTAAGCGTGAACGTTTTGCGGTTTTGAAGTGCAATATGTTGTTTATAGACCTTGTGCAGCTTGGGGGACGCCATCGACGTGCAGGCTATAGCTGTAAAAGCGGTTGGATGGGCGAGTGGCTGGCACCGTAATAATCACGAGGATGTCCGTGTCTGTCCGTCTGGAAGGGTCGCTGGCCGCGTCAGGCATGTCTGCTAGATGGGGCGGGCGTCCGGTTGAAAGACATAGCTCCTGAAACGGCTGCTCTATGCCAATCGATGTGGGTTTATCTGCTCCCTGATAAGTCTCTAGGGCTAAGTTCGGAGTAATCAGCCATCGGGGGGTGACGCATATGACGCTTCTTCTTACTGCGCGCTCTATTCAAAAAAACATATTTTCTAATGAATATATTTTTTCACCATAGACCGTGCATTAGGAAAAAGCGTCACCAGCGTCACCAGCGTCACCAGCGTCACCAGCGTCACCAGCGTCACCAGCGTCACCAGGGAGCGTTTTGCACCTGCCCGCGGTGGCCCTCCCTACAGCAGACTTGGCCCCGCCTGCGCTGAGGTGTGCTTCATGCATGACGATCAGTATGAGTGGAGATTGTTATTCTAGAGCGGACATTCATACGTGCAGCAGAGAATGGCCGTAGAGAGCCCATATTGACCAATGCTGCAGTCTGTATGAATGGCTGCTTCGCTTGGCGAAGACGGTACGTTCGATTTCGCAAAAGATAGAAGAAAAGCGGCGATGCCAAAACTGGCACCGCCGTTTTTTGCTCGCATGGCCACGTCTATTTCGTGATAATCTCGGGGCCCATAAATGTGTTGGGCAAGACCGTTGAAATCCATGGCACATAAGTCACAAGGATCAGGAACACAAAGAGCACCGCGAGAAATGGCAATGCGGCACGCACAACGCTCATCATCGGCATTCCGGCTACTCCCGAAGTCACGAACAGGTTCAACCCAACGGGCGGTGTAATCATACCGATCTCCATGTTGACGACCATGATGATGCCGAGATGGATCGGGTCAATGCCCAGCTCGATCGCGATTGGGAACACCAGTGGCGCTACGATCACCAGCAGTCCCGACGGTTCCATGAACTGGCCGCCAATCAACAGGATGATGTTGACGACGATCAAGAACATAACCGGCCCGAAACCCGCAGAAAGCATCGCATTGGCGATATGCTGTGGGATTTGTTCGTCCGTTAGAACATGCTTCAAGATAAGCGCATTCGCGATCACGAACAGCAGCGTAACTGTCAGCTTACCGGCATCGAACAATGTACGTTGCGTGTCTGGATGGAAAAACGCCGTTACAATGGCCCAAGGACGGCGGCGCAATGGTATGCTGCCGGGGGTTTCATTCACCGCAGCTGCGGACAGGCTGCGCGCCTGTCTATCAGCGAGTGGCCCCATATCCTTGTAGACGAAAGTCGCGATGAAGAATGCGTAGACTGCGGCGACCGCTGCCGCTTCGGTTGGCGTAAAGATGCCGCCGTAGATGCCACCAAGGATGATGACGATCAAGAAAAGTCCCCAGCCTGCATCGCGGCCAGAGGCGAGGATTTCGCCCCAACCCTGCCACTCACCCTTGGGCAAATTCTTGATCCTTGCGATGACATAGATGGTCGTCATCAGCATGAAACCGGCGAGTAATCCGGGAATGACCCCAGCCAGAAACATCCGACCGACCGAAACCTCAACCGAAGCAGCATAGACTACCATGACGATGGACGGTGGGATCAGGATACCCAATGTCCCAGCAGTACAGATGACGCCTGCGGCAAAATCCTTGGAATAGCCCACCTGACGCATACCGCCGATGACGATCGTTCCAATTGCCACAACTGTTGCAGGGGAAGACCCTGACAAAGCAGCGAACAACATGCACGCGAAAACCCCAGCAATCGCCAAGCCGCCCGGCAAATGTCCGACGCAGGCGATTGAGAACCGAATGATGCGTTGCGCAACGCCGCCCGTCGTCATGAAGGAGGATGCCAGAATAAAGAACGGGATGGCGAGAAGCGTATAGTGCCCCTCAAACGCGCTAAAGAGGGTTTGGGCAACTGACGCCAGCGAACTGTCGGAAAAGACCAACAGAAATAGCACTGACGACATGCCGAGCGAGATCGCGATTGGCACGCCGATGAGCATGAGACCGATGACCAATGTGAAAAGGATGACAACTTCCATTAGTTTTCTCCCCGCATTTGTTCACGAATTTCTTCCAATTCGTCTTCAACCTCATGGCTCGCAACGACACGGTCAGTCTTACCAATCCAGAGCGCCCATCCCGCTTGCACAAAGCGCAACAGCAAGAGCGCCATCGACAAAGGAAGAACAACGTAAGGTATCATGCGTGGAATTTTTTCGTATTCTTCGCCCTCGTTGAACACACTCTCCATCCACCCCAAAATGGCGGGATGCGGGATGTCATTGACCTCGTACCAGCCTTTGCCGCGGTAGTTCTCTTCAAAGCCTAGTGGAAACCAGCGCCCTTCAGTTCCCGGGAGATTGGCGAAATTGGCCCAGTAATCCCAAGCGCCTTTCAGCATCAACAAGCTGAATGAGATGCACACAGCCACGGCTGCCAACCCCATGATGCGGCGCGGTTGCGAGGGTAGTGCATTGACCACAATATCGACGCCGAGGTGAGCGCCTTTCTTGACTGCGTAGGACGCCCCGAGAAGCACAAGCCATCCGAACAGAAAGACGGTTAGTTCTAACGCCCAAAGAATGTTCTGATTGAAGCCGTAGCGCGTCACCACATTTGCGAATGTGATCAACGTCATAGCACCTAGGATGCCTGCAATCAGCGTTTCCTCAATGCGGTCCGTGAACGCTTTTGAATGATCCATCCTGAACCCTCCCTTTGAGCATCGAGGGCGGATTGCCCGCCCTCGATTGGATTAAGTTCAGCTTCCAGTGTTGAAGGACTGTGCGGCATCGATCATGTCCTGACCGACGTCACCAGAGAACTGTTCCCAGACAGGCTTCATCGCGTCGACCCATGCCTGACGCTCTGCAGCTGTCAGTGTGCGAACGTCTGCACCTGTATCGATGATGGCCTGACGATTAGCTTGGTTGACCGCGTAAGACTCAGCATTGCGAAGCTCGGTAACCTCTTTCAAGATTGTCAGGAATTGCTCGCGCACATCCGCGTCTAGGCTGTCCAACCAATCAACACTAGTCACGACCAGATAGTCGATAACACCGTGATTGGTTTCAGTGATGCCGTCCTGCACCTCGAAAAACTTCTTGCCGTAGATGTTCGACCAAACGTTCTCCTGTCCATCAACAACACCCTGCTGCAACGCTCCATAAACCTCGGAGAAGGCCATCTTTTGTGGGGCACCGCCGATCGCTTCCATTTGCGCCACGAGAACGTCAGATGACATCACGCGAAACTTCAACCCGTTAGCATCAGTTGGCGTCATCAGTGGTACGTTAGCGGACATTTGCTTCATGCCGTTGTGCCAGAAAGTCAAACCCTGAAGGCCGCGACGCTGCATGCTATCGAGCAAAGCTTGACCCGCTTCGGACGCTTGGAACGCATCAACCGCTTCGATGTCTTCAAACATGAAAGGCAAGTCGAAGATGCGGAATTGCTTGGTGAATTTCTCAAATTTTGACAGCGATGGGGCCGCCAATTGAACGTCACCCTGAAGCAGTGCTTCGAGCACTTTATTATCATCATAAAGGGTAGAGTTCGGGAAAACTTCCAAGCAGGCTTTACCGTTCATCTCTTCGTTGACGCGTTGCTCAAGAAGCGTCGCGGCGATGCCTTTGGGATGCTTGTCAGTGTTTGTGACATGGCTAAATTTGATGACCATTTCGCCCTCATCGCAAGCCGCCATTGCGGATGTCGCGCCAAGTGCCAATGTCATGGATAGTGCTGTGCTAAGCAGAAACTTCATTTTTTCCTCCGTTGAACCGTTGTTGCCGCGCCTCTTGTTTGCTTGGGCACGGCCTATGTCGTGAGAGATTACTGGGGTTTTGTTCGAAGATTAGTCGGCATAACTAATCAGTTTTCTCGATTAAACTTTCCGGTTTAATCTGAGATAGTGGATAAAAATTCATGTCCTTGGGGGAGTTCAAAATGTTCGAGGAATTCGTAGAGGAGCGTATTGATGGCGATGGTGCGACTTTGTTCGTCCGCCGCGCTGGACCCGTCGGTGCGCCGCCGCTCGTCTTGTTACATGGCTACCCGCAAACATCTGCCATGTGGCACGGGGTTGCACCGATTCTGGCACGTTCCTTTCAGGTCGTTTGCCCAGATTTGCGTGGATATGGTCGATCAGACAAACCAGCGTCCAACGCATTGCATGCGCCCTATTCAAAGCGCGCAATGGGCAACGACATCGTTGCGGTCATGCGGCGTTTGGGGCATGAGCGATTTCTGGTAGGAGCTCATGATCGGGGTGCGCGCGTGGCACATCGGATGGGATTGGACCATCCTGATCACGTCGCGGCTATGACATTGCTCGACATCGCACCAACGCGAGAGATGTATGACGATACCAGCGCTGCATTCGCGCGTGCTTATTGGCATTGGTTCTTTTTGATCCAACCACACCCTTTGCCTGAACAAATGATAGGTGCAGACCCGCAAGGGTTCTGGAAGCTTAAATGTTTTAATCAAGCAGGCGGCGAAAACCCTTTTGCTCCTGATGCTCTAGCCGAGTATTTGACTGCCTTCGAAGACCCCGAAGCTATTCATGCAAGTTGTGAAGACTATCGTGCCGCCGCCACGATCGACATCACACACGATGATGCGGATCAGGGCCGCAAACTTCACATGCCCGTTCTGACCCTTTGGGCGAAACGCGGTGTGATTGAGACTTGCTTTGACGCGCTTGCACTATGGCGGCAGCGGGCTGAAAGGGTTGAGGGCGAAGCGCTCGACACCACACATTACATGGCCGAAGAAATCCCAGGTGACGTCGCCGCACGCATGTCTGATTTCTTTGCCCGCAACCCAATTCACGCAAAGGCAACCGCATGAGCCGGACACTTTATGACAAACTGGTCGACGCCCATAAGGTGTGCGATCTGCCCGATGGCGACATGCTGATCTATGTCGATTTCCACATCATGAATGAATACACCAGCCCGCAGGCCTTTTCGGGTCTGGACACAAAGGGGCTAAGCGTTTGGCGGCCCGAGGCGCATCTGGCTGTGGTCGATCACGTGAACGCAACCCGCAGCAATGAGCCACATGATGCGGCGTCCAAACTCCTGATCGACAATCTGGAAGACAATTGCACCAAACACGACATCGCTTTTTACGGTCTTAACGACCCGCGGCAAGGCATTGAACACGTCGTGGTTCCCGAACAGGGGTTGGTCACACCAGGCATGTTAATTGCCTGCGGAGACAGCCACACCACAACCTATGGCGCATACGGTGCGTTGGGGTTTGGCATCGGCACATCCGAAGTGGAACATGTCCTAGCCACCCAAACGCTGCGCTACAAACGCATGAAAACCATGCGTGTGATAATCGACGGCGATACCGCGCCCGGCGTGACGGCGAAAGATATCATTATGAAAGTCGTGCAAGTCGTGGGCGCAGGTGGAGCCAATGGGTTTGCGGTAGAGTTTGCAGGTCCCGCCATTCGCCGCCTCGATATGGCCGGACGGATGACCGTCTGCAATATGGCGGTTGAGTTAGGCGCGCGGGCGGCGTTGATCGCAGCAGATGAAGTCACCAAAGCCGCTTTACAAGGCCACGCCCATAGCGGTCGATTTGCGTTCAATCGCGAGAGCTGGCGCAGCGACCCCGAGGCCGTCTTTGAAAAAGAGGTCACGATTGCAGGTTGCGATATCGAGCCGCTGGTCACATGGGGTACTAGCCCGGATCAATCGGTGCCGATCACCGCACATGTGCCTGTTGCGTCCGACTATGTTTCTTCGAAAGCCAAGGCGACTTTGGCGCGGTCTTTGCAATACATGGGGCTCACCGAAGGACAGTCAGCCCAGTCGATCGCAATCGATACGGCCTTCATCGGGTCTTGCACCAACAGCCGGATCGAAGACCTACGCGAGGCGGCCAAGATACTCGAAGGCAGGAAGGTCGCGGTGGGCGTCGAAGCCATCGTCGTGCCCGGATCTGCCATGACGCGGATCAAAGCCGAAGCCGAAGGTCTGCGCGCGATCTTTGAGACCGCAGGTTTTGAATGGCGACCAGAGGCGGGCTGTTCTATGTGTCTGGCGATGAATGACGACATCGCGATGGATGGTGAACGCGTCGCATCATCCACCAACCGAAATTTCGAAGGCCGACAGGGTCGCGGCGCACGCACGCACCTTATGTCACCTGCAATGGTCGCTGCAGCTGCTGTCGCCGGGCATCTGGCGGATGTGCGAGATTTCAAATGAAAGACCAACAGATGACAAAGATGATCAAAGGGATCGCAGCGCCTTTGCCGCTGGCCAATTTCGATACTGATGTGATCATGCCCAAGCGGTTTCTGATCACGATCACCCGCGAAGGATTGGCGGATGGTACATTTGCCGATTTGCGCTTTGACAATGCTGGGGGTCCTCGCCCCGACTTTATATTGAACAAAACACCTTGGATGCAGGCCAACATTCTGATTGTAGGTGACAATTTCGGCTGTGGCTCGAGCCGCGAACATGCCGTTTGGGGCATGCGCCAACTTGGAATTGATGCCTGCATCGGGACAAGTTTCGCCGGAATATTCTACGATAATGCGCGAAAGAATGGTTTGGCACTGCCGATTGTCTCTGCTCAGACGCGGGACTTGCTTTTGCAGGTCGCAGGCAATGGTGCCGAGATAACAATCGACCTTAATGGCCGCAGGCTCACAACTGGTGATATTAGCGCGCCATTCGAGATGGACGACGCTACACAAACAGCGCTGATCCGAGGACGCGATGATACGCTGGACTCATTGGAACATGCGGGGGCAATCCGAGACTATGAGGCGGGATTGAAAAACGAGATGCGGGTCAGCGTTATCAAGTAACCCAATAAGGAAACACAGATTGGACATCAGACAACTGGAATGCTTCGTCGCCGTCGCTGAAGAACTTCACTTCCGGCGCGCAGGCGAACGGTTGGGGTTGAGCCAATCTGCCTTGTCTGAACGGGTTTCTGCGTTGGAACATGAACTTGGTGCGCGACTGTTTTTCAGAACGACCCGTCAGGTTAGCTTGACCCAAGCCGGATCGGAGTTTGTCCAGGACGCCAATAGGATACTTGCCGATATCGAAAAGGCGGTCTCCAACGTTCGCCACACAGCCGAATCCGACCTGCGCCACATCCGCGTCAGCGGCGTCGACGAGGCGATTTCAATGCTGCTGCCCAAAGCTCTGCTAGCTTTTCGCAGGACGGACCCGAAGGTTCACGTGCAGGTACTGGAAACCTCATCTTCTGAACAACATTCGCAAGAGTTGATTGGCCATCGCACCGATGTGGCCTTTGTCAGAACGCCGCAGCAAGACGATTTCATCACCAGTGAACTGCTGCACCGGCAGCCGGTTTTGGTAGTTCTTGCGGATACAAACCCACTTTCAAGCTCTGTGTCTCTATCGGCGTCCGATATCGTCGACCAACCGATCGTGGGCTACCCCAAACACGCACGCCCAATCTTGCACGAAGCATTATGGAGCGGCTTTCGCCGAATAGGCGCGCAGCCCAACATTGTCTGTGAGATTATTGATAAGTCCACAATGTTGCAGTTCGTAGCCCAAGGACTAGGAATTGCGTTGGCACCAGCTTGGGTCAGAAGTATTGCCCCTCCGGGTGTGTCCTTCGTCCCGTTTGAGCCATGCGAAAACCTAATTGACCTCTATGTTGCATTTCGAAAATCGGGAAATTCGGACACCGTCAAAAGATTCGTCGATGCAGTAAGAAAAAAAACGGTCTAAGGGTCCGAGACCGTGATTTTCCTCGATGGTATGGTACCGCTGTTCAATGCAGCACTTAACAAACGCGTGGTCGCTAAACTCAGGAAGCGGCCGTTAACAAAGAAAGCGTCAAAGTCTGGAATGTCCGCTGAACCGACCTTAACCAAGGAAATTCTGGCATTTACTCGATAATTTATGTCAGATGACCGCAATGAGCCCTTATTGCACGTGCATTGCGCCGCAGCTAGTGAGCGCAGACTACATGTGAACAAGAGGGAACAATATGGCTGTCTTTAGCGAAAACCCAATCAAGACCTACGATGATCTCAGCGGGTTCGAAGCCGAAATGCCGCTAGCCGAACGTTTGCCGGAATACAGCATTCTGGATGTCTTTGTCGCGAGTGCCACACAACACCCGACCTCAACTGCGATCACCATGCTGATGACTGGCGCACCGGATGAATGTATCCCGTCACGGGCTTTGAGACAGAGCGGCAGTTTTGCTTAGCGAGAGTTTTAGGTTCATCGTAGTCCTAGAAAGGATACGAGATGAGAACGAAGACAGGGCCGAACGGATCG
>Ga0209199_1003586_pt1 | contig 15218 bp, 14 predicted proteins | sample COGITO_mtgs_1105_7_FD_184805 | JGI IMG/M metagenome (GOLD analysis project Ga0209199, IMG submission 184805) | Pelagic marine microbial communities from North Sea - COGITO_mtgs_110523 (SPAdes) (version 2) | ecosystem: Environmental > Aquatic > Marine > Epipelagic ...
GGACCAATACTACATGCGCACCCATGCCCGTTTGGAGACCGGGGATGCACAATATGCCTGGATGAACAATTTGTTGTTTGTCGGCGTTGGCGCGCGAGAAGCGTCAACCGTCGTGCTGAAGCTTTACGCCATCAAATAGGCTGTGCGGCACTGTGCCTTGCAATTTTCACGAATAGGCTTTGTCGATCAAACTGGCAGCACGCTGCAATCTGTGGTTTGCAAGATGCGCATAGCGCTCTGTGGTGGCTGATCGCGAATGTCCGAGGAGCTTTTGGACCTCGTAAAGTGTTGCCCCATTGTTGACGGGCGTGCTGGCAAAGCTGTGGCGCAAATCGTGAATGGGCGTCAGCTTGGTGCATATGACAAGAACGTGCCAATTATTGAGCGCATAGATTCAGGCTGCGCCTGCAATCTGATGCGAGTTCTCATTCGTCTGACAGCACCGCCACTTCCTTCAAGTATTTAACTTTAAAACAATAATTTATCGCTTTCGGTATATTTTAGCCCCCACATTAGCCCCCACAAATCTCTATGCTAATAATGCATCTCGCCTACAAAAGTACCATCAGCCCAGTAAATCCGAACGACGCTTCTTGCTCGTGTTTTCTTTACTTCCAACTTTTGTAATCGAAATTTAAGCCCCTGCATTTGTGGTTTCCAATTGATGGAGCCGTTGCTCAATATCTGTGAGTTCTAAAGTGCGTCTGTAGCTGTCTATGAGGCCCATAACCCGCGTTCCTTCAATCGAAGTAAGGGTTCCTTCACTTACCGCACTTAAAACGCTTCCTGCAGCCTCTGAGGCGTCCATGGCGCCGTGCATACGGGGCAGGGTGAAGACAACTGGCTTATCTTTTATTGGGGGTGCTATGCGGTCCATACAAAGCCTCAGGGCAATGCTGTCACCATCAAGTGCTTTCGATATGGCTTTTTGGGTTAATGCTTCAGCTTGGCCCTGAAGTAGGCTTTCAATTGCAATAGTTGCTTTGTTGCGAGAACCCTTGGGGCGCCCTGCGTTCCCACCTGAGAATTTACCATCCGTATTTCATGTTTAACAGTAACATAAATTCAACTGATCTTGAAGTTTTTATGCAAAATTTAAGTGCTACTGGTTCTCGCTAATCATCGATATGCATGAATGGTGCAGCCCTGCTGGTCACGGCCATAAGCTACTTTCCCAGATGAATCCAACCATGCCCTCGCTTGTATATCCCCATCTGGGCCTTTAAGGATTATCGTAACAATTTTCTCATGCAATTGAACCGTTCCACTATAGTTGCGGTCGGAAACGGTATAGTTTGCAGAGTACCATTGAGTTCCGCTCTTTTCATAAAGAGTAAGTGAGCCTATATATCTGCGGCTAGAACACTTGGTAGCGACTGTCCAGTTTCCAACAATGTTGAATTTCGATCTGGGGATTGGAGTTTTAAACGAACTTGGGACTGAAATTTGGCTAAGAATGCTTTTGAATATCACTTCAGGTTTTCCGAAATTAATACCCTTGGCGATAACGTAATCTATTAACGCTTTTTCTGTTCTGGGGCCGTATAAAGCATCTATTGAATTATTATAGTACTCCAACTTCTAGAGGTGGTTCCCCAATCGACACCGATAAGTGCGGGTTCAGATCCGGCCAAATTCATTCAGAAGATCCTCAACAGTTTTTCCTTGTGCAACCCATTTGCGGGTTTCCTCTTCCCGATCGGCCTGCTCCTGAGCAAGGCGGACAGTTTCTTCTGCGATCTCCTGTGGAATAACGACAACACCCATCAGGTCGGCCACGATAAAGTCACCGGGGTTCACGACGACGCCATCACCTTCAATTTGAGGAGGCTTTTCCAGCTATGCGGCCTAATACCACTGCAGAAAGCAGGCCATTGCCTGATAAATATCCGCTGTCACCGCGGCCCGAAACACCACAGGCTGCGCCGCCACCGGCGTATAAATTTGAGATTATGCTGCCATTTTTACAGATTACGCGGGCGGATGTGTCAACCTTCAGCCCGCCTTGTGTGTGAAAAAGTGCACCTGTGACGCGCACGCCGCAAAAGGGGGGGCTGAGTACCGTTTCACCGAAGGTGCGGCCAAACCGGTCGGTGCTGTTTGGCGAGATATCAGCAATTGTTTTACACAGGGCCTCTGCTGGTAGACCAAGATCTTCGGCAAGCTCTTCAAGTGTTTCTGCACTCTTGATTGCCCCCTCGGATTTAGCGCGCTTGAAGTCCTCAAATTGCTCAGCGATTTGTGAGATACGCCAATCGAAAATAGCATAGGCTACACCCTGTGCTTGTGACAGCACGGCCCGCGCCGCTTCGGAGTAGCCTTGGGCCTCATTCCAAAACCGCTCGCCCGCTGCGTTTACTTGCACGCCGCCCTCGGTGATGGTTGCCCATGTGATAAGAATTCCATGTGGATGCGCGACATTTCCGTGCCCCTGAAAGGCCCCGAGGTGTTCGGTTGCGGCGCCGATCTGACTGGCCCAAAGTACAGCTTCGCCTCGGTTGCCGTCGTGACCGAACCAAATCCCATTTTCAATCTCAGGCATATGCTTTGACACCAGCGCGCGATTGCCGCCAAAGCCGTTGCAGGCAAGGATCAGCCTTCCGCAGCCAATCGTCTCAATACCGCCATCAGGGCGCTGGGCAGCGACGCCGTGAATCAAACCGTCCTGCAAATAAAGCGTCTCTGCGCGGCGCCCGCAAATAATGTCGATACCCGCCCGTTCGGCGGCGCTTCGCAGAGCATCAATCAACTCACTGCCCGCTCGGGTCGGTAAGCCATGCATTCGGCGGCTTGAATGGCCAGGATAATCAAAATCGTCGACCAGCGAAAACGCAAGACCCTGCGTTTGTGTCAACCAGTCGATAACTTCAGCTGCATTTTGCGCCAAAAGATCGACCAGCTCTTGGCTGTTTTCTTGATGGGCCTTTGCTTGAATATCGGCTGCAAACAGGGCGGTGCTATCTTTTACTCCTGCTGCCTGTTGAATTTTTGTCCCCGCGGCCGGGATCAATCCAGCAGAGAGCGCCGTAGATCCAGACGGAACCGCATCCGCTTCAATCACCAGAACCTCTTGTCCCGCCTCCGCTGCTGACAGCGCGGCGATCAGACCACAGGCACCAGCTCCGACAATCAGAGTTTCGACTGTTGCGTCGAATTCCTGGGGGGGCTCCTTAACTGTTGGAGCCATAATAATGGGCGCCTTTTTTGAGCATATCAGCCGTGCCAATCACAGCGTTGAGGCCGTCGAAATCAAACATTCGTTCTCCAAACGGCTTGTTGGAGCCATGTTTGGCGAGGCTTTGGTAATAGTCTTGGGCCGTGCGTGCCACTGCGCGCACGATGCCGCCGGGGAAAATCACAATCGAGAAGCCAAGATCTTCCAGATCATCGGCGCCCGTGATGGGGGTCGCCCCCCCTTCAACCATATTCGCCAAAAGTGGGATGCGCTTGGAGAAGCGCGCTGCAATTTGTTCCAATTGGGCCCGGTCTTGTGGTGCTTCAATGAACAACACATCCGCGCCGGCTTCAAGATAGGCCTCAGCACGATCTTCGGCAGCGCTGAAGCCCTCGACGGCAATGGCGTCGGTGCGCGCGATGATCAGTGTTTCGTCAGAGGTTCGCGCGTCAGCCATGGCCGCAATTTTCCCAACCATTTCCCCGGTGGAGATCAGTGATTTTTCGGACAGGTGACCGCAGCGTTTTGGGAAGGTTTGGTCTTCTATTTGCAAAGCAGATGCGCCTGCGCGCTCATAAAGCCGCATTGTGCGTTGTGCGTTGAGCGCATTTCCAAACCCTGTATCAGCATCAATGATCACCGGTAGAGATGTACGATCGGCAATCAGCGTCAGTGTGTCCGCCATTTCGGAGGCAGTTGTCAGCCCAATATCAGGTCTCCCCAGGCGGGTATAGGCGACAGCAGCACCGCTTAAGTAAAGCGCTTCAAAGCCCGCCGCCTCTGCAAGCGAGGCCGTAAGCCCGTCATAAACGCCCGGCATAACGACGATTTTTTTGTTCTGAAAGCGAGTTTTAAGGCTCATGATCTTCCCTCGATCAGGGCTAAGGCTTCCGCGCAGCTCATTTGTTTTGTGACCGTATCGAGCGAAAGGAGTGTTGCGTCATGCACCTCAGTTTTGAAGGCTGCGCAGCCGTCTGTGAGCATGAGTGTTTCGATATTGCGTAGGTGCGCGTCGCGCAGTGTTGAGGCCACGCCCCCATTGGTGACGATCCCGCCCACAATCAGATGATCAATGCCGGTGGCCCGCATCAGATACTCGAGACGCGTTTGGAAAAACGCTGAATAAGCCACTTTCTCAATGATGAAATCCGCAGGGTGTAGCCCGTCAACAAGACTGTGCCCGAAACTGCCTGGTGCAAAATCGCCTTTGTCGAGGAATGGGCGAAGCGCCTTGAGGTGCGGGGCGATCAGCGGCTCTCCATCTTTGTCAGGCACAAGCGTGAACTGCGCCGAAAAATAGCGCCCCCCTTTCGATCGTAGCGCGCGCGCCAAGGGCGCAATGCGATCTGGCAGGGCTGTGATATTAGCAGAACTCTGGCCGGCGCGCCCGTAGGTGCCTTCGGGGTGGAGGAAGTCATTTTGCAAGTCGATGGTCAGCAAGGCTGTGCGCGACAGGTTCCAGGTACTCAGATCACTCATTTCATTCCTCCTGAGGTTCAATGATGGTATTGCCAAACCGATCTACGCGGCCTTGCAGGTGGGGCTCGATCAAGACAGTTGTGTCAGGTTGGGTCAAAATGGCGGGGCCAACTATTTTGGTTCCTGAGGGCAAGGCAAGGCGATCATATATGGCCGTGTCATACCATTTGTCGCCAAAGTGCACTCTGCGCACCCCGACTTTTTCCGCCCGTTCGCCGTCGGGCGGTGCAAGGGTGGTCAGGTCAAACTTGGGGCGTTTGCCTGTAACCGCGCTGCGCAGGTTCAAAATGCGCCGCACGCCGTTTTGCAATAATCTGCCATAGGTTGCTTTATATGTGGCATCAAAGGCAGTCTCGATTTCGGCACGCGTGACGGCTGTCACAGTGCTTCTGTCTGTTTTGATAGTGAGCGGAACCGAAACAGTATGAGTTTGTCCGACATAGGCCATATCAAGCTCAAAGCTTAGCTCGCGGGCTTCGAAATTTGTTCTTGCGGCATCAAGCAACGCCAGGCCTTGATCTACATGCGCGTGCATGAAGGCAGCCAATGCCGCCTCATCCAGCATATCAACGCGCGAATTTATGGTCTGCACAAAATCTTGCCTCATATCGGCAATAACGCAGCCCATAGCGGAGGTCACGCCCGGGTAGCGTGGGACAATCGCCCGCGCGATACCAACTTCCGCCAGCATCGCGCCCGCGTGCAATGCACCGCCGCCACCAAAAGGCATAAAGGCAAAATTTTTCGGGTCAAATCCTCGTTCGATGCTCACGAGCCGAATAGCGCCAGCCATACGGCTGTTTGCAACTTTCAAGATGGCTTCGGCGGCCTCCACTGTTGTGAGACCCAATGGCTTGCCAACATGCTCGTCAATTGCGCGGCCCGCGGCGTCTATATCCAGGCGCTCAAGTTCCCCACCAATTGGGTTTTCAGGGTCAATCCGTCCCAAGAAGACATTGGCGTCTGTCACCGTCGGTCTTGTATTGCCGAGGCCATAGGCCACTGGTCCCGGGTTGCTCCCTGCGCTTTGTGGGCCGATATTGAGCAGGCCGCCCTTGTCCACCCAAGCGATAGATCCGCCGCCCGCGCCGATTGTGGTTATCTCGATCATCGGGTTGCGCACGACCATTCCAAAATCAATGGAGGTCTGAGGCGAAAGCATCGAGCGCCCGGCTGAAATCAACGACACGTCAAAACTTGTGCCCCCCATATCGCCGGTGATGACATTTTCAAAGCCTGCCGATTGGGCAATATAGGCCGCGGCTATGACCCCCGCAGCCGGTCCCGACAGGGCAGTGCGTACAGGCAGGCGGCAGGCCGTATCAACCGCCATCACGCCGCCATTGGATTGAACGATCATGAACTCGCCCTCAAAGCCGTCGGCCTTAAGCGCGTTTTCCAAACGGGCAAAGTAACCTGAAACCTCTGGCTGTAGATAGGCATTCAGCGCCGTCGTTGAAAAGCGTTCAAATTCTCGTATTTCAGGTAGAATTTCGCAGGACGCGGAGACATGCTGATTGTGCCAAATATTACGGAGCAACGCGACTGCGGCCTCTTCATTTGCCGTATTGGCATAGGAGTTGGCAAATAGGATTGCCACGCTTTCACAGCCATTGGCTTGCAAGGCCTGCGCGGCGCTGCGTACCGCGTCAAGATCAACCCGGGTGCGCACAGTGCCATCTGCCAGCGTGCGCTCAGGCACTTCAAGGCGGTTTCTGCGGTCAACCACAGGCTCGAAATTCCCGCGAAGGCCCCAGGTGCGCGGGCGATCTCGCCGGCGCATTTCGAGCACATCGCGCAGTCCTTGCGTGCAGATGACGCCGGTCTTGGCGCCCTTGCGCTCCAAGAGCGCATTGGTGCCTGCGGTTGTTCCATGAACAACAACAGAAATTTTCGAAAAATCACTGACTTCTTGTTTAATCCCATCTAGGAAGCCCGCCGATTGGTCAGGGCGCGTGGTGGGTACTTTTGCAACCCGGGCTGTGCCGGCTGTTTCGTTTAGAACAAAAATATCCGTAAATGTGCCGCCAACATCGACACCGATCATGAGGCTGCTCATAGGGTGCCCTCCCGCCACTTTGTTCCGTAGACGGCGTCAGCCTCGACGTCGCTCATTAATCCGCGCGCCACATCGCGGGCGATGGCCTCATGGCTGCGGTCATCAGCCCTGCCGTAGCCTCCACCTCCCGGTGTTTGTAGGCGTACAGCTTGCCCAGCTTTTAGAGTAATTCCACGCATCTTTGAGGTCAGCGGGGGGCTGTGCCATCCGTCATCTTGTTCGTATTGAAAAACATTGAGCGCAGCATCGCCACCACCTGCGATTCCCTTGGGTGCGAAGCAACCACGCTCTCCAAAGAGAAAGGCTTCTGCGCCGTTTTCTTCAAGAACTTCAATTTCATAGATCGCGCCTAAGCCGCCGCGATGCGCCCCAGCTCCTGCGCTATCGGGGCGCAGAGCCCATGTTCGGAACATCACAGGATAGGCCGCTTCTAAAATTTCCATTGGCGGAATTGTGGCGGTTGAGATTGGCGCGTTGCCATGGTTTAGACCGTCTGTCTCGATAGAGCCGCCGTGACCGCCTCCGTAGAAGGAAAACATGACCCATGGCTGGCCGTTTTTGCGCTTGCCTGCAATGGAAAGCGCATTGATTGTTCCGTATGCATTTGCAACCACCCGCTCCGGGGCAGCCTGCGCAAAGGCAGAAAATACAACGTCAATCATACGCAGGATGGTTTCCGTATATCCGCCCGTTGGCGCGGGGAACTTCGCGGCCAGAAGGCTGTCTTCGGGCACGACGACCTCAATAGGGCGCATGACCCCAGCATTCGCAGGTAGCGCAGGAAAGATATGTTTGATTGCGACGTACGCTGTTGCCACGGCTGTCGGCAGGGCAATGTTTACAGGACCGGCGCATTGAGGAGCCGAGCCTGTGAAATCAAGAAGCATGGTGTCATCCTTGATTTCAAGAGCGATTCTGATCTTAAGCGGCGCATCATTGATCCCGTCGTTATCCAGGTAATCTTCCGCTTCCCAGCGCCCATCTGGCAGCTCCGTCAACTCTGAGCGCATGAGCGCCTCAGCGCGGTGGCCCAAGGCTTCAAGTGCGGCTGTGATCGTCACGCCACCATATTCATCTAGCAGCTCATCCATCCGCTTCACACCCAGATCGAGCGCGCCCAACTGACCGTTGAGATCGCCCATGGCGGATTGTGGCAGGCGGGTGTTGCGCATCAGAATGTCGATGATGTCTTGGTTCACCTTGCCGGCACGCGCAAGTTTCACGGGTGGCAAGTTAAAGGCTTCTTGGAAAACATCAGTGGCGGCCGGGTTGTAATTTCCGGGAACAGCGCCGCCGACATCGTGCCAATGGCCGACCGAGGCGAGATAGCAAAACAGCTTACCCGCGTGATAATATGGACGCACCAAACGCATATCTGACAGATGTGTGCCGCCAATATGGGCATCATTGAAGATGTAAATGTCGCCATCTTGCAAATCGCCGTCTTTGGCAGCTTTCTCGATCACGGCCTTGACCGCAAAAGACATCACACCAACGAATATTGGCAATCCCGATTTGCCTTGCACCAAAGTGTCGCCCGAGACCGCATGATAAAGCCCATGGCTGGCATCATGCGCCTCGGCGATGATGGGATTAAAGGCCGCACGAAAGAGGGTTGCGTCCATTTCATCTGCAATTTGTTCCATCCTGCCCGCAAGCACCGATAGGGTTATTGGATCAATTTCACTCATGTATTTGCCCTCACTTCGGCCATATCGTTCCAAACATCCTGCTTGGTAATCTTTCCATCAATGATTTCGAAGCGGTCAATAAAGCGGATCGCTTCAAAGCAGCTGCCGTCGTGGTATTCGCCTTGCAGCGTGCCGCGGCAATAGACGATGGAGGCATCCCCTGAGCTCTGAAGCGCATCAAAGCCTTCATATGTTTTCGTGACGAATTTATAGCGTGGCTTCGACCATCGTATCAGCGCGTCAAGCGTCGTCATCGGCCCGGTGCCGGGGAAAGACATTGTAAACCCCTGAGCCAACAATGTGTTGGCCTTTTCCAGATCACGCGCTTCCATTGCTGAGAGATAATCTTTGATGATGAGCTCCGGGTCCGGCCTTGCCGCTGCCGGTCTGCGCTGGATGCGACCGCGATAGTAATTTTCGGTCGGCATATCGTGGATCATGATCGTAACAAGCTCTGGGGTGGCTGGCACCACGAATCGCACAGCATCTGTCAAGGCCTGACCAAGGCGTTGTTTTTCTTGTGAATTATAGCCTTCTAACACGTGCAACTCGACCACAGGCATCGCTGTCTCCCTCGCTTAACCTGTACTATCTGTAATACATATATTGTATCTTTCCAGATTTTTTTTTTGGATACTTTTAATACTAATACTTGCTTTTGTAGGGAACATATTTACCCTCAACAGGGTATGGATGAGGAATCAGGAATGCGGGCTGAATCTGTTCAGATATTGCCAAAGGGGACAAAAGCGCTCCGTGTTTACCTGTCAGTGCGGGATCAAATTACCGTTGGTGATTTGCGAGATGGTGAGACGTTGCCCAGCGAGCAGAAACTCGCCGACGCCTTTGGCGTCAGCCGCGTCACTGTCCGTCGTGGGCTGGACGCGTTGGCGCAGGGAGGCTTCATAGAGCGCCGGGCTGGAAGCGGAACCAAGGTTCGCGCGCGCCCAGCAGTGGCCCAGCGCGCTGCCATGAATTTTAACACACTTATGCCGCAACTGGTTGAGATGGGCCAAAAGACCACCGCGCGGCTGTTGTCATTTACCTATGGTGGCGCGCCTGATTTCGTATCTCTCGCGATGGGGTTTGAGCGAGATATTGAAGTTCAAATTGCGACGCGGGTTCGGCTTGCGGGGAATGTCCCTTTTTCTCATTTGACGACTTATGTGCCGGCTCAGATTGCGCAAAACTATTCCGAGAATGATCTGGCCACAATGCCGCTCTTTCAGCTTTTGGAGCGCAGCGGCGTGCAGATAAAGGAGGCGCATCAATCCGTAAGCGCAACCTTGGCCGGTCCTGAAGTGGCCAAGGCTCTTGATGTTGAAGTTGGCTCGGCGCTGTTGTCATTGCGGCGGGTTGTGCGGGATGTGCATGGGGAGGGTGTCGAGTACCTCGCGGGGCTCTATCGGCCGGATATGTTTCGGCTCGAAATGCCGCTCATGCGTGTTGGGCATGGCTCTGCGCGCCATTGGGAGCCTGCCATCGGTAAGGATGAGGGCGGCACATGAAGCCGATCGCTCAAACCATGCTGGACAAGCTCTGGGCTGCGCATGAAGTGTTGCGCCGAGAGGACGGTGTTTCGCTGCTTTGGGTCGACCGCCATCTGGTTCATGAAGGGTCGCATCATGCCTTTGCCAAACTTAAAGAGCGCGGGCTATCTGTTTGCGAGCCTGATCTGACCTTTGCTTTCGTTGACCATTATGCACCAACGCGCCGCAGTTCTCCGACCAGTGATCCACAGATAATGGGCATGATCGAGACATTGCGCCAAAACGCCAATGACCATGGTGTCCATCTCTATGATCTGGATGATCCAAGGCAGGGCATCGCCCATGTGGTGGGCCCCGAAGAGGGTTTGACGCTGCCCGGTCTGCTCATCAATTGCGGTGATAGCCATACGTCAACCCACGGTGCCTTTGGTGCGCTGGCCTTTGGCATTGGCGCAACAGAAGTGGCCCATGTGCTGGCCACGCAAACCATATGGCAGCGCAAACCAAAATCCATGCGCATCAGGGTCGAAGGCACCTTGGGTCTCGGCGTCACGGCTAAGGATATCGCCCTTGGCTGGATCGGCAAGCTGGGAACCGATGGGGCGCAAGGCCATGCTGTGGAATACGCAGGCACCGCCATCAGAGGGCTGTCCATGGAAGGCCGGATGACGCTGTGCAACATGTCGATTGAGGGCGGCGCACGATTTGGGATCATAGCGCCAGACGAGACAACTTTGGTCTATATCAAAGACCGCCCCTTTGCTCCGAAGGCTGGGGCATGGGAACAAGCCTGTGCGGACTGGCGTGTGCTTTCCAGTGATAAAGATGCTCAGTTTGACCGTGAGGCGCTGGTGGATGCCTCTGAGATTGCGCCGACAGTGACCTGGGGCACCAGTCCAGAGCAAGCGCTGCCGATAACGGCCGCAGTGCCGGCGGCGCATGAGGTGACGCCCGCCAAACGCGAGGCTGTTCGTGATGCGCTCGAGTATATGGGGCTCAAGGCCGGTCATAAGCTTGAGGGTATGGCAGTGGATCGGGTCTTTATCGGCTCTTGCACCAATGGGCGGATCGAAGATTTGCGCGAAGCGGCGCATGTGCTCAGGGGCCGAAAGGCAAAGATACCTGGTCATGTCTCTCCCGGTTCTGCCAAGGTCAAAGCTCAGGCTGAAGCGGAGGGGCTTGACCAGATATTTAAGGCAGCGGGTCTGGATTGGGTCGCCTCTGGGTGCTCAATGTGTGTTGGGATGAATGGTGATCTTGTTGAGAAAGGTCAGCGCTGCGCATCGTCAACCAATCGCAATTTCAAGGGGCGCCAAGGGCGCGGTGCCCGCACACATCTTATGAGCCCGGCCATGGTTGCTGCGGCTTCGGTCACGGGCATGCTCACCGATGTGCGCCGGCTTCTTGAGAGGCACCAGTGATGGCTGGCTGGAGCACAGATAAAGGCATAGCGGTGTGTCTGCCGCAGGCGAATATCGACACCGACCAACTGATCCCAGCGCGCTTTATGTCCGTGCCACGGGCGCAGGGTTATGGGCGCTTTTTGTTGCATGATATGCGCCGCGAGGAGACGGGCGATTTGAAGGCTGATTTCCCGCTCAATGCCCAAGAAGGCATCAGCGTGCTGGTTGCGGGCCGTAATTTTGGCAGCGGATCCTCGCGGGAGGCGGCAGTCTACGCGCTGGTTGATTCAGGCATCCGTGCGGTGTTTGCGCCAAGTTTTGGCGATATCTTTGCATCAAATGCTGTGAACAATGGGTTGCTCCCGGCTCAGATTGATGAAGTCACTTACGTGGCACTTTCGCAGAGCTTAGAGCGCGGGCCGCAAACCATAACGATAGATCTTAGCGCTCGCAGTCTTCAGCTCGGATCTGTTGAGGCGCGTTTCTCAATCGATGACAGTTGGGCGTTGAAATTGATGAACGGCTGGGACGACATTGATCTTACGCGCCACCACAGGACGGCAATTGCCGCGTTCAAAAACATTCGACATCAAACCACCGCTTGGGCTTGGCCCAACGGCGCGGATTGAAAAAGCCGCCATCTGCGCGGGCAATGGGGGTGTAAACCTCAAAATAGGGAGAAAGAAACGATGAAGATGAAACTACTGGGGAGCCTCCTAGCCGGGGCCACGCTCGTTGCGGGCACGCTCAAAGCTGAGGAAACAATCTCGGCCGTGCACGCATTTCCTGAAACTCTAATTTACACAAAAAGCTTCTTGAGCTTTGTCGATAAGGTGAATGCAAAGGGCAAAGGCGTGATCCAGATTGACGTGCGCGGCGGGCCTGAAGCGATTGGCATGTTCCAACAACCTGACGCCGTGCGCGACGGTATCGTTGATATGGTCTATACGCCTGGCTCGTTTTACGGGGGTGCGCTTCCAGAGAAAGACGCCATGGTGTCTTCAAATCTGACAGCGGTTGAAACGCGTCAAAATGGCGGCACCGCGCTTATCGACCAGATCCATCAGGAAAAAATGGGCCTTAAATACCTGGGCTGGTTCGATAGTGGTGTTTGCTACAATCTCTGGACGCGTGAAGCACCGACCTTCGATTCTGAGGGCAACCTCGAAGTTGATGGTCTGAAGCTGCGTGGGAACAATGTTTATAACGCATTTTTCACCAATTATCTTGGCGCTCAGGTCATCGATTTGCCAACAGGTGAAGTTTATTCTGCACTCCAGCGCGGTGTTGTGGATGCGACAGGTTGGACCCAGATTGGCCTGATTGATCTGAAATGGAACGAGTTTTTGAACTACCGCATTGAGCCTTGCTTCTTTTCGACAGATCTCGGTGTGATTGTGAATAACGAAAAGTGGAACTCGCTTTCTGATGATGCAAAGAAAATCCTTCAAGATGTTGCAATCCAGCATGAAAAAGACAGTGTTGAAGCGTTACGCGCTAAGCGGGATGATGACTTTGCCGCGCTTGATGCGGCCGGCATGAAAGTCGTTTCGCTCGAAGGCACAGCGAAAGCCAATTACCTTGCCGCGGCACGGGAGAAGACATTGGAGCGCATGAAGGAAGTTATGTCCGGCCAGCCTGGTGGTACTGGAAATTATGATCGCTTGGTTGAGCTGTTCTACGATATTGATGCAGCAAAATAAGCCCTTTCGCAGGTCCGCCCCGTTGGGTGGGCCTGCGTTTTTCTTGAAAGACGATTTATGATCAATAACACATATAAAACGCTACTATATTTGATGGCTGGGGTTTCGGGTCTCACATTGGTCTGGATCATGGTGTCTGTAATCGCTTCCGTGTTGATGCGCAATTTTGGGCTCCAGCCTTTCGCATGGCTTTTTACTTCGGCGGAATACGGACTTCTTTACATGACGATGTTGGGTGCACCTTGGCTGGTCCGTGAGAAAGGGCATGTTCATATCGAATTGCTGACATCCGCCTTGTCAGAGGGGCCACGCCAATTGCTTAGCCGCGCTGTTGCATTGGCCTGCGTTGTGGTTTGTGCAATTCTCGCCTGGAAAGGCATTGAGTTGGTGTTGACCAATCTGGAGCGCGGCGATTTTGACACCCGCGCCTATTACTATCCGCGCTGGCTACTCAGCATCGCTTTTCCGCTCTCATTTGGTCTTATGGCGGTAGAATTTTCCCGGTTTGTCTTTGGCTCCGAGCTGATGCATAGCGGTGAAGCTGGGATACACGAATAATGGAATGGTTTGAGGCACTCGCCCTATTGCTCGGCACAATCATTTTTCTGATGGCAGTTGGCATGCCCATTGCGCTGGCCTTTCTGGCAGCCAATATCATCGGTGCATGGGTGTTCATGGGTGGGGAGCGCGGCATCACCCAGCTTTTAAACAACGGGCTTGGCTCGCTTACAAAATACGCACTGATGCCGATCCCCTTATTTTTACTTATGGGGGAAATATTTTTCCATACTGGGCTTGGCGGCCGAATGTTCACGGCAATTGATAAATTGCTAGGCCGTCTGCCGGGGCGCTTAAGCTATGTCACAGTTTTGGGCGGCACGGCGTTTTCGACCTTGTCGGGCTCGTCCATGGGGTCAACCGCATTATTAGGTTCGCTGATGGTTCCGGAAATGAGCCGTCGCGGTTATAAATCCCATATGAGCATTGGTCCGATCCTGGGAACAGGGGGGCTGGCGATTATTATCCCGCCCTCGGCCTTGGCGGTTCTTCTAGCAACGCTGGCGCAAATTGATGTGGCGGCTCTGCTGATTGCGGGCGTGATACCAGGCCTGGTTCTTGCTAGTTTTTATATGGCCACAATTTGGATTCAGACACAGATCGACCCAACCGCCGCACCGGCCTATGAGGTCGAGCGGCTGTCTCTTGCGAAAAAGTTTGGCCTGCTCCTGCGGGAAGTCATCCCAATGGTGAGTGTGATGATCATTATCATTGTGCTGATGATCCAAGGTTTTGTGACACCTTCAGAGGCTGCTGCCTTTGGCGCTTTGGGCGTGCTTCTTCTTGCGGCCGTGTTTCGCTGCCTCACATGGGAGGCCATGAAAAAATCTGTCATCGGGGCTTTGAGGGTTACATTGATGGCTTATTTGATCGTCTTTGGCTCGGCAACTTTCAGCCAGTTACTCGCTTTTTCGGGTGCGTCGCGTGGGCTGGTCAGTTGGGCGACAAGCTTTGATTTGGCTCCGCTTGCCATGCTGATGGTGATGTTTGCTGTGCTCTTGCTACTGGGCATGTTCATGGAGCAGATCTCAATCATGCTGCTGACTGTGCCGATCTTTTTCCCGCTTGCGCAGACGCTTGGGTTCGATCCGATTTGGTTTGCGCTGATCATGCTGCTCTCTTTGGAGATTAGCTTTACAACCCCACCATTCGGGCTCTTACTGTTCGTGATGAAAGGGGTATCCCCGCCAGAAACGACGATGCGAGAGATATACACCTCGGCTTTCCCCTATATACTAAGCTCACTATTGTTGGTGATATTGCTGATTGTTTTTCCGCAACTTGCACTGTGGTTGCCGTCGTTATGATTGGGCAACTCAGCAGACAACTTGCTTGAGTTATCAGAAGACAACATCTACGAGATCACTATCGACAAAGATGGTAAGTCCGCCACTGTTCTCCATGCCGCTTTCACATGCACGAATGTTGGCCGTTCTTGGTGTGGTTCTGGGGGCTGTGACTCATACGTGATGGCACTGTCAGACAAAACGAGCTTGAGACGTGCAGGGTGGTCTCGTAGCCTCTCCGTATGACAAAACACTCCCCGTTCAGGTACTTTAAAACGAGCCCTGAGATCATCCGCTTGGCTGTGATGCTGTATGTTCGTTTTCCGCTCTCACTCCGTAACGTGGAAGATCTTCTGCACGAACGAGGCATTGAG
>Ga0209199_1003589_pt1 | contig 15193 bp, 12 predicted proteins | sample COGITO_mtgs_1105_7_FD_184805 | JGI IMG/M metagenome (GOLD analysis project Ga0209199, IMG submission 184805) | Pelagic marine microbial communities from North Sea - COGITO_mtgs_110523 (SPAdes) (version 2) | ecosystem: Environmental > Aquatic > Marine > Epipelagic ...
TGGAGGATAGGGCGGCGGTGACGATGCGATTGACTTCCATACCCTCTTCGAAGGTTGGCCATATCGAGCGGTTCTCTGCAATGGCTGTCAGAAAATCCTTGGCCTCAATGATGATTTGGTCCTGATAGCCCGTGCCATGGCCAGGCCCTTGGCAAAAGGGTAAATAGTCCGGATGGGCCGGGCCTGTGAGGATCTTGCGAAAGCCGCGCTCCTCTTCGGGGCCTTCGGTGGTATAGAGCCAAAAGGCGTTTTGATCTTCTTGGTCAAAGCGGATATGGCCTTTGGTTCCATGAATTTCATAGGCATAACCCATTTTTCGTCCAGTCGCGACGCGGCTAAAATATAAATGCCCCTGAGCGCCATTAGCAAATTGGCACATCATTTGAGCGTGATCGTCATTGGTGACGGGCGTGCCGGCGCGGGTCTTGTGGACGGTCTCTACAGACGCGCTCAAGCGCTTAATAGGCCCCATTAAAGCACGCGCCGCATTGATCATATGCGGGGCTAAATCGCCCATCGTACCATTGGCAATCCCTTGGGCGCGCCAACCGCCCATCTCGGGATCTGCAAAAAAATCTTCGGTCATTTCGCCTCGAAACCAAGTGATCTGACCAATGCGACCCTCGGCCACAAATTTACGGATTTGCTGACTGGCTGGGGTCCGGATATAGTTGAAACCGACCATATTGACCACGTCGGCCGCTTCGGCCGCCGCCACCATGGCCCGGCTTTGCTCCAAGGACATACCCAGCGGCTTTTCACATAAAACCGGCTTTCCCAAAGCAAAGGCGGCAATGGCAATGTCGTGATGGGTCGCCTGCGGGGAGGCGATTACAACAGCATCAACTGCGGGATCGGCCACCAGGTCCCGCCAATCATGAGTCGCCTTTTTAAAGCCATAGGCCTTGCGATAGCGTTCCGCATTTTCGGGACTGCTGGCGCAGATTGAGATGAGTTCAGGGCGTAAGGCAGTATCAAAGACACTGGCGACTGCCGCAAACGCAACAGAATGGGCTTTTCCCATATATCCGCCGCCGATCACTCCGATGCCTATTTCACCCATATCCCGACCTTTCAAATAGTTTTGCAACCGGTTGCAAAACTTTGTTATCGCGCCGCCCTAGGCATCGTCAATAGGGCATATTTCAACAAAGTGGCCGGTGCTGCGGGTCCGCTCGGGAGGGCGGACCACAGCGGGCGGTCTTATCGCGTATTTTCTGTCAAACGGCGTTTGACATAGGTCTGAACTGTTTCGATCATTGGAGCCATATGGGGATCTTCAAAGAAATGCCCGGCGCCTTCGACCTGCTCATGGGTAATAGTGATACCTTTTTGCTCATGTAGCTTATTGACTAAGGTCACTGTATCGGCTGGCGGGGCCACACGATCGGCCAGGCCATTGATCATCAAGCCTGATGAGGGGCAGGGGGCGAGGAAGCTGAAGTCATACATATTGGCCGGTGGGCTTACACTTATAAAACCGGTGATTTCTGGGCGGCGCATCAACAATTGCATGCCAATCCAAGCGCCAAAGCTGAACCCTGCGACCCAACAATGTTTCGCGTTGGTATTCATCGATTGCAAATAGTCCAATGCAGAGGCCGCATCGCTCAGCTCGCCGACGCCAAGATCGTATTCGCCTTGTGAGCGACCGACACCACGAAAGTTGAATCGCAAGACTGTAAAGCCCATGTTATAAAACGCATAATGTAAATTATAGACGACTTTGTTGTTCATCGTGCCGCCAAATTGTGGGTGCGGATGTAACACAATCGCGATTGGAGCGTCTTTGGATTTTTGTGGATGGTAACGGCCTTCGAGGCGGCCTTCTGGGCCAGGAAATATCACTTCGGGCATGTCGTTCCTTTGGTGTGCTTTGGCTCTACGCTGGCTTGACCTGCGGCAAGTCTAAGATTAGAACCATTCTAAATCAGATGCGGAGTGCCGCTGTATGACGTGGGTTACGCAACAGAAGAGCCGAGGTCAATTAATTTGAGCGAATTGGGTGATAGACGCCCCATGAAAGTGTGATTTGATATGAAACTTTCGACAAAAGGGCGGTATGGAATGGTGGCCTTAGCGGATTTGGCTTTTTTGGAGGTCGGCGAGCTGGCGTCCCTGGCCGATATATCACGCCGGCAAAATATTTCGCTACCCTACCTTGAACAGCTATTTGTAAAACTGCGCCGGGGAAATTTAGTTGTCTCCGTACGCGGTCCGAACGGAGGGTACCGATTGGCGCGGCCAGCCCACGATATTCGAGTGGTCGAAATTCTTGAAGCGGTGGATGAAACTGTGGATGCGCTGCAAACCGGGGCTGGTGCCTCTGGGGGGGTCTCAGGCAGCCGAGCGCAGAGCGTTACAAATCGCCTCTGGGAAGGATTAAGCGCACAGGTTTATGTCTACTTGCATCAAACGCGTTTGTCCGATGTTGTAGCCAACACGCTGTCGCCATGCCCGGCTGTGCCGAACCTGTTTGAAATGGTAGATGAGTGATGCGGCGGGTCTATCTTGATCATAACGCTACAACCCCGCTGCGCCCTGAGGCACGTGCGGCTATGCTGGCTGCGATGGATGCCTTGGGAAACCCATCTTCTGTCCATTCCGAGGGGCGCGTGGCCAAAGCCATTGTGGAAAAAGCGCGCGGGCAGATTTCTGAGGCCTTTGGGGTAGGCGCTCATGATATTGTATTTACGGCGAGCGCGACGGAGGCTGCGGCTTTGGCCCTCAAGGATCGTGGCTTTCATGCGGGCGACATCGAACATGATGCCGTCGCCGCTTGGGTGCAGCCAGATTTGCCGCTTAAGGCAGCGCAGGTCTGTGTGACAGAGCCGGCACAGACCGCGCTACAGCTGGCCAATTCCGAAACCGGCATTGTGCAAAACTTGCCCCCGAGATTGGGGTTTTGCGATATGACCCAAGCGTTTGGAAAACTTCCCTTGGCGTTTTCTTGGAGTGGCGCTGATAGTGCCTGCGCATCGGCTCATAAATTGGGTGGACCAAAAGGTGTTGGCTGCTTGATGCTGAAACCTGGTGTGGAAGTGGCTGCGCAGGTTCTGGGCGGTGGTCAGGAAATGGGGAGGCGTGCCGGCACAGAAAATGTTATCGGTATCGCCGGGTTTGGCGCCGCAGCAGAGGCCAGTGACCACCACTTAAGTGACGGAAAATGGGCGACAATCGAGAAACTTAGAAATATTCTAGAAAAGACACTGGAAGCTAGCGGAAAACCCCTTATTTTAGTGGGAGCAGACTCGCCGCGCTTGCCCAACACCGCCTGTTTTGCAGCGCCCGGGTGGAAAGGTGAAACGCAGGTGATGCAAATGGATCTTGCGGGTTTTGCAGTGTCGGCTGGCTCGGCTTGCTCTTCGGGTAAGGTCAAAGCCAACCGCGTTCTGCGGGCGATGGGATATGATGAAGATGTAGCTAGTTCAGCGATCCGCGTATCGCTTGGACTCGAGACCACAGAAGATGAAGTTCAGCAGTTCGCCCAGGCTTGGCTGGCTGCATATGAGCGGTTTTTGGCACGCAAAGCGGTCAGATAGGGAATATGATGACGATGGATGATATTCAGGTCAAAGATGGTGTGGATGCCGAAACAGTTGAGGCGGTAAAGGCTCTCTCTGGCACCTATAAATATGGGTGGAATACAGAGATTGAGATGGAATATGCGCCAAAGGGTTTGTCTGAGGATATCGTCCGCTTGATATCGTCTAAAAACGACGAACCAGAATGGATGTTGGATTGGCGCTTGGCGGCCTATCGTCGTTGGCTTGAACTGAAAGAGCCCGAGTGGGCCATGGTCGATTATCCCACAATCGACTTTCAAGACCAATATTACTACGCCCGGCCCAAAAGTATGGAAGAAAAGCCAAAGTCCTTGGATGACGTCGATCCAAAACTTCTGGAAACCTACAAAAAATTGGGAATTCCACTCAAAGAGCAAGCGCTCCTAGCGGGTGTCGAGGCTCCTGAAGGGGAGCGCCGGGTCGCTGTTGATGCTGTATTTGACAGCGTGTCAGTTGGCACAACCTTTCAAGTTGAGCTGCGCAAGGCTGGCGTGATCTTCTGTTCGATCTCTGAAGCCATTCGTGAGCATCCAGAGCTGGTACGCAAATATCTCGGCTCTGTCGTGCCGGTGTCTGACAATTACTACGCCACGCTCAATTCAGCCGTTTTTTCCGATGGGTCTTTCGTCTATATTCCGCCGGGGGTGCGCTGCCCTATGGAATTGTCGACCTATTTCCGTATCAATGCTGAAAATACAGGACAATTTGAGCGTACTTTGATCATCGCAGACAAAGAGTCATATGTCAGCTACCTCGAAGGCTGTACGGCCCCGCAGCGCGATGTGGCACAGTTGCACGCGGCTGTGGTGGAGTTGGTGCTGTTGGATGACGCAGAAATTAAGTACTCTACAGTGCAAAACTGGTTTCCAGGTGATGAGAATGGCAAGGGTGGGATTTACAATTTCGTGACCAAACGCGCCGATTGCCGTGGAGATCGCTGTAAGGTGATGTGGACCCAAGTGGAAACCGGTTCTGCGGTGACATGGAAATATCCGTCTTGCGTTTTGCGGGGGGATGACAGCCAGGGCGAATTTTATTCTATCGCCATTGCTAACAATATGCAGCAAGCCGATACAGGCACGAAAATGGTGCATTTGGGCAAAAATACCAAGTCACGCATCGTTTCGAAAGGCATCAGCGCGGGCAAGGCACAAAATACCTACCGGGGTTTGGTCTCAATGCATCCGAAAGCCAAAAATAGCCGCAACTACACCCAATGTGACAGCCTTTTGATCGGCGATAAATGCGGCGCGCATACGGTGCCCTATATCGAGGTGAAAAATAACTCCTCTCGGGTTGAGCATGAGGCCACCACCTCAAAAGTTGATGATGACCAACTGTTTTATTGCCGCTCACGCGGCATGGATGAAGAGGAGGCCGTGGCGCTCGTGGTTAATGGGTTTTGCAAGGAAGTGCTGCAAGCTCTGCCCATGGAATTTGCTATGGAAGCGCAGGCGTTGGTGGCGATTTCACTTGAAGGCTCGGTCGGATAATAACAGCGGCGCGATTTGCGTCTGAACTCATGAAAGCCACAAGGGCTTGAGGGAATATAAAATGCTAAATATCAAAAACCTACACGTCAAACTTGAAGAAGAAGATAAGCAGATCTTAAAGGGTGTGAACCTGTCGTTGGAGCCGGGCAAAGTACATGCGATTATGGGACCGAATGGCTCTGGTAAATCGACCCTATCTTATGTGCTGTCCGGGAAAGGCGGGTATGAAGTCACCGACGGTGCTGCACAGTTGGAGGGCGTGGATATCTTGGATATGGAAGCAGAAGAGCGTGCGGCCGCCGGCCTGTTTCTAGCTTTCCAATATCCTGTCGAAATTCCTGGTGTGGGAAACATGACGTTTTTACGCACAGCCGTGAACGCCCAGCGCAAATTGCGTGGCGAAGAGGAAATGAGCGCAGGTGAATTTTTAAAAGTCGTGCGGGCTAAGGCCAAAGATCTGAAAATTGACGCAGAAATGCTCAAAAGGCCCGTTAATGTGGGATTTTCCGGTGGCGAAAAGAAACGCAACGAGATTTTGCAAATGGCGATGCTTGAGCCAAAAATGTGCATTTTAGACGAAACAGACAGTGGCCTTGATGTCGATGCGATGAAGCTTGTGGCCCAGGGTGTAAACGCGTTGCGCGACGACAAGCGCACTTTCCTTGTTATCACGCATTATCAAAGACTTTTGGACCATATCAAACCGGATGTGGTTCACATTATGGCAAATGGCCGCATCATCAAAACCGGTGGGCCTGAGCTGGCTTTGGAAGTCGAAAACAATGGCTATGCGGACCTTTTGGAGGAGACTGCCTAATGGCTGCTTTTTCACAAAACACGTCAAGCAACCGTGCTGTGCGCGATGCACAGCTCATTGAAAGCTCTGGCGCTTGGGCCAAGGAGGCGCGTATGGCAGCCTCTGAAAGGGCGCAGGCGGCCGGTTTGCCGCAACGCCGCGATGAATATTGGAAATACACCCGCCCGGATGCCTTTGTTCAGGCCGACGTACCGCTGAAAGCGTCTCTGCACAAAAGCCTTGAGATTTTCTATCAGCGCAACACCGTTCCGGTGACATTTGAAGATGGGAAAATGCAATCGGCGGCGCTGCCCTGCGCGGCGCATTGCACGCTTGAGAGCTTGGCGTCCGCCTCTGTGTTAGATCTGCATTGGGCGCGGGATATTTACGGGCGCTTGGAAGCGGCGGGACAAACTCCGGTTAAACGCAGTTTGGCGTCTGTAAACACCGCCATGGCTCGCGAGGGGCTTATGCTTCACGTCACTGGCGCCGTCGCGGCACCCATCCATATCCACGCCACCTCATCGGGCCAAACTGATGCAGTTATTCATCATGTGATCAAAGTGGCCGCGGATGCAGAGGTCACCTTGATTGAAACTGGTCAATATGGTGCTCGCACCAATATTGTTCTGGAGATTGACGTGGCCGACGGTGGCCGCTTCCACCATATTCGTGTGCAAGATGGCGATGATCGCCACATGCTGACGCATATTTTCGGCAGAGTTGGCGCAGAGGCTACCTTTAAATCGTTTACCCTGTCTGCGGGTGGTCAATTGACCCGCAACGAATGCGTTTTGCAATTGGTAGGGGATGACGCTTCGGTTTCTGTGGCTGGTGCCTGTTTGGGAGATGGCCATTTTCACCACGATGATACCGTGTTCATCACCCATGATGCGGTGAATTGTGAAAGCCGTCAGGTGTTCAAGAAGGTTTTGCGCAATGGCGCCGTGGGCGTGTTTCAAGGCAAAATCTTGGTGAAAGCGGGGGCGCAAAAAACAGATGGCTATCAGATCAGCCAGTCTTTGTTGCTCGATGATGATAGCCAATTTTTGGCAAAACCTGAGCTCGAAATCTATGCCGATGACGTGGCTTGTTCGCATGGTTCCACGTCCGGGGCGATCGATGCGCAAGCATTATTCTACCTGCGCTCGCGTGGGGTGCCCGAGGCCCAAGCGGTGGATCTGTTGACCCTATCGTTTGTGGCCGAAGCCATCGAAGAGATAGAGGATGCAGAATTCGCGCAGGACATCCTTGATCATTTGACAGAAACCCTGTCGGGTCGGTAGCGCGCATGGCTGTGACGCGGGATATTGTAGAGGCGCATTGGCGTCCCAGGAGGGTCATGTCGCGCCTAATGGCGATGGGCGTACGAGAGGACCGGGCTTTGGCGATGCTCATGGGCACTTGTTTTGTGTTGTTCATGTCGCAGTGGCCCTACCGGGCCCGGCAGGCCCATGAAACTGGTGGCACGCTCACCGACACCATCCAGCACGATGCGGTGGGTTTGATTTTTGTCTTGCCGCTTCTGGCCTATGGTTTGGCAGCGCTCCTGCGTTTGATAACCCGTGCCTTCAAGGCGCAAGCGGATTTCTACTCCGCGCGACTGGCGCTTTTTTGGGCACTTTTGGCCAGCACGCCTGCGGTAATATTGGCTGGGATGGTTAAGGGATTCATTGGTCTCGGACCGGCCCATACGGCCGTCAGCGCTATATGGCTGGTGATTTTTCTCTGGATCCTAATTAACTCCCTTTTTGAGGCAGAACAATGAACTTGATCCTTTCGCTATTGCGATTAAGTCTGACCAATCCAACGGAAGCGGGGCGGGTCTTGGTGGATTTGCGCTTGACCCTCAGCACGGCCTTTAGCGCCTTTGCACTTGTTATCATCGCTGCGGTCCTCTTGATGTTCACCTTGTCAGGCTTTCGAGGTGTGATGCTGCTGCCAGGCTTTGCGCCACTTTCACCATGGTCTTTGACAGCGGTCATGGGGGGCGGCACTCTGGGACTCGTTGTCTGCATTTGGCTGATATCTCGGGCGTTCAGCCAAAGCGGGCGTTTCGCCGATGGATTATTGGTCTTTGCTTGGATCCAAGTGCTGCAAATATTGCTGCACATTGTTCAAAGCGCATTGATGGTGATTTCTCTAAACATAGCGGGTCTTGTGGGTCTGTTTACCACGGTTTTGATGTTTTGGATTTTATTTGGCTTGATGAACGCTTGGCTTGAATTGGGGTCCATGCTCAAAGTAGCTCTCTGTTTTGTGCTCGGTTTGGTTGCGCTGTCTCTGGGCGGTGCATTTCTTTTGGTTTTCTTCGGATTTACTCCGGGTCAGGTGACACTATGAGTTTTGATGTATCCCGTATTCGTTCTGATTTTCCGATCCTGTCGCGGCAAGTGAATAATAAGCCTTTGGTCTATCTCGACAACGGGGCCTCTGCGCAAAAGCCCCAGGTGGTGATTGACGCTATCACACAGGCCTATTCTTATGAATATGCAAATGTTCACAGGGGGTTGCACTACCTATCCAATTTGGCCACCGATAAATATGAAGCGGTGCGCGGCAAGCTGGCGCGGTTTTTGAATGCGGCCTCAGAAGATCACATCGTGCTCAATTCAGGCACCACTGAAGGCATTAACTTGGTGGCTTATGGCTGGGCGATGCCGCACTTTCAGGCCGGTGATGAGATCGTACTGTCCATTATGGAGCATCACGCCAATATTATCCCATGGCATTTTCTGCGCGAGCGGATGGGTGTGAAGCTAACCTGGGTGGATGTGGATGTGAACGGTGATCTGGATCCCGAAGCTGTCATTTCCGCCATGGGACCAAAGACAAAGCTGGTGGCCATTACCCAAATGTCGAATGTATTGGGAACGGTGGTTGACGTAAAAACTATCACGCAAGCGGCCCATGCACGCGGCGTTGCCGTTCTAGTGGATGGATCTCAAGCGGCTGCTCATATGCCGGTCGACGTGCAGGATATCGACTGTGATTTTTATGCCGTCACAGGGCACAAACTCTATGGCCCAAGCGGATCTGGTGCAATTTACATCAAACCCGAACGCATGGCCGAAATGCGGCCCTTTATCGGCGGCGGCAATATGATCCGCGACGTTGGCCGTGAGGAAATTACCTATAATGCCCCGCCCACGATGTTCGAGGCCGGAACCCCGGGCATTGTCCAGCAGATCGGCCTTGGCGTGGCTGTCGACTATATGATGGGAATCGGAATGCAAGAAATTGCCGCCCATGAAACCTCCATCTGTGCCTATGCAGGTCAAAGGCTTAACGGGCTTAATTGGTTGAACGTGCAAGGGAATTCCACCAACAAAGGCGCAATCTTTTCCTTCACTCTAGACGGTGCAGCGCATGCTCATGATATCTCAACGGTTTTGGACAAAAAGGGCATTGCCGTGCGGGCAGGGCACCACTGCGCGCAACCCCTCATGGATCACCTCGACGTGAGCGCCACCTGCCGCGCCAGCTTCGCCATGTATAACACGGTGGCGGAGGTGGATGCTTTGGTTGAGGGTTTGGAATTTTGCCACGAGCTTTTTGGGTAGCGCTCTGTAATGCGCGCACCAAATATATTCTATATCTCAGTGGAAACTTGGAGCGGGTAACGGGAATTGAACCCGTAACTTAAGCTTGGGAAGCTCGCGTGATACCTTTTCACCATACCCGCGCTGCGCCGTTGCCTAGCGACTTCATTACAAGGGGTCAAGCTTCGATCAGCGCCGGCCTTATCGCCTTCTGCGCCGCCGTCCAGCCGAGGCGCTATCTCCACCCCCTGTGTTGAAATTTAAATTCGGCAAAGGCACTGCAGATTTAAGGATTGTGAATGGGTCATCCGAATTGGGAATTGCCGAGGCGTTGACAAAATGCTCTTGAAACCGTGGCTCAATCGCGGTTTCAATTTTCTCAATCTGTCGAACGGTCTGCTCGATGGCAGCCCGCTGCGCTGTGTCAATCAACGCAATGCGCGCACCGGATCCTGCGGCATTTCCCGCAGAGGTCACCCGGTCAAAGGGCACATCGGGGATCATTCCTAAAACCAACGCGTGTTTGGGCGAAATATGCGCCCCAAAGGCGCCGGCCAGCACAACACGATCCACTTTATCCACACCAAACTTATCCATTAGGAGCCGCGCGCCGGAATATAAGGCGGCTTTGGCCATTTGTATGGCTCGGATATCAGGATTTGTGACCGTGATTTTTGGCCCACCTTCAGCGCTGCCGTCATACATCACATAGCTGTGGGTTCGCCCGTCTAACACGCAGCGCGCTGTGCCAGTTTGTTCTGCCGAGCCAATAAGCCCGGATGGATCCAAAATTCCAGCGATACGCATTTCTGCAATGGCTTCTATGATGCCCGAGCCACAAATGCCTGTGATGCCACTGCTTTTAGTGGTCTCCCAAAAGCCATCCTCATTAGACCAAAGTTCGCAGCCGATCACGCGAAAACGCGGCTCTTTCGATATCGGATCAATTTCAACCTTTTCGATGGCTCCCGGTGCGGCGCGCTGGCCTGAGCTGATCTGCGCACCTTCGAAGGCCGGGCCGGTGGGAGACGAGCAGGCGAGTACCTTTTCCCGGTTACCCAGCAAAATTTCCGCATTCGTCCCAACATCCACGACCAACACCAAATCTTCTGAGAGATTTGGGGCTTCGGATAAAGCAACCGCGGCTGCGTCGGCGCCCACATGGCCCGCAATGCAAGGCAAGATGTAGGCGCGGGCGCTGGGATGGATGTTGATGTCCAACTGATGGGCAAATAGGCGCAGGGCGTTTGAGGTAGCCAAAGCAAAGGGCGCTTGCCCTAGCTCAAAGGGATCAATCCCCAAGAGAAGATGGTGCATCACAGGATTGCAAACGAAGACGGCATCCATGATCAAGCTCTTATCAATCTCCGCCTCTGCCGAGATTTGTGTAAACAAAGCGTCCATCCCGTCGCGCACCACCCGGGTCATTTCCTGATCCCCGCCGGAGTTCATCATCGCATAGCTGACCCGGCTCATCAGGTCTTCCCCAAATCGAATTTGCGGGTTCATCAACCCAGAGGAGGCAACAACCTCACCGGTTCGCAGATCACACAGATGGGCGGCGATTGTGGTTGATCCAAGATCCACAGCCATGCCATAGACCGTACCCTCATAGAGTCCCGGCCACAAATGTATGATCTGAGGATCGCTGCCCGCATCGGCATGGTGGACTGCACAGGTCACCTTCCAACCGCCCTTGCGCAAAATTGGCTGCATCTTTGGCAATATGCTGAAATTTGCCTGCACATTTTTAAGCTTCCATTGGCTTTCCAAGGCGGCCACCAAGCGCTCTAAATCCCCTGAGGGGTTGTGCATATTGGGTTCTTCAACCTCAACATAATAAATCCGGGTCGAAGGACTAAGTGTAATGTCGAGCACTTCTGCGCGTTTGCGCACTACTTGCTTGTGCACCTGGCTCTCGGGCGGAACGTCAATCACGATATCGCTCTGAACTGTCGCTTGGCAGCCAAGCCGGCGGCCATCAATCAAGCCGCGTTTATTTTTGTAGCGTTGCTCAACCGCGTTCCAGTCAGACAGAGCGCCTTCAGCGACTGTGACCCCGTGTTTGGAAAATTCACCATAGCCTGGCGTGATCTGGCATTTTGAGCAAATGCCGCGACCGCCGCAGACAGAGTCTAGATCCACGCCCAATTGCCGCGCTGCAGTGAGGATCGGTGTGCCGGTTTCGAAACGTCCACGTTTGCCTGAGGGGGTGAACAGCACCAGATGCTCTTGTGTCATGGGAAACCTTTAAAGACGAACTTGCGTTGAACTTACTGCTCTTCGGCGAAGGGTAAAGAGCTGGAACGGCTGAAAATGGTCATTCCGCGGCAGATCAGGTAAAATAAAAAGCAAAGCACCTAAAATCGAGCCACAAAACGCGCAGGGCCTGTGCCATGATAGCGCAAATGGGTATAAATTGAGCCACCCCCCTTTCGGTTTTTGTTTACCCATGCGATAGGAAAGCGCCAAGTGAAACCTGCTCTAGGAGGACTCCGATGGAGATTCGCGAGGCTTTAACTTTTGACGATGTTTTGTTGGTTCCGGCGCAAAGTTCGGTCTTACCTTCAACGGCTGATACCCGCACGCAGGTTACCAAGTCCATAAGCTTGAACATTCCCCTGATATCATCTGCGATGGATACGGTCACGGAAGCGCGCATGGCAATTGCCATGGCGCAATCTGGCGGTATGGGGGTCATTCACCGAAATCTAGATCTTGACGAGCAGGCGCGGCAAGTCCGGCGGGTGAAACGATTTGAAAGCGGCATTGTCTATAACCCTGTAACCCTGAAACCTGAGCAAACCCTCGCTGATGCGAAAGCCTTGCAAGAGCGTTACCGGGTGACTGGGTTTCCTGTGGTGCAGGATGACCGTGTGGTAGGCATTGTGACCAACCGCGATATGCGCTTTGCCACGGATCCCAAAACACCCGTCTCCGAGATGATGTCCACTGAAAACCTTGCGATCCTGCAAGAACCCGCAGACGCGCGTGAGGCCAAGCAATTGATGGCAGCGCGCCGGATTGAAAAGCTGCTGGTGACGGACAGCGCCGGCAAATTGACGGGCCTGCTGACGTTAAAAGATCTTGAACAAGCCGTGTTGAACCCAAGCGCCTGTAAGGATGAGCTCGGGCGTCTGCGCGTGGCCGCGGCCAGCACCGTTGGAGACGCAGGTTTTGAGCGGACGATGGCGCTGATTGAGGCGGGCGCAGATATAGTTGTGATCGACACTGCGCATGGGCACTCCGAAGGTGTGGCTTTGGCGGTGGCTCGGGCGAAGGAAGTGGCTGGCACAACGCAAATTATAGCGGGTAACGTTGCAACTGCGGCGGCGACCTCCACTTTGATTGAAGCGGGCGCGGATGCGATTAAAGTTGGTATAGGTCCAGGCTCCATCTGTACAACGCGGATGGTCGCAGGCGTTGGTGTGCCGCAATTGACTGCTATCATGGACTGCGCAGGCGCTGCTCTCCCGCACGACATTCCGGTGATCGCTGATGGCGGCATTAAATTTTCGGGCGATTTCGCCAAAGCTATTGCGGCCGGTGCGTCCTGTGCCATGGTCGGCTCCATGATTGCCGGCACCGATGAAAGCCCCGGTGAGGTCATCTTGTATCAAGGCCGTAGCTTCAAATCCTATCGCGGCATGGGGTCTCTGGGCGCAATGGCGCGCGGGTCTGCGGATCGTTATTTCCAAAAAGATGCCGCCAGCGATAAGTTGGTGCCCGAAGGGATTGAGGGCCAAGTGCCCTACAAGGGCTCCGCAGGAACCGTGTTGCACCAATTGGTGGGCGGTCTGCGAGCGGCCATGGGGTATACAGGCTGCGCGAATGTGGATCAGATGCGCAAAAACTGTCACTTCGTGAAAATTACTGGCGCAGGATTGAAGGAAAGTCATGTGCATGACGTTCAAATCACCCGCGAAAGCCCAAACTATCGGGTGGGCTGATGACACCTGGCGCCCGCGTCGCGGCACAGATTGATATTTTAGAGGCTATTCTGTCTGGTGTGCCTGCGGAAAAAGCTCTGACAAATTGGGCACGGGGCAACCGGTTTGCAGGTTCAAAAGATCGGGCTTCAGTGCGCGATTTGGTTTTCCAAGCGCTGCGTTGCCGCAGGTCCGCTGGGGCCTTGCCGAAGCCGCGATCCGCGCGGGCCTGGGCCATTGGGACGCTGCGCGCCAATGGGTCTGATCCCAATGAATTTTTTACCGGGATAGCGCATGCGCCAGCCGCACTTCATGCTGACGATGTTCCTTCACTGCCCACGGATCGAGATCGTTTAGACCTGCAAGATTGGGTGATCGATTTATTAACCGAGGAATATGGTGCCGCGCAAACTGCTGAGTTTGGCGCGGTCTTGAGGCATCGCGCGCCTATCACCCTCCGGGTGAATGTGCAAAAGACGACCCGCTCCCAGCTTCAAGCGGAATTGGCCAAGGCCGAGATTGATACTAGCCCCAATCTGGCTTCCAATACGGCACTGACCATCTTGAGCAATCCCCGCCGCGCCGTGCTTCAGCCTTGTTTTCAGCAGGGTTGGTTTGAATTGCAGGATGCGGCATCTCAGGCTGTGGCAGATGCAATTGCGCTTAATGGGCGGACTTTGGATTATTGTGCGGGGGGCGGTGGCAAGTCTTTGGCGCTGGCAGCTCGCAGTGGGTTAAAAATTTTTGCCCATGACATCTCCGCCACGCGCATGTCAGAAATTACACCGCGCGCGTCACGTGGCGGCCATGACATTGAGGTCATCTCACCGCAAGATTTGGCAAAAGCGGCAAAATTTGACACGGTGGTGTGCGATTTACCCTGCTCTGGCAGCGGCGCCTGGCGCCGATCGCCGGAAAGTAAATGGAGCCTGACGCCAAAAGATCTTGAGGCCTATGTCCGCCTCCAACGTGAAATCATTGCCAAAGCGATCACACATTTGGCGCCAAATGGATATCTCGCATTAATCACTTGCTCCATCTTTGCGGCAGAAAACCAAGGGCAGCGGCAATTTGTCAGTGATAGTTTTCCTGAATTAACCTTTTGCAGTACAACACAATATTTGCCCAGTACGACGCAAGATGGCCTCTATTTGGTTACCTTTAAGAAAGATATTTGAGCGCCGGTTTTTCCGTGGTAATTAATATTCCATTAACCAATGTTCAGTGTGTGTCGCATTGGATTTTTGTAAACGAGTGCACGATTTATATAAGAAATATTGCACGAATATTTGATGCCTGGCACAATTTGTTCGCCCTCATTAGTTTCTGTCTCTCTGTTGCTTTCTTAATTGTATTAACGGGGGTTTTGCGCACAGCGCATTGGCTTTTCGTCCCGGTTCTCTCGATCACGATATGTGCGGGGGGCTTGGCCTTTTTTTGGATGATAATCTATATGTCCGATTTGCGGCGCTCATTAATTTTGGCGCAAACCAATGAGAATTGCGATTATGGTGTTGTGATCAGTGGGTCTGATACCAGCTGCGCAGCCAGATAATCGGTTCGCGGATAAGCTCGAGGGTTTCAGGATCTTGCCCGGTAGTGAGCTGCAATAGAGGCCGTACAAAGCAATTATATCGATAGAGCGTTAAATGCTTTAGTTCTGGAGGATTTCCGAATCTACCATTGACCTTGGGTTCCAAAGTCACTTCCAAAGCAGTTGATCCCGTTTTGGGCACGGCCAGGACCACAAGATACTAGCACGAAAATATCAGCATTAATCTGTTAAAATAAAAAGTATTTCATCAAACTTTTAAGTTTCTTTCCAAGAATAAAAGCTAAATTTGAAGAAAAATCTTGATTGTTCTCT
>Ga0209199_1003592_pt1 | contig 15189 bp, 16 predicted proteins | sample COGITO_mtgs_1105_7_FD_184805 | JGI IMG/M metagenome (GOLD analysis project Ga0209199, IMG submission 184805) | Pelagic marine microbial communities from North Sea - COGITO_mtgs_110523 (SPAdes) (version 2) | ecosystem: Environmental > Aquatic > Marine > Epipelagic ...
GAAAAAAAGCTAAAAAAGAATGTGCTAAAATGAGAGAAGACGGTTATGCAGTTGAAGCTGGAGAGAACGATACGTTAATAGTTCAAAAACTTGCTTCAAATCCTGATGCTTACGGTTTCTTTGGTTATAGTTATTTAGTGGCTAACAAAGATAAAATTAAAGCAGCAACTATCAATGGTGTAAAACCAAGTCTTGAAGGTATTCAAGATTATTCTTACCCGATTGCTAGACCTTTATTCTTTTATGTTAAGAAAGCACATATTGGAGTAGTTCCAGGTATTGAGGAATTTGTGAAAGCTTTTACTTCCAAAAAGGCAATGGGCCCTAGAGGGTATTTGGCAGAAATAGGTTTGGTTCCTTTAGCTAAAGATAAATATAAAGCTATTAGAACTGCCGCTCTTAAACTAGAAACTATATCTATCAAGTAATTGAATTTATATAAAATTAAGACCAGAATTAATTTCTGGTCTTTTTTTTATTTTTCAATTTACAGTTTAACTTTGTAACAAAACTGTAACATTTAAATCATAGTGTCCCATTAAAATGAATTTAGTAATTTTAATTTTGATTGGAATATTTAGTTACACTTCATTTATATATGGAAGATCAAGAATTAAAAAAATTACCACTAGTCAATCAATCAAAATTAATGCATTACCTAATTACTATGGATATTATTTGGCCTTATGGTGTGCGTTACCATCACTAATAATTTTATTAGTTTGGTCTATATTTGAGGCTTCAATTATTAAGGGATTAATCTCACAAACATTAAGTCAAAATGAGTTAAATGTATATACGAGTGATCAAATAAATCTAATTTATCAAAAAATAGTATCTCTTTATAATGGAAACTTCTCAGGAAAAATTACAAATGAAATTAAACAAGGGGCTGAAGATTACAAATCATTTTTATCAATTGCTCAATCTTCAAAAGTAGTTTTGTTATTATCAACAGCAATTTTAACAATTACTTATGGAATAAAAAGAATTTCAAAAAATAATAAAGCAAGACATGATGTTGAAAAAATTTTAACTGGATTACTTTTTGCTTGTTCTTTAGTTGCAATACTGACCACTCTTGGGATTATTTTTTCTCTGTTATTTGAAAGTATAAAGTTTTTTTCAGCAATAAATATTTTTGATTTTTTATTTGGTACTTCGTGGAGTCCTCAAAGAGCTTTTGTTAGAGATGCATCGGCGATTACTGCAGAAGAATATGCTGATTTAAAAAATGCTTTTGGTTCTGTACCGCTCTTTGCTGGTACGGCTTTCATAGCTTTGATTGCAATGACTGTTGCTGTTCCCATAGGATTATTTTCTGGAATTTATATGGCCGAGTACGCAAGTATTAAGGTTAGAAAATTTTCAAAACCTATTATTGAAATATTGGCTGGTATTCCAACTGTCGTATATGGTTTTTTTGCAGCTCTTACTGTAGGTCCTTTTTTTAGAGAATTTGGTGAAAAGCTTGGTCTTGAAGTTTCATCTGAAAGTGCGCTTGCAGCAGGATTAGTTATGGGAGTGATGATTATTCCTTATGTATCATCGTTATCAGACGATGTAATTAATGCTGTACCTCAATCATTAAGAGATGGCTCTTATGCTGTTGGGGCAACAAAGTCTGAAACAATTAAAAGAGTTGTCATACCTGCGGCCTTACCAGGAATAGTCGGATCTATTTTGTTAGCTGTATCAAGAGCTATAGGTGAGACTATGATTGTTGTAATGGCAGCAGGGTTAGCGGCAAATTTAACAATAAATCCCTTAGAGTCTACAACTACTATTACAACACAGATTGTTATGCTTTTGGTTGGAGACCAAGAGTTTGATAGTCCAAAAACTCAATCAGCTTTTGCTTTGGGATTAACTCTTTTCTTTGCAACGTTAATTTTAAACTACATCGCTTTAAGATTTGTTAAAAAATATAGAGAAAAATATGACTAAAGAAGAACGTATAAAAAAAAGATATAATGCAGAAAAGCGATTTAAGCTTTATGGCATCACTTCAGTTGTGCTAGCAATTTTATTTGTTGTCTTTTTAATTTACGTAATATTTTCTAAAGGTAGTAGCGCTTTTCAAAAAACAATTATAAATGTTGAGATTAATTTTACCTTAGACTCTTTATATTTAGACCCAAATCCTTCCAAAGATGATCTAGAGAATGTTGAGTATTATGATCTTGCAATTGAAAGCTTATTAAAAGTTTATCAAGTCAATGGTTTAAAAGAAGAAAAAGCATTAATTAATTTATTTAGTCCTGATTATGAATACGAAGTAAGAGATTTTCTAATTAAAAACCCTGAATTTATAAATAAGAAAACTATTTTAAAATTAACTGCCTCTGATGATATGGATCAATTGCATAAAGGAAATTACCCAAGACACTTACCTGAAGACAGAAGACGAATTAATGATTTTCAGTTAATGATGTACGACAAGTTAGTTGAACAAAATAAAATTGATAAAATTTTTAATAATTATCTATTTCAAAAAGGTGATTCAAGAAACCCAGAACTTGCTGGTATTGGTGGAGCTTTAGTTGGATCTTTCTTTACTATAATTATAACTTTGTTGTTATCTTTTCCTATTGCTATATTTGCATCAATATATTTAGAAGAATTTGCACCTAAAAATCGAATTACTGATTTTATAGAAATTAATATAAATAATCTTGCAGCAGTTCCATCAATTGTATTTGGTTTATTGGGTTTAGGAATTTTACTTGGCACATTTGATCTACCAAGATCAACTCCTCTAGTTGCTGGCATTACTCTTGCATTGATGACGTTACCTAGAATTATTATTCCTTGCAGAGCTTCTTTAAAAGCTGTGCCACCATCAATAAGAGAAGGTGCATTAGCGATAGGTGCCTCTAAAGTTCAATCAGTAATGCACCATATTGTTCCTCTTGCAATTCCTGGAACTTTATCTGGTACTATTATTGGATTAGCTCAAGCTTTAGGTGAGACAGCACCACTAATCTTGATAGGAATGGTAGCATTTGTAGTTGATATACCTTCAATACCCACAGATCCATCTGCATCACTACCTGTTCAAGTCTATTTATGGTCTGAACAAGCTGAGAGAGGTTTTGTAGAGAAAACATCCGCAACTATTATGATACTTTTAAGTTTTCTAATTACATTAAATTTTATAGCAGTTTACCTAAGACAAAAATTTGAAAGGAAATGGTAATGATAAGCAATAACGTTAAAATAAAAGCACAAGACTTGAATGTTTACTATGGGAAAAAACAAGCATTATTTAATGTAAATTTAGACATTCATAGTAAAGAAGTTACAGCATTAATTGGTCCATCAGGTTGTGGAAAATCAACTTTTATAAGGTGCATCAATAGAATGAATGATGTTATTGATATTTGTAAAATTGAAGGATCAATTAAAATTGATGATAAGGAAATAATTGATAATAATATTGATGTAGTAAGATTAAGAGAGTCAATTGGAATGGTTTTTCAAAAACCTAATCCATTTCCAAAAAGTATATATGACAACATTTCATATGGTCCATCTATTCATGGCCTAGCAGATAATAAATCTGATATGGATCAAATTGTTGAAAATAGTTTAAAAAAAGCAGCATTATGGGAAGAGGTAAAAGATAGACTGGATGAACCAGGAACAGGTCTTTCTGGAGGACAACAACAAAGATTATGTATAGCAAGAGCTATATCTGTAAATCCAGAGGTAATATTGATGGACGAACCTTGTTCTGCTTTAGATCCTATAGCAACAGCTAAAATTGAAGAATTAATTGATGAACTAAAAAAAAGCTATACAATAGTAATTGTTACTCATTCAATGTCACAAGCCGTAAGAGTTTCTCAGCGAACAGGTTTTTTCCATTTAGGAAAAATAATTGAAGTAGATACAACTGAAAAAATATTTAAAAACCCTGGTAATCAAATGACCCAGGATTATATCACAGGGAGGTTTGGATAAATGTCGGAAATATCACATATAGTTAAATCATATGAAGAAGAACTTCAAAACTTAAATGATAATTTGATTAAAATGGGAAGTTTAGTGGAAACACAACTTTCAGACTCAATGGAAGCAATCATTAAAGTTGATAAAGATGCTGCAGAAAATATTATTAAAAATGATGCTAAGATCAATGAATTAAGAGCAACTATTGAAGAGCAAATAGTTAATGTACTTGTAAAGAGAGCTCCGATGGCTATTGATTTAAGACTCACCATATCAACATTAAAAATTTCTAGTGATTTAGAACGTATCGGTGATTTAGCAAAAAGTGTTGCTAAAAAGATTAAACCTCTTCCACATGATTTACCTGAGGAATTAATTGCAAGTTTAAGAAGATTAGGTGATTTGGTACAAAGACAATTAAAAGATATTCTTGATGCATACTTAAAAAAATCAAAAGAGTTAGCGATAAAAATTTGGAAAACTGATGAAAAAGTTGATGATTTAACGCATACAGCCATGAATGAAGTTGCTGATTTTTTAGGTAAAGATAAAAAAAATTTAGATTTAGCTACGCACTTACTTTTTGTAACAAAAAATATTGAAAGAGCAGGCGACCATATAACTAATATTGCTGAGTCATTATTTTATTTAATTGAAGGTGAGCATATAGAAGGAGCCAGACCTAAAGGAAAAGATTTTGACTCAAATTCATGAGTGCTAATATCTATATAATTGAAGATGAGGAACCAATTATTACATTAATCAAATACAATTTAGAAAAAGAAGGTTATAAAGTTTCTTATTCAGATAATGGTAATGATGGCATTAAAGAAATAAAAAAGAAATTACCTGATCTTATTTTGTTAGATTGGATGCTACCCGATTTTTCTGGAGTAGAAATTTGTAAGAACCTAAAAAAAGATATTAAATTTAAAGATCTTCCTATTATTATGTTAACCGCAAAAGGAGAAGAAGAAGACAAAGTTAAAGGACTTAACTCAGGTGCTGATGATTATATAACAAAACCTTTTAGCTTCCCTGAACTTTTAGCTCGTATAAAAGCACTTTTGCGGAGATCTAAACCATCTGTCATTTCAGATACAGTTTTATTTGATGATTTAAAAATAGATAGAATGACACGACGTGTTTACAGAAAAGATACAGAGGTTCATCTTGGACCTAAAGAATATGAGTTATTAAATTTCTTTATAAAAAATCCTAAAAGAGTTTATTCAAGAGAACAATTACTTGAAAATGTTTGGTCAGAAAATATTAATGTTGAAACGAGAACTATCGATGTCCATATAAGAAGATTAAGACAAAATATTAATCTAAAAGGAAGTAAAGAATTAATTAGAACTGTAAGATCAGCAGGCTATTCACTTAATTGATTTCTTAATAACTAGCCATGCCCCAGGCTTCTTTAATATTGTTACAGGTGTTCTGCTTTCTAATATTGGTGTGGTTAGATAATTAAATTACAAAATATTATTATTTTTTCAGAGGTAAGATGTTCTGGAATAATTTAGATTTATTTTTATTATTATCTATCTGCTTTTTCTGTAATGGAGTTAAACGATCATATGCTCTTCCATACGATCTTAATGCTGCTTGCTGCTTTGGATCCGAAGGGAAAGAAGAAGGATCCATACTATCAAATTTTTTAACAGTTTCTTTAATTGGAGTACCATCATATTTGTATGTAAGCTCTTGTATGTATCTGTTCGTATCTTTACCAAAAACATCATACAGATCTTTATCATCATTAATTCTAAAACCATCAGGATGATCGGCATCGACAGTTATTCCACCTCTCAAACCTCTAAAATTTTTTTGATTTTTTGCAGGACCTTTTACAATGGGTTTAATTTTATTAGGACTATAATTAATTACTTGCTGTTGAATAGATGGCTCATGTTCAGCAATAATAACATCTGAAGTTGACATACCTTCATATGCTACTTTACCAGTTCGCTTGTTAGCATTAACCTTTTTAAGTACATCCTTTTTAATAGCAGCATCCCCATAATCTCTTTCAAAATCTCTCTTAAATTTTTCATCTTCTAACTGCTTTTTAGATTTAACATTTGTAAAAAAATCAGGTTTAAAAGTTAAGTTAGTTAGATCTGGTTTAACTTCTTCTGTCCGTGCAGCCTGCAGATCTAATGAAGGTACACCTAATCTCCTTGCTATTTCAGCTTTAGCTTTCTGCTCTTCTTGTATTTCATCTGGAAATTTATCTGCACCTATAAGTGATCTAATTCCTTTATTCATAGACCTTCCTTCATAGCTTCTTTAACGGCAGCCCCAAAATCATAGCCATCATCCATAAGCTCTTCTACTCGTTTACTTAATTTAGATTGTTTATATTCTTCTGCAGATCCACCATTTTTTAATTTAATGGTTCTAACTTCTCTTTCAGATTTTAAAAAATCTTTAAACCCACCTTTATTTTCCTTTTTCCATTCCTCAAATTCTTTAAGCAGCATCTGCAGCTCCAGCTCTGCTTCTTCTTCAGCTGTTTCACTTGCTAACTTCACATCCTCTTTAAGAGAAGGGGAGCTATATATTTCTTTTACTATTGGCATAATTATTCTCCGTTAATTTCACCGAAGATATGTCAAATAAATTTGATCCAGTGTGCGCTAGATAGATAAGTCGCAAAACAATATCTACATATCTCCAGTATCCGTAGAATAAATAGTTTGTATCAATTAGTGAAATCCTGATCGCAATAGGATTTGATATAAAATTTGTGAAATATTTTTTGGTTTTGATTTGAAATTTATAATATTTTTTTGGCTTAGGTACTTAAACATTAATTTTATTTTTGAATATGTTTTAGGTACCATTAACTCTATGAACCAAACCTATTACAGACTAATTATTAAGAACCTAATACTGAGAAGGAAGGTCGGTTATTGGATTCCAGAGCTTATTAGAGAAGGCCTTAGCATCAATTTTAAAAAGCAGTACATGTTTTTAATTCGTTAATCTGGAGGCTTCTCAGGAGCTAATTCGCAACTTTAGCTCAAAAAAAATCTTAATGTTTTAAATAAAACTAGAAGCGAAGCAGGAGCAGATGCGCAGCATCTGCGACTATCAAAAAACAAGGTTTTTTGATTCATTTAAACCAATCTATCGTCATGTGATCGGCATGAGAAAAAAGATTCTTTTTAAGGTTAAATATGTTAGGGTTTACTTGATGTTAAATGCGTTGTGTGTGAAACCTATTGATTACAAATCAATTGCTCTACCAGCTGAGCTACAAGGGCATAAACTTTTCTTGTGTGATTTTTATTTCAAAAGGTTAATTAAATCAATGGATAAAAAACCTAATTGTTATGCTCGCCGCTGTTGTGGCTCACACCAATTGTTAGAGTTATAGATTGTTCTGGCCAAATCTATTGGTATGGAGATCTGCTTTCAGTAGGGATCTCATATTATTTCTAGGCTTTAGGAAAATAACAACATTTTCAAGATCTGATTTATAGTTTACATAACGAAAATTTAATAAATTACAAGTTTATGGATTTCAATGAATCTTTAAAAATAAGTAAATTCATTTTTAAGTTATATGTAATTAATAAAGATATTATTATAAAATCTAATAATAATTTTATCACAATAAAAAATTGACCTAATAAATTGAGCTCCAAGTCATTAAATAATATACTTGGCCAAACTATAATCATAAATAAATATTTACAAAATATTAGAGAAGAGCAAACCATTGAAAATGAACAGTTACTTTTACTCATAATTAGCAAATAAGGAATCACTCCTATAAAAAAAACTTCTCTTAAGTAGTTATTATTAAATAGAATATAAAGAATTATTAAAGTATTAGAACATACATAAAATAGTTTTTTTCTAGAATTATATTTATTATTTATTAAAATTTTTTTATTTGAAAAAAAATAGTTTAAGAATGAAATTAGTATAAGCAGGGATAATAATAAAATTTTAGTTACAATAATGTTATTTTTTAAAGAAAATTCAAAAATTTGATTGATCATTATTAACGTATATTCAAAAATCCTCCCCATTCCATTTAAGGAAAAGTTATATCTAATATTTCGTCCATTATTAGAAACATTCTCTTTTATCAATATGAAGTCGTTAAAATTAATAAAAAAAAATATTAATGATAAAGATAAAAATAAAGTAATGTAAAATAATTTTCTCTTTAAAACCAATCTATCTTCAACAAAGAAATTTATTACAAACAAAAGCGGATAATACTTTATAGTGAAAAGAAAAAAATTTATTAATATTTTTATAATATAATTTTTTTTCAAAAAAATCATTAACACCAATAATAAAAAAACTAGTAAATCAAAATTTAATCTCTCAAATAAAAGTAATGTTGTAGGATTCACGATTAAAATAACGCAAAAAATATTTTCAAAAATTGATTTAGGATTAATTAATTTAAATACTAAATATATCAGTAAGCCTATCAACAATGATCCATAACTAATCAAAAAGATTTCTCTATAAGCCATGTCTATTATTGGTAGCAATAGTAGAGATCTACCATACTGAAATTGATATCCCTCATGTCTAATTCCATATTTAAGACCACATTCGTTGATTATAAATACATCGTGACCAGTTTTGTGACATTCAGCAAATAAAAAAATAACTTGTGTATCACCAAAAAATTTAAATTCAGACCATGTCTTGTGAATTAAAAGGCCTTCAGTGTTTGTTTCAGGCACAAAGGGTATTACGTAAGTTTTATGTATTAAGTCAAAATAAAATAAAATAAATATTAAAAATACTGACAGGCATAAAAAAAAATATTTTTTTTTTTGTTGATTCATTCACACATTTTTAGAAACTTATTTTACAAAGTATTTATAATTATATAAAAAAAAGCCTTACTTCAATTAAATAGCAATTGTTTTCATTTAAAATTAATTCTTTCTTTTTCAGTTACTAGAGGCATATTTCTTTGATGTAATGGTGTTATACCAGCATATACAACTATAATTAATGAAGATAATTTTTAAATTAATGTAAATTAACTAAGGTAAGAAATTATAAAATAAATTTTTATTTTTTTTAATATCTTGTTTTACTACAACTGAAATTATTGTTATACAGAACTCGTATCGATAATAATAATGAAAAAGCCACACTATAAATTTTCCAACAAAGGCTTACTAAAATTCAGAGGTGATTACTATTCACAAAATGGAGAAGATGGAGTAATTAGAGAACTGTTAAAAAGATTAAAGTTAAATAAATTAGAAGTTTGTGAGTTTGGTGCCTGGGATGGAATTCATCTTTCAAATACATTTAATCTTATAAAAAATCATTCAGCTAAAGCAGTACTTATAGAAGGTAATGATAAAAGATTTAAAGATTTATTAAAAACTGCCGAAATATATAAAAATATAACCCCTGTAAAAGCATTTATAGACACTAAAGAAAACCTCTTAGATGTTGTACTTTCTAATACATTTTTAAAAAAAGATTTTGATATACTTTCAATAGACATAGACTCAAATGATTTAGAAATTTGGGAATCTTTAAAAAATTATATGCCCAAGATTGTTATTATAGAAATTCAATCACATATTCTTCCAGGTAAAATTGAAAGATACAATTTAAAAAAAAGAACATACAATTCTTTTACATCAATGATAAATGTTGGAACGAACAAGGGATATACACCTGTAGCACATACTGGTAATTTATTTTTTGTGAGAAATGACTATTTAGATAAAGTTAATTTAGAAAAAGATTTAATAGAAAATAGCGAAAACCTTTTTATACGCGATTGGGTAGGTAGAGAGAGATTTGATAGAAAATATCGAACTAAAGAGTTTTTAAAAAAAATATTACCAAGTGGCATGATTTATATTTTAAAAAAAATATTTAAATAAACGTTTACTAATGTAACTTTTTTTGAAAAAATATATAACAATCATTGTGTATATTAATAAAAAAATTTCGAATATAAAATGAGTTTTAAATTAACATATGTTTATGATAAATTAGATCTTGAGCCTGTTATAAGTTTTCTTCAATCAGGTTACAAATGGAGTAAAAAAAGAAGTGATGAAATAATGCATTTCTTCTCAGACCAAACAAGCTTTGCACCTATGGCAGCTTATCGCAAAGAAGACGGTGAATTGAAAATTGCTATTTTACTTTTTGATCAAAGTAATTATTTTAACAATGAAGAGAAAATAATTAATCTTTGTAGCATGTATGCTGATCCAAGTTACAGAGGCATACCTGCTATAAACTTTGCAAGAATATTAACTGAAGATTTAGCAGCTTTTACAATTACAAATTATTCTTCAAATTATATAGCTTATAAAATTTGGAAGAGTGTTGGTTGGGAACACATGAAAGTAAAAAAAATACAATTAGGCTTCATAACAAAATTTCCATTCTTCAAAGTGAAAAAACCTAAAGATTTATTTGATTATAGTTTTACTAATAATATAAATTATAAATACATTAAAAAAAAAAATGATAAAAATGATAAAAATGAAAAATTAGTTATTCATTATACTTTACGTCAGTTGCGCATAAAAAATAAATTCTTCAAAATAAATAGTATAGATTTCTATATTGATAAAAAAGAAATAGCCAAAATACCATTTTGGTCATTATTTTTTCACACATTAAAAAATAGAGGTTTGCAAATAAATATTTTTATAAACAGCGATGATAATTTTAGTCAGTTAGATTGGCATGATAAAAAACCTAATTGGCTTATAAAAAATCCAAAAAATTTTAATGAATATGTGCTCCCTTTAGGCTCTGAAATATGTATTAAAACAGGCATTAGATAGTTATAGAAAATTAAATTTGGAATTTTGAAGATGTTTAGTTAAAAAACTCTATTTTTAAAGTAATTTGTCAAATTGAAGGTTATACCAAATAAACTATTTTAGTATTTGCTATAATTAGACCAAACTGTTCATCAAAATTAATATATTTTTTTGACTTAAGTTTTTTAAGAAAATTACTATGTTTCATCATTGATTTAGGAATAGGCCATTTTTTTTCTAATATAATTTTATATTTGATATTATTTTTTTTTAGATAACTAAAAATAATTTTTTCATTTGAAAGAGAAATTAAAGGAAAAAAAACTTTACCTTTTTTCTTCAAATACTTCTTGTAATTTTTTAAAAAATTTATAGTAAGGTTTGTTCCATTTCTTCCACTTTTACATGACACTCTATCAAACCATGGAGATATTTGAGCTACAGGCTCACTTATGCCAGAAATATCATTAATTATCACATCAAATTTTTGTATTGAAATTTTTTGAAATACATTAGATATTATTAAATCAGAATTTTTTTTTTTAAGGTTATTTATTTGAATATTTTTTTTACAATCCTCTAAAGACTCTTTACTGATGTCAGTAAAAACTAATCTGGTTATATTTTTAAACATTTTTAACAAAGAAATTCCTAATACACCGTTACCACACCCCATGTCTATAACTTCTAATTTTTTTTTTTTATCAATATTTTCTTTAATAGCCTCTAATAAATAATGGGTTGTTTGAGTAGGAACAAAGACTTTTGAACTAGTGTTCAATTTAATAACTTTATTTTTTTCTAATTCAATCTTAATCATTATTTTTGTAAATTTCCCCCATCAATAAATATTGTGGACTTATTAATTGAATTGAATTTAATAAGTGTTTCAATAATTTCATAGATTGCATTTTCATCACATAATTTTCTATTTAAAGTGTTCGAAATTAAATTTTTTTTATTTTTTTCAGGTAATGATGTCCACATTCTAGAGTTAAAATAACCTAAAGATAGTATATTGGAGGTTATATTGTAATCCTTATATTCTTTTGCTATTGTTCCACTTATACCTTTTAAGCTCGACTTTGATGATGAGTATCCTATATTTCCAATAGATCCATTTTCTGCTGTACTTGAACTTGAAAATATTATCCTGCCAAAATTATTCTTAATCATGATTGGCAATAAGATTTTTAAAATATTCAATGAGTCGATTATGTTATTTTGAATTGTATCTATAAAAATTTTTTTATTAAATTTTAAAACTAATCCTTTATCCCTTTTTGCTGCAAAGTTTATAAAAGTAATTTTTTTTTCGTTTTTAATTAAACCTTCAATCTTATTAAGACTTTTTTGATTTTTTTTTAAAATAGTTAAGTTTTTGTTGTGTCTTGGGCCGGTATATATTGAATTATAAATTCCAATTATTTTGTGTTTTTTAAGAAATTTAGGAAGAATTTTTTTTATTATCTCAGAGTTAATTCCATTAATTATAATCATATATTAAAGTTTAATGCTTGTGATTCCTATAGATAACCCAATACCAAAGCCACACAATAATAAATTATCATTATTTTTAATTTCCCCTCTTTTTTTTGCATTTGCTATGCTTATTGGTATTGAAGATGATGTTGTATTACCTATATCTCTTATATCGATATATACATTATTTGAATTGAGTTTTCTTTTTAGGTTTTCTAAAATTATACCACTTGCTTGATGAAAAAATATTTTTTTATAGAAATTTAGTTTTTTTTTATACTTTTTTAAATATTTATTAATGTTTAGTGGCACTTGTTCCAATGTAAAAGCAAATACTTCGCTGCCAACCATCGAAAATTTTTCGTTGTCGTCTACTTTATTAATAATAATAGACTGATGTTTAGAACCATCAGTGTAAAAACTAAAATCGTAAATTTTTTTTTTATCACATCTTTTAATTATAGTAGCAGAAGCACTGTCACTAAAAATATATCTATTAGTATTTTTTTCATCAATATATTTACTGTATGTGTCTGCACAAACTAATAAAACATTATTTCCTATTCCACTTTTTATTGCAGCATCAGCCACTGAAAGGCCATAAATGAAGCCTGAGCATCCCATATTTAAATCTAGAGTATAAATTTTTTTTTTTAATTTTAATTTTTCTTGAAGTATGCACGAACATGAAGGCAGTAAATAACGAGGCGTTTGGGTGACAAAAAGGATAGTATCAATATTATTTAATTTATTTTTTTGTTTTAAACAGGCTTTATAAGCAAGATCTATAACATCTTGGTTTGTATTGCTCACTCTTGTGTTCATGATGCCAGTTTTATTAAATATCTTATCAAAATTTTTTGATGTAATTTTTTTTCTTTTGGGTAAGTAATATTCAATAGTGTCTATTTTGGAGAACATTTTAAAATAAATATTAGCCTTATTTTATTTTAGTAATTTTTTAATATCAGCTACTGTTATAACCTTATCAAAAGATGAAATTTTTATTAAACCTTTATACTTTTTGTCTAGGGCTGTCATTACCGATAAGACTCCTAAAGAGTCCCATTCTTCTAGGTTTTGTAAATTAGTCTTATCATTAATTTTATTTTTTTTTATATTGAGAGATTTACTAATTATCTCAATAAGTGTATCTGTATTTTTTTTACTCATTTAATGATTATTTTTTGTGAACTTATTAAGTTAACTTTATCATGATTCTTATTTGAATAGCAAGTATTTAGGGAAGTAAGAAAGATAAAATTTATAATTAAGACTTTTACAAATTTTGTTTAAAAGTTTATTTTTAATTAAATTATCATAATTATAAATTTTTATATATGATCAAATATGTAATTTAACTATAAAAATTGTTATAGTTTAACTAAATTAATTTAAATGAATAATAAGATTAATTATTTTTATGGAATAGATTTTTTAAGATGGGTTGCAGCTATGGCAATAGTTTTTTATCATTATTTAGTACATTTTAAGATCACAGAATTAGATAATAATTTTTTTTTAAATTACCTAGTTATGAAGAGGGAGTTTGCACCAACTTTTGTATGGATGTTCTGGGCTATATCAGGATTTGTATTTACTAATATTTATCTAAAAAGAGACATAACTTTTAAAAACTTCTTTGTTGCTAGATTTGCAAGACTCTACCCATTGCACTTTGTAACGCTAATTATAGTTTCTGTAATACAATTTATCAGTTTTATAATTTTTGATCATACTCAAGAGTATACAAATTTATTAATAGTATATGATTTATATCATTTTATTTTAAATATTTTCTTTGCATCAAATTGGGGATTTGAAAATGGCTGGAGTTTTAATGCCCCAGTATGGTCTGTATCAATTGAAGTGCCCATATATTTTCTTTTTTTTTCTTTGCTATATTTTATTAGAAAATTTAAATATTTAACACCACTGTTCATCATTTTTTTTACATACTTTATTTTTTCACCCTTACTAAGCTCTCTTAACTCTGGTGATTTAAATGGAAGCCTTCAATTATTGGCTTTAATGAATTTTTCTTGGTGTATTTTTTACTTTTTTATTGGTTCTTTTATTTTTTTTTTCTATTTTAAATTTAGAAAATATCCAAAAATTCTTTTAATATCTAGCTTTCTATCTTTTATTACTTGCATTATTTTTATTAATTTAGATTATTTCAAATTTAATAATTTGATCAATCTATTTCCAACTACGGTTATTTTATTTATTTCCTTAATATTATTTTTTGCGGCCATTGACGACACATTTCCAAATTTTTTTAAAAAATTTAAGATTATTAGCACAACATCATATTCTGTTTATTTACTTCATTTTCCAATTCAGTTAATAATGTTAATTATATTTGAAATGTTTTTCTTGGACTTTTTTTTATTTAAAAATTATTTCATTTTTTTATTATTTATTATGATACTACAATACGTCTCAATAATTTCATTTAAACACCTTGAGACTCCTTTAAGAAAAAAAATTATTTTTAGATATAAATAAATAATAGTTATATCTTCAATCTAATGATCCGATAGATAGCTTAACGGTATTCATGTCATCAATAATATGATTATTAATATAGAACTATTAGTTTTTAATTAGTCTAAAATTTGAATAATGAGAATTCACAAAGTTTTTTTTTTTAAATAACTTAAATGATGAAAAACTATAGCTGCACTATTTGAGATATTTAAGCTTTCTACATCCTTATTTATATCAATCTTAACTAAAAAATCTGTGTATTTTCCAGTATGCTCTCTCATACCAAAACCTTCAGATCCAAATAAAAGAACATTCTTTCCTTCCCATTTAATATCAGTAAAGTCTTTTTCTCCTCTTGCATCAAACCCATAAACCCAAAAATTCTTTTCTCTTAAATTTTTAAGTGTTGAATTTATGTTTGATACTTCAAAAATATTAATATGCTCCATGCATCCGCTTGCAG
>Ga0209199_1003593_pt1 | contig 15184 bp, 33 predicted proteins | sample COGITO_mtgs_1105_7_FD_184805 | JGI IMG/M metagenome (GOLD analysis project Ga0209199, IMG submission 184805) | Pelagic marine microbial communities from North Sea - COGITO_mtgs_110523 (SPAdes) (version 2) | ecosystem: Environmental > Aquatic > Marine > Epipelagic ...
CTACATCCATAGCTAAAACTGACAAACTAAAACGTAATATGTTATCCTCGTTACCTACATTATTAACTATGATATGAGATAAAGGAAACATTGTCTGCTTCGATAAATCTATTCTTGTGATATCTCCGGTTGTTACCGTGTTGACATCCGCATCTGATAACAGTTGGTCTTTTATTACTTGAGTAACTTGATAAAATCCTTTCATTTAAAACTTACTTTTTATTTGTTGTGCTTCTATTTCTGATTTCTCTTTCATAAAAGAAAGCATTGTAAAGCATTGATGTACGTTTAATTTAGTGATATCTTCAAATCTTGTAATATCTCCGTTAGCGAGTCCATAAATTGATTGATACCAACCCCATTTTGCTCCGAAGTTAGCTGATTTTGAATAGCCTCCATCTCCACTTGATTGTTGGAATAAAGAATCGTATGCTTCGATAACTCCATCCCTAAATTGTACAAAAAAAAAACTGAACCTATTGCTGCACCTAATGGCATATCTTTCATTGCCTCTGGATTAGCTACTTTATATTCTTCAATGTTATATTTACCGACCTTACTTACTTTGATTGGTCTGTATAATACATTCATTGCAACGTGCATTTGTTCCCAACTTGAAACGTTGTTATCTAAATCAATATATTCTCCTAAACTTAATTCGTCTAAATCTGGTGCAAATCCATATTCAACATCATTCATTTTAAAACGCTCTATATGATGAGGTGTTTGGTTAAGCAATTCATTTAGTATATCAAGTATTGCAGTAACGCTACTCATTTTTAATTTATAGCTTTCAGATAAAGGAATACCACAAAAGATTTCAATCATTTTAGCATCCAAGAAATTACCATCTGGATTGTTTTCAGCTATCTTTAAATACTTTTGATACTGTCCTAATGTTATTTCGTTTATTGATGTAGGTACGTTTATTTCAATCTTCATATATATATAATAGTTTTTTGTTAATGTTTTATGAAAAAGTCCTTACAATTTTCATAAGCCTTTGTAAGTAAGAAGAATTCATTGTGTGTTATTGGTTTTCTAATCCTTACCTTTTTATCTGTTCTGTGATGTATATAACACTCAACTATCGCTATCATTGTTTCGTTATTCATTATCTTATATTATAGCTTCCCTTATTTGGGTTCTTTAATTGTGATGTAATTGCATAACGTGCTGCATCTATACAATGATTAAAAGCATCTATTGGTTTATTAATAGTGTTACCCTCTCTGTCTTTCATCCAAGTATAACTTTGTAACTCCTTAATTAAGTTCTTGCTTCTTTCTGTAATGTATATTTGATTTTGATTTATTAAGTTGATACCATACACAATTGAATCTTTACCTTTTGTACAAGGCAATACTTTATGTCCGTATGTTTTTAATTCTGCAATTGATTTTGGCTCTGCTGAATCTGCATATACTATTTCTCTTATATCGTGTTCTTTAAATAGGTTTGATATATCACTATTTAACAACTTCTTTTGGTATATTATTTCATCAAAGATATAAGCATTGTTATATTTGTATAATGCTATTAATGTACTTGGGTCATTACTATAACCAAAATCCATTCCATAACATAATAACCTTGCTTCAATTGGTAACTTAATACTTTTCCATTCTTTAATACATACACCATCTAAACTACCTACTTGACCAAGTCCATATACTTTCCACCAGTTACTCCAATAGTCAGATGTCTTTGCTCTTTCTCTTGCTGATTCTATATCGTCTACAATGGTTTGTGGTAACGCTTCGTTATCTAAATAAGTAAGTGTAATGAAATCCGCATCCGATTGATTTGCGACCTCCTTATGAGCCCAGAAGTTAGCAGTTGGATTAAAGTCAATCCATATATCTCCAGAAGTTCTAATTGATAATTGTTGATACGCTTCAAAAGGTACATTGTTTGCTTCATTCACATACAATACATTTCTTCTTGCACCTCTTAATTTATCTGGTTGTTCTACTGAAAAGAACTCAATATAACTTCCATTTGTAAATGTGTATTTTAAGGTACTTCTATTCCATTGGTTATCTCTAAACCTACCAGTTGCAATCATTATCTTTAAGAAGTCTTTAATTGCACCTCTACGTAAATGTGGAATTGATTCAGATACTACGCTTGTTTCTGTTATAGGATTTCTTATACATCTATCAATAAGAATAGGAAGTATACCAAATGTTTTACCAGCTGATGTACCTCCTTGTATTACTTTTTTACGCTTTTTAAGTGCGTGTAATTTTCTTATTGCAGTTGTGGTCTGAAACATTTATAAATCAAATAAAGGTTGCTCTGATGTAATTGAAATATCTTTTGTTTCTTTTGGCTTACCATACATATAATTCATATATAATTGTATCGCTTTAAAATCTCCCTCATCAATCATTAATTTTAATTTAACAATTGCTTCATCTTTATCAATATGTTTATTCAACATACCAATTAATTCCATCTCTTCTGATTTTGATTTACGACCAGCACCCTCTCTTTTACCACCTCTTTTACTTTCCATAGTTTGAAATAAATTGATTATTCATACTTATATAATAGTAAATATCAGCTATTTTATTCGGTTTCTTCTTTATCTTTTTCAACTGTCATATTAATAGCAGTAACAATTGCTTGAACTTCTAATGCTAATTTATAGCACATCTTTTCTAATAATGCTATTCTTTCATTTATTGTATGTTTCTTTTGCTTCATATATTATATTAGTTTATCAGTTAAATCTTGAATCCATTGTCTTAATCTATTCTTATTGCAAGTGCAAATTTCTTGGTACTTATGATTGAAATACTTTGAATGTAATCTACACATTGTTTTAAAGTCTTCATTACTCATTTTAGATGTAATCCTTTCTTTTACACCGTTCCATATTAGTTTATCTTCTACCATAATTCAATATCATTTAGATTATTTTGTCTTTCATCACAACCGCAATCTGGATATAGTTTTTTCCAAATGTATTTAATACCAGTATAATATGTAATGCGTTCTATTAAATCTCCAAGTTTCATTTTTCTATTATTTTATCTCTTAACTTTTGCTTTGTTTTTCTATAAGTATTGTAAAGCGAATGGTAAGTTATATTTGTTTTATTTGATAGTTCTGTAATTGAATATTCTCCTTGTATTAATTCAAATACTTTTTTATCGTACCAATGAACATTATCTAATTCTTCAAGTACAATATCATTTGCTGCATCAAAATCTAAATATTCTCCAGATTCAATATCTAAAACTAAATCAATTGAAACCTTTTTTTCTTTTGTTTGTCTGTTCTTCATTTGTAGGAATGAGGTTTTAAGAGTTAAATATATATAGTAATAATTTACATCATCTCCATAAGCAATGTTTAAACCTTTTTTAAGCATCGTTCCAATAATAACGTACATATTACCTACAATATCTTCTGCTTCGTCTTGTGTGCATCCGAATTTTAAGACTGTATTAATCCATTTATTATGTGAAGCGTAAATCTTTTCTAACATATAATATAATTTATATAAATATACAATATATTAAACGTAAAAAGTTGTTTACTTGTTAACAGAAAGATTGATTTGAAAAAAGAATATAATATGCCCAAAGCACATATCATTGTATTTATATGGTCTAATATATTTTGATAAAGATGTATGTATTAGTTTACATATAACTTAATATATAAGTATAATTATATAATAAAAAAAAAACGACATATTTAAGTTTCTATACTAATATAATTGTTATTTGTATTTATTCTAAATAACAATCTTCATAATTTTCTATTAAATAATTCTTAATATCTTTTTTATAGCGTTTGTATATATTATATACTTGGTGGTAATTAAGACCAGTTATTTCGCAAATTTCATCATAAGAATAACCATAGTATATGTCTTCAAAAATAGATAAGTAAAAGGTTTTGTATTTATTTTTATACCCCTTGATAAGTCCGTTTTTTTTTAATAAATTAATCTTATTTTCTAATATTATTTCTAAATTGTTATAGTTAAAATTATCATAATATAATTCTTGTTGCGAATCTAAACAAGAATCTTCAGAATTAGCATTAAATTTTTCTGAATAATCCCAAACAATAGTATTGTCTTTTCTCAACAAACGAACAGTATGTTCACTTTTTCTTGGTTTAATGAAATTTTTTTCTGTTGTTTTTAAAAACTGTACTATCGCAGTATATGATAACTTATTTTCTTTGCAGTAAGAAAGAACAGATACGTAAACATTTCCAGTTACTAAACATATACACTTCTTGTTATCCTCGTATTTTCTGTCTTTAGAAATACCCTCACCTCCTTTTGTTAAATTAACTAAACTACCATTTCCTAAATCCCTTCTTCCATAAAAAGAAATTAATTTCTTTTCCTCTGTAAAAGCATCGTAAATAGTTAAGCCTTTTTTAACAACACAGACAACAACACCGTGCTTTAAATAATAATTCCTCCAAAACAAACTTCTTCCCCTAAAATCAAAAGGTCTTTCTTTGTTTCCAACTCCAACATAAAAAACCTCACTTGTCTTTGGATTCTTATGTAGGTAAACACATTTATTTAATTTTATCATAATTATTATATACTTTTAATTCACACCTTAATCTATTTACCAAGCACTACTTGTTACACCATCACTACTTTCAATTACTTCACATTTATCTTTAGATTTCCAACTCCAAGACTTAACTCTTAAATTAACCATTTCATATACTTCATCTCTTCTGTATGATGGTAAACTATTTATAAGCAGTTGTAAGGCATCGTTTTCTTTTTTAGGTAATTTACCTTTAACTCTATTATCTAACTCTTCTGCTTTGTCTTTAATCTTATTATCAAGTAATTTAAACTCCTCTATTTTGTCATCAAAATAAATATTGTAAACGTTTCTAAAATCTGAATAGTTATGATAATATAAATCAATTTTACGTACTGCGTGATATACTGCAACTCTTGTTCTTTTAATTCGTTTAGACCAGAAGAAGTCTTCAATTTGTCTATCATTCATATAATTGAAATCCATTAACACTTTATAAAGTAATGCTCTGAAATATGCATCTATTGGTTTTCTTGATAATGATAACGCATCAACTCCAGAAAGTTCTTGAAAGTCTTCTAATATTTTATTTGCATCTGCGATACTGTAATCTTTATTCTTGTTTGCCATATTTATTTTATTTAATAATTGTTTTATATTTTTTCTGCACCAGCTTTGATTAATATTTTATCTGATATACTTGTAATTCTTTTTGGGTCTTTTGTGTAAGCAACAAATACTTCTTGTAATTTACTAAACTCGTTAAAGTCAAACTTTAAAAATTCATCTATAAAAACTAAATTGTTTTGTACTATTGTGCTTCCTACTTTATCTCCATCTAAATCATAAACTTTATCAAAGAATTCTAATTCTATTTTTAATAAGTCTTCTAATGTTCTTGATACATTTTTTTTAGTTGTTTGCCTAAATACACCTAAATGCTTTGTTTCTTCAAGGTAATGATTATTGATGTAACTTGATAAGATTGCACCACTTACTTTTATTAATTGTTTTTTTGTTAATTCCATAATTTAAAACATTGTTGTTTGTTTAGTGTCTTGTTTTTTTATTCCTAATACTGTTTCTAATATTGTTTTACCAGCTTCATAGTCTACAAGGTTTCTTGCCATTTTTGTTTTACTTTGTTCTCCTTTGTATTTTCTAAAATCATAATCGTGAAATTCACACAATTCTGAAAACTCATTCTTTGTAGCACATAGCTGAAACTTTCTTTCATTTAAATTATTTGGTAAATTAAAGTTTGTCCAGTATAAATGCCTCCCCCTTTTTTTAGCAGCTATTAAAGGTTCGTAATAAGGTGTTACATTTTCTACTACATACTTCCCCTTGTAGTAGTGTTGTAAAAAAAGTATCTCTTGGTAAAGTTTCATATCCGGGTATATTCCCGGTGTTTTAGTATCGTAGTTACTGCTATTCCAATACCTCGCTCTACTGTGGCTTGGACAAGGAGGCGAACTCCATATAAAATCAAACTCTTTGTAATGGTCTAATAGATATTGATGTGCATCTGCTACTATTACTTTATCGTTAGGAAAACGTTCTTGGTATAATATCGCAGCTTCTGAATCAAGTTCAACCGCAGTAATTTCTAAATTATTTGCTACTTCATCCCACTTGTATCGGTTACCGCCTAAACAAGCGTATAAATTTAATATTTTCATTTTATTTTTTATTTTTATCGTCATACATTAATTTATATAATTCCATTGTTGGTTTAAATTCAGTCAAAGAAGCAATTACTGGATTATTTTTTTTAGCTAATGCTTTATATTTTCTAAATAAAAAGTCCATAGTTTTAATATCTCTTTTTGCAGAAGAAAACCCAACAGTTATCATTTCCCTAACACAATACGCTTGTATTTTTTTTCTACCAAATTCTTCAGTAAGTTCAGATATTTTTCTAATTAAGTAAAATGAAAATTCTTTATCTATTATTTTTGCTTTTCCTTTTTTAAACTCTAAATGAGTAGACCTTCCTCTTGAAAAAAAACAATTAACAACGTTACCAACAGAAATATTATTATAATTAGATAGGTAAGCATCGTAAATTAATTCATAATCTGAATTAGTCTTTGAAAACGCTTTTAAGTAATCTAAAGTATTCCAATTTTTATTGCCATTATTTAAACCAATTATAGCGTTTAAATGCTCTTTTTCAATATTAGTATCAACCCATTGAACAATGTAAGCTGGAATTGTTTTTTGGTTTAAAAGTTTAGCTGATTCAATTCTATGATGTCCTTCAATAACATCTCCTTTTGAAGATACAACAATTGGCATCATCCAACCAAAATCATTTAATTTTGATTTAAAATTTTCAGCGTGTTTTGTTACAGTATCTCTATTAACTGTTGCCATTTTTAATTCACTTATTTGGTAATAAGCATTGTACTCTCCTCTTTTAATTTCTTGTGTGTTCATCTTGTTTGTTTTTAATTGTTTTTAATTATCTAATATAATATGATGTTTGTTCTTGGTACTTTTCTTCTTCGTAATATCTTTTAGTTAAATCAATTTCTTCTTCTAATAAGGCATCAAGATAATTGTAAATAAAATCTACATCTTCACTTGTCAATTCTATTTCATCTTCTCCGTTCCATATTTCAGCTTTTAAAACGCCCTCTTTAAGGTTTAATTCTATAAGATAACTATTACTATCAAAATATAAAGTTACTTCGTTAGGAAGCGGATATTGATAACTACCAGTTGTTTCGTATGATGGTTCTATTGTTTCTATAAGAACTTTTATTGCTTCTGTCATAATCTATCTTGTAAATAATTTAATAATCATTGATAAAAACATCAGTATTAAATAACATACTAACATTGTCATAACTAAATATACCATAAACTCTGCGAAATATTCTATTACTTTTCTCATATTAAAAGTTTATTGTGATTAATATTATTACTATAATTGACATTACTACTAAATGTACTTGGTTTGATAATACTTGGTCTTCTTTACTTTTTTTCATCTTGTTTGTTTTTGATTATACACCAAAGATACAACCTATTTTTAGTTTATGAACTATCTTTTAACAAACTTTAACATAATTTAACATTTAGACATAAAAAAAGGATAGCTATTTGCCATCCTTATAAACATTGTTAAACGTTTTTATTACCTATTCTCTAAATATATTTGTAAAGATGCCAATGCTCTCCAAGCAACTTTTGCTAAATGCAATACACCATCTTCATCAACTGGATTCTTTGAATGGTCTATTAAATGCCTAACTAATGCATCTTCATTATCAAAACTTTTATTCTTATCCCAATATAATTTATCTCCTTGATTATGTTGTTTCTGTCCAGCTAAACTACATTTAGCAACTTCTTTTAAAGCATCTGGAAAATAAGTAAGAACACCAGAATATACTGGCATACCTTTTCTATCGTCTTTTTGTTCTTCAAGTTCTAACTCCTTATTAAATGTTTTTGTTATTTCTAATAATTTTTCTAAACCACTCATTTCTTTTTCCTTTTTTAATTTCTTTTCTATTTCTAATTCTAATTCTTTTTCTAAATGTTTTTCTAAACTATTCATATTTTATATTTTAAATTTATTTATATTCCATTTTTTAGAAACCTTTGATAAGAATAATTTTAAAGGTTCTTCTTTCACATCGTACCACTTTTTATTATAGTAATAACCACTAACAAAACATTTTTGCAAAGGTATATCTGATTCATCTTGTTTAAAATTATGAGTTACATAAAGTGCAATTGATTTACTTGTTCTCCAATTATTGCATATTCTTTCTAAAACAAGACGTTGTCCAATTGGAATTTTATTATTAATTCTTTTCACTTCCATTAATATAAGTGCTTCGTTGTTAAATTCTAAAACAACATCTATATCTGTTGGATGTATTTTACCATCTTTTATACCAGTAAAATCTATTGTTTGACGTACTTGTTTGCTATTTCTTATTAATGTCATAATTGTATATTTTAGTATATAAATCCCAAATTGCTTGGTAAGATTCTTCTGCACTAAATTCTTTGCCTTTCATATAAAACTGTCCGTTACCACCTAAAGTATAAAACACTTTAAATTTAGAACCAGAAACCTTTGGATAAATCCTAAAGCCTTTTCTAAAACAATAAAGCATTGCTTCGTAATTGCAGTTTTTAATCGTTATCTTCTTCTTTGCCTTTGCCATATATATTCAAGTCTTCAAGTAATGTAATTAATTCCAATGCCTTTTCAACACCTTTTGCTTCGCACACCCTACCAGCTTCTACAAGGTAAAGCCAATATTCGTACACATCATTTTTATCTTTTGTCTGATAGTAACTATCTACACAACTATTGTAAGCAACTGAATTTAATTGATTGCATTGTCTATCTTCCATAACTTTAAAACTCTAAATTATTATCATAAGATTGTTCGTAAAATTCTTTATTATCAATATACTTTTTATAATTGTCAGTTGCTATTTTTAATTTCTCATAACCACCAGCAATAAAGTCATCTGATAATGTAACAAATTCAACTTCCTTTGTCTGTTTATCCACTACAACGTAATTAAATTCAAACGCTCCAAACAATTCTAAATATAATGCTGCTTGTAAATCATAATTGTAAAGTAAAGCAGATTCTGAAAACCTACTAATATCACTTGTAGTTTTTAAATCAACTACAATACCTTGCAAAAGTATATCCGCTTTTCCTCTAAATGGTAAATCGTTATAATAGCCTATTTCTGGAACTTCAAATTCTGCTTGTTTAACTAACCTACTAAAATCTTTATTGTTTAACACCGCTTCTGCTACTGCCTTACATCTATTTAATTCAGCTAAAGTGTAAACTGTTTGCGGTAATTGTTCTTCAACTGCTAATTTATAAGCCTTACTTCCTTTGGTGCTTTCTATAATTGTTAATTCGTCTATTCTATGTGGTTCTAAACTTAACAAATGAATTAATCTACCATCCCTAAACGGTTGTGGTTCTTTCTCCTTTGGTGGTTTATTTAGCATTGCAACGTATGCCTCTGGAGATTCCAAAAGGCTTTTACAACTTGATGAAGATAAAGCGTGTTTACCAAGATAACCGTAATAAAACGTGTCATCCATCATTTTAAGTAATATTTCTTCTTTGTTAAATACTTCTTTATTTAATAGTGTGATTGATTTCATTGTCTTATTTTAATTTAATTGCTTTTATTACTTCTAATTCTGTTATTTCTTTTTTTACCCAAATACGTTTTTTAAATTCAGTTGTTGCTGGTAATGATTTTGTAAACCATTTTATATCTATTTCGTTTAAGTTAAATAAATATATTCCTTCTGGCGTGCTATTAATGTAAATTGGTATATCTAAATTCTTATTCGATTCCAATAGCATAGCATCGTATTTGCTCTTTTCTAATATTAAGGTATCGTAATGCTTTCTTCTACACTTTAACTCTATTCTATTTTGAGTTTCAATATCATAGCAATCCCATCTTGAAATTGGATTTTTACTGTTTACTAATGTTTTGTAATGGTTGTTACTTAACCACTCGAATAAATCCTTTTCTTTCCAGTTTTGCATATGTGCTAATATACTAAAAATATATTAATTAAAAATCATAAGAATTGTCAACAAATTCTGGTAAACCGTTTTCGTTTATTAAAAAGCTAAAAGGCTCAAATCCTCTGTTTCTGCTTCTTTTACATTCAACTGAAACCCAACCTTTGTTAACGTGATTTGCTTCTAACTTAATTTGTAGTTCTGCTTTCTTTTCTAAAAAACTTCCAAGATGTCCAGTTGGTTTATCACTTCCGTAATTTGAATGTATAACCGTTACAATATGGCATTTATATTCATCAGTCCAAGACATTAATTTTTGAACTGCTACCGAACATTGTTCAAGGTTATTTACATCAGCAACTAAATCTGCAATTCCATCAATAATTATTAAACCTATATTCTTTCCATCTAAAACATCACTTAATACGTAATCAATAAAATCAATTCTATCTGATGGACTCATATTTCTTAAGGCATAAGTATAATATTTGTCATCAGTTTCTAAACCGTTCATAATTATTGGTCTTCTAAAAACCTTTTGAGCGTGGAATCTACCTTGTTCTGTATCAAAGTGAATTACGTTTCTGCCTTTTCTATGCCCTTTTATTTTACCAGTAAATTTGTTTCCGTTATTTAAATAAGCAGAGGTTAGTAAACTTGTGAAAAATGATTTACCAACTTTTGGTGGTGCTTGTACAAAACTGAAGTTCCCATAAGTTCCTAAAGGTATTGGGTACTCTGCACTTGTTCCATCTGTATTTTTTTCTGTGTAAGAACCACAACTGATTGCTACTGGTGGATATTTTACTTCTTCTGATATGTCAACGTAAGCATCGTCATACAAAAGTTGCATCTCCATTCTTTTTACTTCTTTACTGTCATCTTGTATGCTTGTTTGATTCATCTTCTTTGTATTTGATTATTCTTGTTTTAAAAAACTTACCTAAAATATTATCGTTTAGAAAATTATCACTTTCTAAAACCTTTTCTTGAAATTGTAAAGCGGTTTCGTAATAAGTCATCATTGTTCGATTATAACAAATGTACATTATTTTCCTTTCACAATCTTCAACTAACCATTTTTTTGTTTCTGCATTACTTCCAGTATATTTTAACCAATTACTTTCTATCCATTCAACTCTTTTACGCTTATATCCTTTTAATGGTGGTTTAGTACGTTTATTAAGCAATATCTTTTTACCTATATAGTATTTGTTTGTTTTCTTGTTAAGTATCTTGTAAACGAAGCCTATTGCATCTTCTGGTAAATCAGTTCTTTCTTTTATAATTTGGTCTTTATATATCCACATAGAATAAAAAAAGGGATGCTATTAACACCCCTTTGAATTAATTAATTAAAATGGTAAATCTACTGCTTCTTCTTCTTGAACTTCTGCTTTAGCTTCTGACTTTTGTACAAAACCTTGCAAGTCATCTGATGCATAATAAATTTTACCATTTGCAACGTACCTTTTTTTCTCTTTATTTTCCCTTTGCTCTTTGCTTTGTGGAATTGTAAAAGATACATTTTTACCATAGTTACCTTCTTCAAAGATTGAAAAGTTTAATTTAAGTTTCTTTAACTCTTTTCCGTTTTCATCTTTCTTTGGCACTAACTCCTTTTGAGAATTGTAAGTTAAAATACTTTCAAAGTATTGTGATAATTGTTTGATTTCTTCTAACTGTAATTCTACATCTCCTAATAAATAACTTTTGTTGCTCATAATTCTAATTTTAATTTAATGGTTTATTTAGTTAATAATTCCTTTGTTTCTTTTGAAACTTTATATTTCTTTTCTACGTTTGCAAGTGTACCACCGCCTTTTAAATATGCTTGTACTTTTATAAATTCAGCAGTACCTTTATTTAGCCATTCTTTATCAGAAGTTGTTGCAGTTGCTTTTGGTGCTTTACTTTCCTTTCCGTGTGTATTTGTACTATCAGCATCTTTAGTGTCATCAATCAAAAATAAGCCATTTAAAGCATACTTACGAGAATATGAACTACTACTACCAAAACTTTGTGCAATGTCCATACCTTTACGATTTGGGTCTATTCCAGCTTGTGCTTTAGTATGTACTTGGTTTTCTCCATCAGATATAATTGCAATTGATTCTACAAATATAATATCTCCTAATTGTTTTATTTCGTCTGATACTGTTAAAGTGCATTCGTATTTATCTAAAAGCGGTTTAACTGCTTCTAAAATGTCTTCACAACTTCTGTAATTGTATTTACCAAACGAATTACGTTGTGATTTGGGTGCTTTTAACTCCGCTTGAATTTTTTGTAATTTTTTCATTTTATTTCTGTTTTTAATTATTAATATTTGTGTTGAAAACCATTGTAACCCATAAGGTGTAATCTTGTTTCTTGCAAGTGAGCAAATATAGGGCAATTATAAACGCCCACAATTTCAAAACCTTGTGTAATTCTACCTTTACTTTTATGGCTTCTTATTCTTGCTTTTAAATTACCAGTAAATCCTATGTAATGTTCTTCTGGTAGGTAGTATATTGCGTATCCATTAACTTTTTCATTAGATAAATAGTTTTTTTTGCATTCACTTATTTTAATTTTGTTTTTAATATAATAAGATTTCACTCTTTTATTTACACATAATTTGCATTGTGAGTTTATGTAGTTGCCTCTTTTACGAACATAGAATTCTTTTAATTCTTTTTCTAATAAACATTTTTTGCACTTTCTCATTTTGTAAATATAGTTAATTTTTATTTATTAATTGAAACATTTAAGTTCAAGTAATTCCTTGTACCAAAAGTTGGTATTTTCATTTGGTAATTAATTTTAATGTCTGTTAAATTTGGGTCTTCTTTTAAGTGCATTTCTATTTGCTTTTTTAAGTTTGCCCAAGCTACTTCGTTTACTTTCATAATTTAAAATTTGTCAAGCATTTTTATTTCTGCATTTAATATTTCTATTTCAATTTCTTTTTCTAATAATTGTAATTTGCCAGCAAGCCATAAGTTATCAGATGCAATTGCGTACTCTTGTAAAATTGTTAATGATTCTTCCATCTTGTTTGTTTTAGTGATTAATTATGAAGCAAATCTACAAAACCTTTTTAGTTCTGTAATTATTTGAAATGTTAAAATTTTGTTAAAAAAAAATAGAAGCCATTTCTGACCTCTATTTAAAACAAGTATTAATGAAAAAAAACAAGATAGTAAGGTTAATCAATCCCTACTCAAATATACAACATATATATAATTAAATAATACTTTACTTGTGAACACATTGAAGAAAGCCTTATAAAATAAGACTTGTTAATAAATAAATAAATAGTAATGTTGAAATATAGCAATTTCCAAAAAAAAAACCAGTAAATTTACTACATAATAAAACTAAAGCATTACTTTTTAATAATTGGCTTGGATATTACAAATATATATTTATCAAAAAATATTAGAAAACATTATTATCAAAAAATATTTACTCGTATAAGAGAATAAATATGTTCAATTAAAAAAGGGTGTTTTACTTTTTATATTCTTTCATTACTTTCTCTGCACTTCTACCAACTACATAACCACCAATACCTAAATTAAGTAAACTCCAGAATTGGTCTTCTAAAGGTGGTATAGGCAAACTAAACATAGGTGCTATAAATTTTACATAAATAACTATAAAGCCAAAAGAAAGCATTAATATAGGTCTCCAACTTCTTTGTAGCCAATTACCATTTGCTTCTGCTAATATTATTTCTGTCTGTAGTTTCTGTAATTCTAATTGTTGTTCCTGGAGTACTTTAAATACTTCGTTTTTAGCTTTTATACGCTCTTCATCAGTAGTAAATAAATTATCTATTACTTTACCTACTTCTTTAATTACACCACCGCTAAACCAATCTAATATCTTTTTCATTTTAATTGTACCTTTTTAAGTTTACAAAATAATTTAATTGTAAACAGATGAATTTACCAACGTATTTGTATTTGCCCAAAGAATAAAAATAGATTCACTTCTGAAAACTCAAAACCTTTCTCTGGTTTATGGTACTGCCATCCTAAAATCATTGCATTAGGCATTAATAAAATTAAATTTATATCCATAATCACTTTTAGTTATAACTATCTGTTAATATAATCTTTATTTCTTATCGTATTAAACTCTTTACGTAAAGAGAATTAACTTTTTTATACTTAATACTATTATTAATAACCAACTAAACAATATTAATAGATTTGGATATTTAACAAATTCAGTTCTTATGATTGCTCCCAAAATAAACATAACTGAATGAAATAATCCTCTTAATAAGTCCATATTACATTCTGTGATTTATCTAAATCTAAATCAACGTGAATAAATGTACCAGCAATACCTATACGATTGAATCCTACTGCAATTAAGGCATCTAATATTAGAAAACGTTGTCTACTATCATTTGCTTTTATATCAACCGCTAAACCTTTAATATGGCTTGATGTTGGATTCTTAATGCTTTCTTTGTGTTCTGGACTTCTATACGCAGAATTTATAATAAATGGTATTCCTGCATATTTCCTTGCTTCATCTAATTTAGCAAGGAAATCAACATCCATATTCTCTTCTATATTCTTAAAGTATTTGCTCATTATCTTTATCCTTATTACTCATCTTAAATATTTTCAATACAGTATATGCAATAGAAACAACTAATAAAGTTATTTTTAACCATTGTTCAATATTTGAAAAGCTAACTGTAAACGTTAGTAGATTAATTGCTCCTATTTTTATATCTTGCATATCCAACGTTAGAATTTTAAAGAATCGTAATTCAGCCCAAAGAAAGCGTGTACACCATCTCCATCAATATTAACACTTTTAGACTTCCAACCATAAGGATGGTCAATAACACCAGCTTCATCAGCTTCTAAATTAGACCATAGCACGTCTAAATGCCAATCTTCTGATAGTACTGCTTCTGTTTCTATTTCTCCATCTTCGTCAATTACTGCTTGTTCTAAAACAATATTACCTAAATGTACGATTGTGTGTTTGTGAGTTGGATATTCGTTTCCATCTTCATCAGTTGCAGTTCCTAAAGAATCAATCTTTGTTTGTGCTTGTTCTTTATTGTCAAATTGGTATTTTCCTATT
>Ga0209199_1003613_pt1 | contig 15103 bp, 11 predicted proteins | sample COGITO_mtgs_1105_7_FD_184805 | JGI IMG/M metagenome (GOLD analysis project Ga0209199, IMG submission 184805) | Pelagic marine microbial communities from North Sea - COGITO_mtgs_110523 (SPAdes) (version 2) | ecosystem: Environmental > Aquatic > Marine > Epipelagic ...
AACGAAGCTAATCACCGAACGACAAGATTTAGTTTTTCGTGAGGCCGCAATTAAAGGCAACACAGCCTCAGCCAAGAGCAAAACAACAACCTTGCCTCCCTCCGAAGAAACGCCTACCCCTCTTCATTCGCAGACTTTACGCGGAGACGCTGTCACCCTCTTTCGATTCTCGGCACTCACCTTTAACAGCCATCGTATTCACTACGATCGCGACTACGCTATTCAGGTAGAGGGCTATTCGGGGCTAGTAGTGCACGGACCTTTATTAGCTACCCAGCTTGCGCAGTTTGCCGAGCAACGATTTGCAAATGACGGTCGCTCCCTGCGTCACTTCGACTTTAAGGCTGTAAGCCCCGTAATCGATACGCAACACTATACCCTTTGCGCAGGCTCTGAAGCTGACGACGGATGCGTCCCCCTATGGATAGTAAAAGACGATGGCGTCGTCGCCATGCGCGCCGAGGCGCGTTTCCTCTGAGACGGCAACCAAATTAGAACCCCCAATAACTAAAAATATAGACCGACAATGGCACAGCATTCACCCCCACTAGCCGGCATTACCGTCATCGCACTCGAACATGCGATAGCCGCGCCACTCGCGACGCGCCAACTCGCCGAACTCGGCGCCCGTGTCATCAAGATCGAGCGCACCGACGGCGGAGATTTTGCGCGTCACTATGACTCGCGGGCACGCGGCTTGTCGTCCCATTTCGTTTGGACAAACAGATCGAAAGAGAGCCTCACCCTTGACCTTAAACAGGCCGCAGGGCTTAACGTTCTCAATACACTTCTGAGTACAGCCGACGTTTTTATCCAGAACCTCGCTCCCGGCGCTGCGACAAAAATGGGGCTGGACAAACAGACACTCGCAGTTAGAAACCCAAAATTAATCGTCTGCGATATTAGTGGCTATGGAAGCTCCGGCCCACACTCGTCTCGCAAAGCCTATGATTTGCTTATTCAAGCCGAGGCTGGTTTCTTGGGAATAACAGGCAACCAGGCGCAGGGTGCGAAAAGCGGCATATCGATTGCTGATATTGCCGCAGGAACTCAAGCACATGCCGCCATCCTAGCCGCTCTCATCCAACGAGGTAAGACGGGTCTCGGCAGCCATATCGAAATATCGATGCTCGAAGCGATGACTGAATGGATGGGTTACCCGCTTTACTATTCGCTTGATGAGGCAGCACAACCGGCTCGAACTGGCACAGACCACGCGACAATATATCCTTACGGATGCTTCCGCACCGGCGGTGATTTTGAAGCCAGCGCCGGCGAGGTGATGATCGGTATTCAGAACCAGCGGGAATGGGAAAAGTTTTGCAGAAACGTTCTTGGCGATGAAAAATTGATAGCAGCACCCGAGTACGCCAACAACAGCGATCGGTCACAGAACAGAGAGAGTCTCCGCGTTATTATCGAAGAAAAATTCAGAGGACTACGAGCTGAGGAAGTCATCGAGGCGCTAGAGGTGTGTGGCATCGCCTGTGCGAAAGCCAACTCGATAGCAGAGCTATGGCAGCACCCTCAGCTACGCGCACTAAACAGGTTTATCGAAGTAGAAACCGAAGCCGGCATCCTCGAAGCACTCGAGCCGCCGGCGCGCAGCGACTCATTCAAAGCCTCTGTAACTAAAGTGCCGGCGCTTGGCGAAAACTCTCGCGCTATTCTCGAAGAGCTCGGCTACACAGGCAAAGAAATCGACGTGCTAGCCGCAGCGCGCGTAATCTAGGCTACGGGGCCAATGCGGCGTCTAACGCAGCTTGCGATTCGCGGACACCGAAGCTAAGCCAGCCAATCTCATTCGAGTTGTCTGACGCGGCCAGTAATGCGGTAAAAGCCGCGAGCCGAGCTTGCAACGCTCTCACGCTTTTGGGCTCGGCGCTCAGCGCTATGTCCGCCGAATGCAGTGCGAGTTCGAAGTCGCCCGATTCGATCTGCACCTCGGCAAGCATGCCAACCGCCTCTGCACCGCCCGCCAATTCGACCAGCTGCGGGTAGGCTTCGTCGACTGGCGTCGAAAACATCGAGGTAGGATTACCGTCGAACCAGCCCATATAACTTTCATAAATTCCGCGCACAGACCATGAAATGCGCCCATACCCCTCACCGATATCCAGATCAGATGGCAACGTTATCTCAGCCATCAGGGTATGCACATCTTTGCCCTGATTCATGCCAAGCACAGTCTTATCGTGCACATATAAAATAGCATCGCGATAGCGTGTCAGTTCGCGTTGTATTTGCTGTTCGCCAATGATTGCATCGCCATGACTCGGGATTAAAATTTCAGGCTCCAGCGCTAATATCCGGTTAATCGAATCGACATAGTCTAGCGCCCAACGCGGCTTGGTTCCGCGTAGCGTGTACATATTCGGAAACGAGGTGTAAAAATTGTCGCCAACGAACGCAGCGCGGTATTTTGGCACCCACACGCTCAGGTGATCATAGGTCTCACCGGGAGTGTGCAGGACATTAAATTCGACACCGCCGAGTTCGAAATTATATTCTTCTTCGAACATAATCGTCGGAACGATTTCAGCGCCAAAATTGTCAACCCCTTCCGCGATCTCGAGCTCACTCAGCTGCACAACATTCAGGCTTGGAAACTGCGCCGCATTGCGCTGCGAGAACAGGCCTTTTAAGCGGTTTTGATAATTGACGAATTCGTAGTGTTCGTCCTGCGCGATTATCTCTGTGTCTTCTTCGCGCCACGCATTCACGCCGCCGATATGATCGCCATGGGCATGGGTGAGGATAATGTATTTAACAGGACCATCATCCTCCGCCTGTAGCAGCCGTTTGTGACGAGACGCGTTAACAATCAGTGAGGTATCGATAATGACATTGCCCGCAGGCGTTGCGACCATTGTGGTATTGCCAAATCCAGTCGCCTGAAAAATAGCGTCGTTGATGCGAATCGCTTCAGTCTGATCACGCCCGACAAGGCCCGGATTCATCATCGCTCCCAGCTGGCCCATGCTATGACCGCTAACCAACAAGCCTGTTGCCACGATGGCGGCCGCCTTAGCAAAAGAGGCAAATGAGGCGAGCGACGCGAATGTACTTGTGCGGTTTCCTTGCATACTACTTCCTAGCGCTGTGCGCGTAATTCTGACTCTATAATGGGTAACAAATCGGTAAACGTCCACGACGGCACACTACCCCAGCGGCCATCAATATCTTGCGAAAGATTCATCGCAGCAATCTCGTCGAGCGAGGCACCTGACTCGATCGCAGTCTGAACTCGATCGCGCAATAACGAGAGCATTGCATGCACCTCGATCATCCCTGCGCGATCACTCACCTCCCCCCCATGACCCGGTATAACTTTCGTGTCAGGCCCAGCCAACTCGATCGCGATTTGCATCGCCGCGATCATGCCCAAAAAACTGCCACCATTGAACTGATCGATGATCGGATACATGTTAGTTCGAAAGACGTCACCTAAATGCAGCACATCTGAATCAACAAAGTGAACGAAGCTATCGCCATCGGTATGAGCGGGCGGCGCAAGAAAGACACGCACCTCTTCGTTATTCAGGTGAAAGCTTAGCGCCTCACTGTAGGTGATAACAGGCCGCGCAGCCTCTGCAGGTTGCGGAAAGGTGATACCGCCTCTGCGCGGAATGCGCAGCTCCTTGAGCATGCGCAGGCGGACGCTATCGTGTGCGACCAGCGTGACACCATAGCTTGCCAATCGCGCATTGCCTCCGATGTGGTCTGGATGAATGTGCGTGTTTACCGCAAAGCTGATGGGTAAATCGGTTAGCTCAGCGACTTCTGCGACGAGCGCCTCAACATTGCGCTCGTAATGCGAGTCGATTAATAACACTGCCTCGTCGCCAAAAAAGACACCGACATTGCCGTTGGTATCAGCGGGTTCAAGCATCGCTATCGATTGAGTAACCCTGTGGCTCGTAAACGCAGGCTTCTCCGCGTCTTGAGCGACGAGCGCTGAAGACCCTAAACTCAATAGCAGAGCAAACGCCGTCATAGCGTTAGTGTAGACACAACGCAGAGCGCGCTGCATATACTGATTCAAGTCCATCATATCTAATTTCCCTTGTCCGTTAACGAGGCTCTTCTGGGGCTTAACCGAGATGGGCGAGTACCACGCGCGCTCCAGAATAGTCAAAGGTAATCCGTCTTATACTTCTTTTCCTTGTCGATTAGCCTTCCACGTTGACTAGCGACAGGTGGGATTCTGCAAAACGCTGGCGCGGCAGAATGCACGTCACTCAGGGTAGGGGCATTTCGCCACTTTCGATATCTCTTGCTCGCTCAAAAGAAGCAACCGGTGCTACAGTTCGCACTTGCTCAAGCCAGAACACACCATCATAAGGATAGCTATTCCCACGAGTCCCAATAAAATCCATGTCACCGTCATTATCCAAATCGCGAGCAATGAATTTATCGAACATGCCACGTTTACGCCTAGAAATATCATGACGCATCCATTCAGTCTTGGCATCGCCTGGGTTCTCAAACCAGCCGATTCTTCCCAATGCACTACCTATGCCCATTGTAGAGTCATCTCCCATGCGATCTCCCCTGCTGTAACTGCCAGCAATCACGTCACCGTCACCGTCACCGTCAATGTCAGCGAGCTCCATGCCAGTGACGCTGTCGGGCAGGAATGTACCTATTTGAAAACCGTTCCAGGCATCGCCGAGCGCCGCTGGCTGTTCAATCCACATCAAGCCCGGCGGTCTGCCTGCACCAATGATATCTAGACGACCGTCTCCCGAGAGATCGGCATACTCCAGATTGAAGCCCTGCATAGTCCCGCCATTAATGCCTATGGCATGTTCAACAAATTCTAGCTCACCAGTATTTTCGAACCAGAGAATACGATTTTCTCCCCTGGCTCCCACCACGATATCCTGATCACCATCGCCATCAAGATCTACGGTTTCTGAATTCTGCGGGATACTATAGCGCCCAAGGATTTCTCTCTGCCAACTATCACCATCCAGAGGGTCGCCGTGCAGAGTAAATAATTCAACCGGTGTTGAGTGAGCATAGTCAGCTGGGCTAGGACGCTGGGCGCCTTTGTTGGGCGCTATAATTTCGGGAATTCCATCACTATTAAAATCGGCAGAAAAGACACGAATATAAGACCCACGATTCAAACTCTGAGGAAGAATCAAACGTTCCCACGCTGAAGAGCGCACGTTAACGCCTGGATTTTCTAGATATATCAGATGAGCAAGTTCTGCGGCGACAAAAATATCTAGATAACCGTCACGATTAATATCCACCAACACAGCGTCTTCAGGAGCACCTACTTCAGCTCCCTCGGCAAGAGTAATATTAATCCATTTTCCCGGGTCTCTCGTCCCAAACGCAATACGCACATGACCGGCAGCCGGGGGGTCGAACCCGTCGTCAAATGTCGCAGAATCATAGGTCGAATCAGATTCGTGAACAGAGACTATATCTTCGAAGCCATCGTTGTCGATATCACCAACTACCAGGCCATCACTGCCGCTGAATGGAATGCCAGACTCAATGGGGTCATCAATGAGATGTTCACGCCAACTTATATAACTGCCGTCAGCCGCTTGGGCGCGGGTCAATGCGTCTCCAACTGGATTCTGTGCATTGGTAACTGAAGCAATTCCTATCACTGCAAGAACAATAATTTTTCTTCTTATCATGTCTTCCTCTAATAGCTATGTCATGCTTAGTCACATTATTTGCAATTTATAAATTTACTACCTGTTCTTTGATGACTTTAAAACGTTGCAATTGGATTCAATGGTGATCCGGTACCACCATTGACGCGCAATGGTGCAGTAGTAAAAAGAAATTCAGCCCTCCCCTGACGCTGCGCCTCTTCGGATACCGCTTCTAAATCAAGATTGTCAAAAATAGGCATTCCCAAAGCCACCAGAACCAGTGCATGCACCGGCGAATCGTAACCTTCAACTAGCGAAGGCTTTACATCCAGCGCTGAATCGCTACCGATTAGTGCTACTTCCTTATCTTTAAACCATGATACCGAACTAGCATGTAATCCCGCCGAATCCGCGGCAAGATTCCAGGGACCTAGCGTAGCTCTTCTCATCCAGCGGCCGGTGCGAATCAACACGATGTCGCCAGATCCTATTTTAATATTATTTGCCACTTCCCATTCCTCAAGCCAGTCCGAAGTTATAGGAGTGCCATTTTCCAGCCAGTCCACACCGCGCAATCGCGGAAAATCCATGACGATGCCACGACCAAAAATACCTTCCTTAAATGCAGTAATCGCCAATTGACCACAGCCAGCTTCTGTTACTTCATCTTCTGAATAGCCGTTATACATAGTTCCGAATTGAAACCGATGGCATAGTGCGTCTAGGTGCGAATGCGCGTAGCCATGATAGGAAACCCCGATAAAGTCTCCGGACCAAGGGCCGGGGCTACTGCCGATCGACGTCATGCGATGATCATAGGGACTGAAATTATCTGCCGCCGGCTCATCTAACACCTCATGTGCCATAGAAACCGACGTACCCGTCTGAACGAGGCGCGCTGCCGACACCCTCGTTTCTGACGTGATGAAATTAACCGTACCTTTTTGATCATTCTCTCCCCAACGGCCCCAGTTGGACAGCGATTCAAAAAGCGCGTCCGCTTCCTGTTCGATCATCATCTGCGCACTAACTGGTGCGGTAAATAAAAAAGAAAACCAGAGAATCAGAGCTATTTTGTTTTTTTCCATACTGAAAATTTCCTAGGGCTGATAAAGCCATCTCCATCAAGTCACTTTATTCCACAGATTCAGTCGAGTAGAGGTAGCAAAATTTCTATCGGAACTCTATCATGTTACTCCTCTCTTCTTAATAAATAATTAGTGAATTATAGAAAACTTGAGCGGAATTTTATTCCCCAGCGTCCCTCTACTTTTATTAGAATATATAGAGATTCGAAGGTTACTATTTCCGATCCATCGTCGCGAAAACGACGAACGCGAGTAGCCACGTGAGCTTTCGTATCAGTAATGTTAATAATTTCCCGCTCTACCCATTCAGAATGATGCCAATCTGTATCACTCAAATTATCAAAAATTCTTATATGAGCAGTTACAACGTCCTCTCTTGTTGCCCAATTCGACATGCTTCCGCGAGCAAGACGAAAATGAGGAACATGGTAGGTCGCAGAATGTCCAACAGGATCACTCCCGCTGAAAGAAGACATGAAATCATCAAGTACGGATAAAACTTCCTGTTCATCATTATTACTCGTAGATTGCGCAAAGCTAATCAACGGCAGCATGATGAAAAGAGATAATAACGTGATAGATTGAAGAACCTTCATAATATTTCCTATTTTTCATTTTGATGTTGGGATCAATACCGAATTCATTAGAGCATCAGATAGTTTTTGGTAACTAAAAATTCGTAAAGCCCTAGTTGGTTAGACCCTTCACTGGGCTAGGTTGATCTTTTTTTCTAGCAACCGCCCAGCCCTCACCCCTTTTAGGAGCATGACTCTGATTAAAGAGGATTTAGCAGATTCTAATAAGTCCATTTTAACGCCTAGTCGAAAGATTAATTGATTCCACCTCTGAAGATAGCGCCCGCGCGATTGTATCCCTGAGGCATTGGCAACACATTGTTAGTTTGCGCCCACAGCTCGTAGTCCGCCAGCATCTCTTCAAACAACTGTGGCAGTTCGGCTTTTAAATTGTTCACCTCACCTGGATCAACTTTGATATTATATAAATGCCACTCAGCCTCGTTCTGCTCGACCCGATTGATCACGATTTTATAATCGCCTTTAAATAGCGCACTACTTCCCCCTAACTCGTAGCCTATAGGTTCAGAGGGGGAATGGACCTGCTGCGTAGTTCCCATCAGATAACCAGAGAAATTCGCGCCGACTATGGGCTCAACTGAATCACCATTGAAGTTGCCTTCGTGATCATTGAGTCCAACCAAACTGAGAATAGTGGGCGCAATATCTGTCACAAAGGTGAACTCATCGGTTAATTCACCGTGCTGCGAAATGCCCGGTCCGGACATCACCAAGGGCACACGCAGCCCCCCTTCGTTGGTATGGAATTTGTAGTGGATCAACGGTGAATTAGAAATCGAGGCATTACCTATGCCCGGTGCTACCCATGATCCTTTTTCTCCCAGGGTTTCATACTCCGTGCTGTATCCCACACGCTCAAGCCATCTATTGAGCGGAGCATTCCCATTCAATCCATCCAGCCCCCCAGCTGCCGCGCCATTGTCTGAGGTGAAAATGAGTCATACTCATCGATACTTTCCAGATACGACATCAGGCGTCCAATGTGTGCGTCCATAGCATCCACCATGCCGGCATAGACTTCCATGCGACGAGCATCATAGCGCTTCTGTTCATCCGTGCTTTCGTTCCAGTCCGGAGTCCCCGGAGTTACTTTAACTTGAGAGTCAGCCGGTATTACGCCTTTGGCAATTGCGGCCTGCCGCCGCTTCTCGCGCATCACTGACCAGCCCTTATCATAGACACCGGCATATCTGTCCGAGTACTCTTTCGGTGCTTGCACCGGTGTATGAACGGCTTGAAACGGAATGTATGCAAAGAAAGGTTGGTCACTGCTCTCATTTGAATCGATGAATTCGATGGCCTTGTCGATGAAGTATTCCGATGAGTAGAAATCGTCAGGCAATGTATGTGGCGTTCCATCTGCATACCAGTTCGCCTGGTCATAGATTGGGAGGAAAATACGCTGCTCCCAGTTATCCGCGCCTGCGTCGGCCATGGCTATTGTGCGATCAAATCCGCGAGCAGAAGGTAATAGAGATGGCGTATGCCCCAAATGCCATTTACCAGTCATATAGGTATGGTAGCCATCGTCTTGCAATAGGCTGGCAAGAGTGACGACTTTGTCGCTAAGTACACCCTGATAATGATCGTAAGCCATTTGTTCAGGAGGAATCGATTCGGGGATATTCGGTACGCCATTGCGGTGGCTATCGACTCCAGTCAGTAGCATCGCTCGAGCTGGCGCGCAATTAGCAGCGGTATGATAGTTAGTAAACGACAATCCCTGAGCAGCGAGTCGCGAGATATTCGGCGTACTTATTTCGCTACCGAAAGGAGATATATCCGTATAACCAAGATCATCTGCAAGAATCAGGACGACATTGGGGCGATCGCTGGATTGTGCTTGAACGGCAAAAGGTAGAACAAAGCAGCTAAAGAGTATGGCCAGTAAATTTCGATTAAACCGAGATTGCCTATTTCTCTCAGCTATTGTCGTCAGTAGAGAATTACTTCTTGGTGGCATTGAAATATCTCCTGCCTGGTGGGTATTCAAAATACGTGTTGAGACGCTTTGCTTAGAAGGCTCAGTATAACTTAGTCCCGCCTGATGACTGAGGGACAAGTCCGAGACTAGTCTCCACCAATTCAATATTTTTAGCGCTATAATCCTGAGCATGAGTAAAGCTTAGGGAGTTTGGATATGAATCGAGTTTCAAAACTGACGACATTAGTTTGGGCGCTACTGACAGCGGTACTCTGTGTATCTAGCTTTGCGCAAACCGCTGACCGAACGGCCAGATTTCTTCTCGAGACGGCCGCGCCACTTCGCGAGGTTCAGGGCGAAGATCCGCCGAACGTTCTATTCATTATCGTAGATGACTTGAATACTGCCTTGGGTTCTTATATTAGCTCGGGGGCGAGGCCGCACTACGCCACGGCCAGTACACCAAATCTGGATCGGCTGGCAGCGCAGGGTATCCGCTTTGAAAACGCCTTTGTGCAGAATCCTCTGTGCAATCCCTCCCGTGCATCTCTTTTAAGCGGGCTTAGACCCAACACGGTCGATGTGCATACCACCGGAACTTGGCCGCGCCACAAGATTGGTGACGAACTGCGAATGCTGCCCGAACACTTCCATGATCATGGTTATTTTACAGGCAGGGTCGGTAAGGTTGGTCACAACTCCTTTGAGGGTACGGTAAGTTGGGATGAATCGAAGTTTGCTCTGTCGCGAGATCCGGCACAACTCTTCCATACTCCAGGCTACCTGCCGGGCGACGATCTTTCCCAAGTACGGGACAACACCTGGAAAGAGGGTTCGGAAAATGGCATGTCGCGTCGGGATATTTTCGCTGGAAGTAGCCGAACCCTGAGCCTGCCTCTGACCTGGCGTGCCACCCGCGAATCGCCGCCAATGACCCCCGATGGAACCACGGCGACAAGAATTATCCAGCTAATGGCAGAGAACCGGGACAAACCCTTCTTCCTCGCTGCGGGTCTGCATAAACCGCATCAACCCTGGGTCGGGCCGGTGGAGTTCTTCGATCAGCACCCTGCGGAAAACATTGTGCTGCCCCCAATCCCTGCAAGTGACAGAAGTGATTCTCCCGCACCTTCGACGCTGGTGTTAGAGGATGATGCCGCTCACTCAGAGCTTCAGAAAAAGCAGGCAATCGCGGCCTACCATGCCATGGTGACAATGGCAGATCACCATGTTGGCCGAATGCTCAAAGGCTTAGAGGACCTGGGTCTCGCGGATTCCACAATCGTGGTATTTACCAGCGATCACGGCTTTCAATTGAATGAACATGGCGGGCTCTGGCGCAAGCAATTTCAGTTCGATGAATCAATACGCGTGCCCTTGATCGTGCGTCTGCCCGATGGCAGGGGTGCAGGGTCAATTTCTGAAGGCATCGTGGAACTGGTCGATCTCTATCCGACCCTGATCGATCTGGCATCCTTGCCTAATCCAGCGCACGATCTGGAAGGTTCAAGTTTTGAGGCTTTGCTTGATGACCCAGGTAGCCCTTGGAAGTCTGCGGCATTCTCCCAATCCAGACGCATGGTGGGATCTGGCTCAACCAATTCTCCTTTGATAAATGAAGAAGGCTATGATGGCCAGTCTATTAGAACGGCCAGGTATCGATACACCCAATGGATGCCATTGGATGGCGAGCGTGACATCCTGGTGGAGCTGTATGATCTCGAGCAGGACCCGATGGAATATAATAATCTCAAGGACGATCCGGCTCATGCTGATCTGGTCGCTGAACTCTCTGCGAGACTCGACAGAGGCTGGCAGGGAGAGCTACCACCCAGCTCCGGCAACTGATCTGTGGCCATCCGTCTTGCTTTCGTACATTGTTGCAAGCATTCGTAATGGGTACGCCGAAAATAGGCACTTAATATGCAAAAAAAACATTATGGCTACTTATCCTGTGGGCTATTTTTACTATGCCAATCTGCGTGTGCGTCATTTGATAAGTGGAAGGGGCAATAGAAAAAATTGATAAGTTGTCACCAAAATTTATAATTGGATCTCATGGTGATGTCGGTGATCAAACTCTTGTTCATAAGTGGAATCTACTCATTTCAACGATTTCATCCGCACTTACAGAATACCGTTCCGCGAGTTACTCTGAATCGAAAGCAGCCCAACAACTAACTTTGCTCCTTAATGAGGAGTTCCCCGGCTGGAGAAATGATAGGAGGCGTATGAACGCTGCAGTTGCCTCAGAGTATAGAGAAGGTACTTCAACGGGTGAGCAATAATAGTAATTTATGCAGTGCTACGTACTGAATTTTTGACGATAACTGAGTGTATTTATCAATGATCATAACGTCATTCACAGTACATCACTGAACATGTAATTTAATTTACTAACCTTAATGGACTAATCTTCACCATGTCTTTTGTCTCAAACTAACCTCATTCTCTCACTTGGTACTGATATCTGATAAGATAATAGACTTTTGCCAAGGCACAAGCTCCATGAAAAAAATTAAGACGCGTTTAGCTCTGACCTTTTTCTGTCTCTGCTTGCTATTACTATCTGCACAAAGCGGTTTAGCGCAGAATACCGACTCTGCGGCACAGCCGATTGCCGACGCTGCGGCACAAAACCCATCCAATGCTGAAGAGAGTGCCAACTCCACAGTCATCTACACTGCTGATTCTTTTTCTCAGTACAACCCCATAACTGCCAGCGACATGCTAGACCGCATTCCAGGTGTCTCTCTAAGAGGTGGTGGGCCCGGTAGCGGCAGAGGTGATCGCGGCCTCGGCACCGGAGGCAACCTGTTGATCAATGGTCAACGTATAGCAGGCAAGGGTAATTCTGCCAGAGATCAACTCGACCGCATTACGGCTGCGGAAGTCGAACGCATAGAGATCATTCGTGACACCAGCGGTGCATTAAATGTGCGTGGTGCCAGCGAAGTAATCAATGTGATCTTGCTTGCCTCGCAGTCGCGCTCGAGCACTACGGTAGAGCTTGTTAATCGACTCAATCATGACAACACGCTCGAGACCGGAGGCTCAGTTGCATGGTCGAAACAGGTTGGTAATTTTCAAGCCCTGGTCAATCTAGAGGCACGACCCAACTATGAGAATCGTGACAATCGCGAAGTTCGACTAGGACCCGACAATGAGGTAGTGGGCACTCTGTTCGAGACCAATATCCGAGATCAACAAGAGAATACTCTCTCGTCCAATATGAGCTATAGCCTGGGCGATCACCGTATGCAACTGAATGCGCTAATCAGAGAAGGTGATCACCCACGTCCTGTTCGTCGAGATTTTGTAGATTTTACCGATGCCGGGCTTGTCAATCGTAGCGAGGAAGAAGATGTCAACAGAGAGGAAAGTAACTGGGAAGTTGGGGGGGATTATGAGTTTAGCTTCGACGATGGTTCTCGCCTGTCAGTTCTCTTCGTTGCGAATAATGAAATCCGCAATAATGTTCGCGAGCGTTATTCAGCCAATCCCGCAGAAGAAGGCTTGAGCAAAAATCTATTCATCGACTCAAGGCAAGAACGGCAGGAGTTCATCATTCAGGGTAATTATAATTTCTCGATAAACGAAACACAGTCTTTACGCGTTGGAATCGAGAGTGCCGATACCCAGCTCGACTCTAGCTTGCTTATAGGCAGTAGCTCTGGATCAGAACCGGCCTCTGCTAGTGTTGGAGGCCTCTCACCCCTTCTTTCGGTCTCCAACCCAGGAACAAAGGTTCAGGAAATTCGCTATGAAGGTTTCGCCTTTCATAACTGGACGCTTAGCGATCGCAGCTCACTAGAAAGCAGTTTGGTCTATGAAACTTCCGAAATCTCACAGACCGGTGCGGTTAACAAGACACGTGACTTTCAGTTCTGGCGCCCTTCTTTCGACTACCGCTTCAATATTACAGAAAATTTTCGCTTCCGCGGCACCGTAAAACGAAGCGTTTCACAATTGAGCTTTTCAAGCTTCGCAGCGACGACGAACGAAGAAGACCGAGACCTCAATGCGCTTGCCGGCAACCCCGAGCTAGAGCCGCAAACGAGCTGGGACTATGAAGGACAACTAGAATACCGCCTGCCTAACGATGGAGGGGTGATATCCAGCAACATTTCCTATTCTGATATCGACAACTATATTGGTAGAATCAACGCTACCATCGACCCCAACGAGCCATTATCGGCAACAGGAAATGTAGCACCGGCCAAGCGCTGGGCGATGTTTAATCGGGCGAGCATTCGTCTAAACAGTCTCAGTTTACCTAATGCCATACTCGGCGTGACTCTAGGTTTATTCGACTCTGAGATCATCGATCCATTTCTAAAAACAAAGCAGCGCATAGGTGGTCGTGGCTTCGCCGGTATAAATTTCCGTCATGACATTACATCGCTTGGACTGAGCTACGGTATTGATTACAGTCACTCTATCTGGGGTGGCAACTACGACATCGATATCAAAACGATAACGAGGAACGACAGAGAGCGATCGCTGGATCTATTTGTTTCTAAAGTCTGGTTTGAAGACTGGACCTTTCGGCTGGAATCTGACAACACACTTGGTGCGTCACGCTGCCGATATAGGCAACGTTTCGACGGCACCACCATTAATGGCGCGATTTCACTAATACAGGATTCCTGCAGCAGTCGTTATCGCCGCCTTAACCTAAGCATCCAAACTACTTTTTAATTCTCTCTACAAGAAAACAGCAGGAGAAACATGAAAGCTTACAAAGCAGAGACTTGAAATTTGGCGGAGAGAGAGGGATTCGAACCCTCGATAAGATTTCTCCTATACGCCCTTAGCAGGGGCGCGCCTTCAGCCACTCGGCCACCTCTCCAAAAATCGCGGGTATAATAACATAGCCTAGGGCGAAACGAGAAGGGAAGATCGCATCGCGGGCCCGGGAACGTTAAGGGTTTGCTATTCGGGGGTTGCCACTTCTTGCTCGCTTGCAATGCGCTCGTAAATCTCTTCACGATGCACGGCGACGTCTTTAGGAGCATTGACGCCAATTCGTACTTGATTACCTTTGACGCCGAGCACAGTTACGGTTACTTCGTCACCAATCATCAGTGTTTCGCCAATCCTGCGCGTCAGTATCAACATCATCCTTCTCCCCGAGCAGTTAGCTCCATTACCATTGTTCTACCTCAGTTACACACCGGGGCAAGCTCACGGCAATGGCTGATTTCAGGCACCAACCTTGACGATAAGTTCGACGTGCCAAGGAAACGAACCGCGGGAGGCTGGGCTCTTAGGTTATACTCTCCTTCTCATAATCTGGATCACCAAGGTCAAACGCGCTGTGCAAGGCGCGCACGGCAAGCTCTAAATACTTCTCCTCGATTACTATTGATATCTTGATCTCGGACGTGGTGATGATCTGAATGTTAATGTTCTCATCAGCCAGTGCCTTGAACATTTTACTCGCGATCCCTGCATGAGACTTCATGCCGACGCCAACAACAGAGACTTTGCCAATTTTTTTATCGAGAGAGACAGACTCAGCCTTAAGCGACGCTGCGAGCCCATCGAGTATCTTCTTCGCGCGTTCACTATCGCTTCGCTTAACTGTGAAGGTAATGTCGTTGTTACCGTCTGCAGCAGCATTTTGCACGATCACGTCTACTTCGATTCCTGCTGCACTCACAGGGCCAATCACCTGATAAGCAAGACCCGGGATGTCGGGAATGCCTGCGACAGTCAGCTTTGCCTCATCGCGTTGAAACGCAATACCTGCGATAGTTGGATCTTCCATTTTTGACTCACCCTCTAAACTAATGAGGGTACCTGCCCCCTCTTCGAAACTAGACAATACTCGCAGTGGCACTTTGTATTTGCCCGCGAACTCGACCG
>Ga0209199_1003617_pt1 | contig 15093 bp, 12 predicted proteins | sample COGITO_mtgs_1105_7_FD_184805 | JGI IMG/M metagenome (GOLD analysis project Ga0209199, IMG submission 184805) | Pelagic marine microbial communities from North Sea - COGITO_mtgs_110523 (SPAdes) (version 2) | ecosystem: Environmental > Aquatic > Marine > Epipelagic ...
GTCAAGTTCGCCTACCTTGAAACCATAGATCATGCCGACGGGCCGCATGAACCGCGGCCGTTTATAGCAGAGTTCACGCGGCAAAGGCAACGGTACCATGCCAGTGGCAAAGTTTAATTTATCAGCGTTCCATGCCAGCCATGACCACAGCCGAAACGCGGCCTATCCACCAGCAAAAATCCGCACTTAAATATCAAGCGCGAAATGCAATGCGTCGGCGCGCACCACCTGATCCAGCGCGCGGATTTCAGGCAATATGGTTTCGGGCAAGCCGCCATCAATCTCGACAAGAGCAATCGCCTCGCCGTTAGCTTCACGCCGCCCAAGGTGAAAAGTCGCGATATTGATTCCATGCTTGCCACAAAGGCTGCCAAGATCACCAATAAAGCCCGGCTTGTCATAATTGCGAAGATAGAGGAGATGTGGCGGGAAATCTGATTCGACAGCAATATGCTGCACCTCCACAATCCGCGGCTTATTCCCGCCAACCAAGGTTCCGGCAATCGTCCGATCACCTGTTTTATGCGTGATCGTTACCCGAAGCAGAGTTTCATAATCGCATTGGCGATCATGGCGAACTGTCGAAACGGCAATACCATTTGACGAGGCAACCGCAGCGGCATTGACCATATTGACTGATTCCATTGCTGGTCCAAGAAGCCCTGCCAAAGTTGTTGCCACAACCGGTTCTGGGTTTAGCGCGGCTGCCTTGCCGTCAAATTCGATCACCACCGCGGTGATGCCATCGGCTTCGACCTGCCCCAAAAAGCTGCCAAGCAAGCCGCCAAGTGTCATATAGGGCTTTAGAACAGGGGCTTCTTCAGCTGAAACAGATGCCATATTCAAGGCGTTGGTGACTGCCCCTTTCATCAGATAATCAGCCATTTGTTCAGCCACCTGAAGTGCCACTTTTTCCTGCGCTTCGGTGGTGCTGGCACCAAGATGCGGCGTGGCAATGACATTATCAAAACCAAAAAGCACATTATCGGTGGCGGGTTCTACCTCAAACACATCAAAGGCCGCACCAACAACATGGCCGCTTTTCAATGCTGCCGCCATCGCCAGTTCATCAACAAGACCGCCACGCGCACAATTGACAATCCGAACGCCCTTTTTGGTCTTGTTCAACGCATCAGCGCTAATGATATTACGCGTTGCATCGGTCAATGGCGTGTGAAGGGTGATAAAATCTGCCCGCGCCAACAATTCATCAAGCTCAAGCTTTTCAATTCCAAGCCGGGTTGCAATTTCGGGGCTAAGATAAGGATCATAACCAATAACCCGCATTTTCAAGCCTTGTGCGCGTTCAGCAACGATCGTTCCGATATTGCCACAGCCAATCAGACCCAATGTTTTGCCGGTAATTTCGGTTCCCATAAAGCGTGATTTTTCCCATTTGCCAGCTTTGGTGGATTCATTGGCATTGGGAATTTGCCGCGCCAAGGACAGCATCAAGGTGATGGCATGTTCGGCAGTTGTAATCGCATTGCCGTAAGGGGTGTTCATCACGATCACGCCGCGTTTGGTTGCCGCCGCAATATCGACATTATCCACCCCGATACCAGCCCGGCCAACGACTTTCAGATTTGTGGCGGCATTCAAAATATCAACCGTAACCTTGGTCGCCGAACGGATCGCCAGCCCATCATAATCAGCAATAATGGCCGTTAGCTCATCAGGTGAAAGCCCCGGTTTGACATCAACATTAATGCCATGTTCTTCAAAAATTGCCGCCGCGCGCGGGCTTAATTTGTCACTAATCAATACTTTTGGCATGGTTTCATCTCATTCATTAACTGGCCCCGGAAACAGGGCAATTCATAGCAATCAAAATGCATATCGATACAGAATTGCCGGTACCGCGGGATTGCAGTCGTTTAAATCGCAGACTAGGCAGCAGCCGACTCGGCTTGCCGGATTTCGGCATAGGCCCAATCAAGCCACGGCAATAGCGCTTCGACATCACTTGTTTCAACCGTCGGGCCAGCCCAGATGCGTAACCCGGGAGGCGCATCACGATATGATGCGGCGTCAAGCGCAACCCCCTCTTTTGCCAAGGTTTTTTTAAGCCGTGAAGCGACCGCCTTTTTTGCCGCATCATCTAACGCGACAAACCAAGGATCAATAATCGACAAGGTAATTCCGGTGTTTGAAATTGTCGCTGGATCTTGTGCCAGAAACCCAAAATATGGCGTTTTCGCAACCCATGATTTGACCGCATCAAGGCTGGCATTTGATCGCGCCATTAAAGCCGATAATCCACCAATTGATTTTGCCCAATTCAGCGCATCAATCGCATCTTCAACCACCAGCATTGACGGCGTATTGATCGTTGCAGCGTCAAAAATGCCTTCATTCAATTTGCCCTTAGATGTCAAACGGAACAATTTTGGAATTGGCCAAGATGGGGTGTAGCTTTCAAGCCGTTCAACAGCCCGCGGTGACAGGATCAGCACACCATGCCCGCCCTCACCGCCAAGCGATTTCTGGAAACTGAAGGTCACAACATCAAGCTTTTGCCATGGCAAATCCATCGCAAAACAGGCAGATGTTGAATCGGCAATGGTCAAACCGGCACGATCATCGGGAATCCAATCGCCATCCGGTACTTTGACGCCAGCCGCGGTGCCATTCCAAGTGAAAATGACATCATTATTGAAATCGACCGCATTCAGGTCAGGCAATTGCCCATATGGGACGACATGTGTTACCGGATCAATTTTCAGCTGGCTTACTGCATCGGTAACCCAGTCTTTGCCAAAGGCTTCCCATGCCAAAAGTTCAACGCCGCGCGCGCCAAGCATTGACCACATTGCCATCTCAACCGCGCCCGTATCCGAGCCCGGAACAATGCCGATGCGATAATCATCAGGCAGACCCAGAATCTCGCGGGCGAGGTTCATTGCTATTTGGATTTTATCTTTTGCAGGTGCTGAACGATGCGACCGACCGGTGCAAGCATCTTCAAGTGCGGCTGGAGCCCATCCCGGACGTTTCTTTGTTGGTCCGGAAGAAAAATACGGCATAACGGGACGGTTTGCCGGTTTAGGATATGTTGACATAACACATTCTCGCTCTCAGATTTGGCTATCCGTTGGGGGATAGCGGCCCGCCCAAAGAAGTCGCATAAAATAATATCTCAAGTCAACATGCTGCCTGACTAGTAAAGAGAAATAAATTCCTATTCAGTAAGAATCTGTTTTTGTTCTATTTTGTTAAGACTCGGCGGTAATGCGCAAAATTAACGCATCCATTGCCTCGGTTAAAAGCGCGTCAGTTTCGGCTTCGACCATCACCCGAACCAAAGCTTCGGTTCCGGATGGGCGTACCAGAACACGCCCTTTGCCGTTTAAATTAGCCTCAATAGTGGCAAGGTCGGATTGCAGCTTTTTATCCTGAAGAATCGCCGGATCAATTCCGCGCAGATTTTCCAGCCTTTGAGGATTTGGCAAAAAGCTGTTGAACAACCTGCTGGCTTTTTTGCCACTTGTCTTGAGCAGGGTTAGCATCTGCAATGCCGTCAGCAAGCCGTCACCCGACCGCGCAAAATCGGTTATCAGCATATGGCCTGACGGCTCGCCGCCAAGATTCAGCCCATCTTGCCGCATCTTTTCGAGAATATAACGATCACCAACAGCGACACGGTGCAAATCAATCCCCGCATTGCCAAGCCTTGTTTCAAGGCCGCGATTGGTCATCACCGTGCCAACAACCGCTTCTTTGGCAAGCGTTCCGCGTTCCTGCATGGCAAGCGCAAGACAGCCCAAAATCTGGTCACCATCAATAATCTTGCCCGTTTCATCAGCCATGATCAGCCGGTCAGCATCACCATCAAGGCAAATCCCCGCATCGGCACCATGCGCCACCACTGCTGCTGCCATCACCTGCGGATGAACCGCACCGCAATTTTCGTTAATATTGAAACCGTCAGGCGATACCGCCAATGGCACAATTTCGGCACCAAGTTCATAAAGCGTATCTGGCGCGGTGCGGTAAGCAGCACCATTCGCACAATCAATAACAAGCTTTAGCCCATCAAGACGGGTGCGCCCGGGCAAGGTGGATTTGGCAAATTCAACATAGCGACCAACCGAATCAAGCATGCGGCGCGCACGACCAAGATCAAGCGCGTCAGCAAGCGCAATTGAACCGGCAGCCAATGCTGAAATTTCAGCTTCGATCTTGTCATCAAGCTTGAACCCATCAGGGCCAAACAGCTTGATGCCATTATCATGATGCGGATTATGGCTAGCCGAGATCATCACGCCCAATTCGGCCCGAAGCGAACGCGTTAAATGCGCCACCGCTGGCGTTGGGATAGGGCCAAGCAACCGGCAATCAAGTCCGATTGAGGTAAAGCCTGCAACCAATGCCGATTCCAACATATAGCCTGAAAGGCGTGTATCTTTGCCAATGACAACAATCGGGCGTGCATGGCTAGACCGGTCATTATGATCGGCAAACCAACGCCCCGCGGCCAATGCCAGCCTTACAACAGCTTCGGCAGTCATCGGCCCCGTATTAATGCGCGCGCGTACGCCGTCGGTACCGAATAATCCTGCCATGATGTTTCCTTTGTCACTAAGTCAATCACATTTCGGTAATCACATTTGCGGCCAAATGGCTGCTTAGGTTTAGGATAGAATAGCTTGCCCCTATTTCACAAGCACTCAAAATAATCCAAAATCAGCTGTCGGTGGCACGCAATGCTGCCTCGACCGCCAGCGCTTGCGCCGTTTCGGCAACATCGTGAACGCGGATAATCTGCGCGCCCTGCCGCCATGCGGCTGCAGCAAATATCAATGATCCGGCAAGCCGCGCTTCAGCCGGTTCGCCAGCAGAGATTTTTGCAATTGACGATTTACGACTAGCACCAAACAGAACAGCAACACCAAGCCCATGAAATAGTGACAACCAACTCACCAATTGCAAATTATGGGTCACTGTCTTGCCAAAGCCAAAGCCGGGATCAATCGCAATTGATGACGCCGGAATGCCAGCGGCAATCGCCGCGGCAACGCGCTGTTTTAAAAATTCGTAAATTTCTACCGGTGCAAAACCATAGACTGGATCCTGCTGCATGGTTTCGGGCGTCCCCTTCATATGCATCATGACCACTGGCGCACCGCTTGCCGCTGCGGCCGTCATGGCATCTTCGCCCTGCAAGGCCTCAACGTCATTTATAATCGCCGCCCCAGCCGCTGTGGCCCGTGTCATCACCGCAGCATGGCGGGTATCAACCGAAATCAGCAGATCAGCCCGCGCCAATGCGGTAATCGGCGGCAGAACTCGAACCAGTTCCTGATTACGGCTAACCGGCTCGGCGCCCGGACGGGTGGATTCGCCGCCAATATCAATGATTGACGCGCCTGCCGCTGCCATCGCCTTGCCAGCGGCAATTGCCTTGGCTGGGCCAAGATTAACCCCGCCATCTGAAAAGCTGTCGGGGGTCACATTCAGCACCCCCATCAAATGCGACCGGCTCATATCAAGACCGGCAAAATGCGGCCGCGCAATGGTCAAATCGTCAATGGCTTTGCTTGCCATATTCCGATCATCGGCAGCGGCAAAAAGCTGGTCGCAATCCATCCGGCTGGCCACATACCCATCATCACCATCAGCCATGACAACATCAAGCTCGCAAAAGCTGGCCCGTCCGCCAGCCAATTTATGCTGGCCGCCGGATGTGACGATAGGGCGTAGCCATGTTGGCTGGCAAAAAGGCGGCACTTTTGGCGCCGCCTCATAGGCTAGTTTGGATGTCGTATCTGTATTCATCAAAATACAGGCTTAGGCAGGTTCGCTGCCCGGCTTTCTCGGCCGACCGGTACCAGGAAGGCCAGTCCGCGATTTGCGCTTTGGCTTTTGATTGATTGGCGTGTCCTCAGCGTCTTTGCGAACAAGCGTGCCACCTTCAACGATAATCTTGATTTCATTTCCATCAAGCGTTTCATATTCAAGCAAGCCCTGCGCCAAGCGTTCCAGTTCAACATCGTTCTTTTTGAGAATTTTGGTAGCCTCTTTATAGGCCTCGTCAACAATCCGGCGTACTTCATCATCAATGATCGACGCGGTTGCATCAGCAACATTCTTTTGCTGCGATACCGACCGGCCAAGGAAAACTTCCTGCTCATCCGCGCTGTAGGCCAAAAAGCCCAGCTTGTCAGACATGCCCCATTCAGTCACCATCCGGCGTGCCATATCGGTAACCATACGGATATCAGATGACGCACCAGTGGTAATCTTGTCATAACCAAAGATCAGATCTTCGGCAATTCGGCCACCACAGGCCACCCGCAAATCGGCGTGAATTTTGTCACGCGCCAGAGAAATACGATCGCCTTCTGGAAGCCGCATCACCATGCCAAGCGCACGTCCGCGCGGAATGATGGTGGCTTTATGAATTGGATCAGATGCAGGGCAATGCAATGCCACAACAGCATGTCCAGCCTCGTGATAGGCAGTGAGGCGCTTTTCTTCGTCAGTCATCACCATTGACCGACGCTCGGCACCAAGCATGACCTTATCCTTGGCCTCTTCAAATTCGGCCATCGACACCGTACGGCGACCTTTACGCGCTGCCAGCAATGCCGCCTCATTCACCAAATTTGCAAGATCAGCACCTGAAAAACCGGGTGTACCACGAGCGATCACACGCGGCTCAACCCCTTCGGAGAGTGGTGTTTTACGCATGTGAACTTTCAGAATTTTTTCACGGCCAATCACGTCTGGATTTGGCACAACAACCTGCCGGTCAAAACGACCCGGGCGAAGTAACGCCGGATCAAGCACATCAGGACGGTTGGTTGCCGCGATAAGGATCACCCCTTCATTCGCCTCAAAACCATCCATTTCAACAAGCATCTGGTTCAAAGTCTGTTCGCGTTCGTCATTACCGCCGCCAAGACCAGCACCACGATGCCGTCCAACCGCGTCAATTTCGTCAATGAAGATGATACAAGGCGCATTTTTCTTGCCCTGCTCAAACATATCGCGAACACGGCTGGCACCAACACCAACAAACATTTCAACAAAATCAGAACCTGAAATCGTAAAGAAAGGCACATTGGCTTCGCCAGCAATCGCCTTGGCAAGTAAGGTTTTACCGGTACCCGGAGGGCCAACAAGCAAAACGCCTTTTGGAATTTTACCGCCAAGACGCTGAAACTTGCCCGGATCTTTTAGGAATTCGACAACTTCTTCCAACTCGGTTTTGGCTTCATCAATACCAGCCACATCTTCAAAAGTGACGCGGCCTTGATGTTCGGTTAGCAATTTCGCCCGCGACTTGCCAAACCCCATCGCGCCGCGTGACCCGCCCTGCATTTGACGCATAAAGAAAATCCAGATGCCGATAAACAGTAACATTGGGAACCATGACAGCAAAATCGAGAAGAAGCTTGGCATGCCGCTATCTTCCGGGGTTGCAACGATGCGAACATCATTCTCATCTAGAATTTTCACAACATCGGTTGATGGTGGCATCACGGTTGTAATCACCCGCCCGGCGCTGGATTTACCGCGCAAATTGCGACCATCGATCAATACTTCTTCGATCTGGTTGGTTTTGACCTTCCCCATAAAATCGGAATAGGCCACCTGGTCGGCCGGTGTTCCGGTTGACGGGGTTTGGAACATATTGAACAGCCCCATAAGCGCCGCGCCAAAAATGAGCCAGATGATGATATTGCGAGCCAGATTATTCACCAGATTTATCCTATCAATGTATCTGCAAGAAACGTTGGACGTCTTGCCATCCCTAGAAACCGCGCTGCCATCGAGACTGGCGATTGTGTATTTTCGTACCCTTTTAATTGGGGATAAATCAACCCGCCGTCAAGGGTTGTTAACACAGGAATTGCCTGTCTGGCGCGATGCGGCAGCAAACACCACTCATCCGGCATGGATTTGATCCGCAAAGCAGCGCTAGAATCACCCTGTATTCTGGGCATATCAGCGGATGCATGCAACATTCCCGCCTGCGCGCTTTTGACCACCCAACAACCGGCAAAAACCACCTCTTGGCCAGCGGCAATCGGCATGGTAATCCGTTTGCGGCCCGTTTCGCGAAACAGGTGATAATTGGCCGCTGATACGCGGCGCGGTGATGACGCGGTAATCGGGCTGAAATGACAGCCGCCAATCGTTGCCGAAACATCATCATCACAACGCTGGCGAAGCTGATCTAGCGCCATCTTTGCCGCCCCATATTGCCCGCCGCCAACCGCCATAATGAGCCGGCGCATGATAAGCGCCCAAAATGATTGCGGCAGATCGGCAAAGGCACCCATGGTCATCCTAGCATAACCCGCCGGATGCCAGTCAACCGCTTGCTCAATAATCCGATCACAAGCCTTGTCAGCTGCCGCGCTTAGCCGCGCTGCGCCAGCGCCAAGACGGCGCAATTGCCCCGAAGATAGCGACATATCACCAATTGCGGCATCTTGGCGATCAAGATCAGCCAGAAATTTACGGATACGGACGCGTTCAAACCAGTGATTCTGATTGCTTGGATCAATTTCAAAACCGCAATCAAGATGATGGCAAACCGCCTTTAACTGATCGGGCATCCAGCCCAAAACCGGTCGCGCGACAACAACATCATGCTGCAATCGGTGGCAAGCAATCCCGCCAAGACCGGCTAAACCCGATGATTTCAACAAGCGCATTGCCACGGTTTCAGCCTGATCGCTGGCATGATGGGCAAAAAGCAAAGCGGCCTTTTTTTGCCGTGCCACTGCTAATAGCGCGTGATGCCGGTTGATCCGCGCCCATTCCTGTAATCCGGCTGTCGGGCGCGGTTCGGTAATCTGGATAATATCGCAGCCAATGCCAAAGCGGCGCAAACGCGTTTGCACCCTTTCTGCCTCATCACCCGAGCCTTTACGCAAACCATGATCGACAATCACCGCATTATGATGCTTGCCGGTTACATTGGCATAACGCTGCATCAATAAAGTCAGCGCGGTGCTATCTGGCCCACCCGACAATGCTGTAACATAGCCTGTACATCGATCAAGCCCCAGCCCCGCCATGACAGCGGCGAAACGGGCGTCAAAAGCAGCAATCGGGTTAGCTTTTACACTTGGCAACATCACTAAGGGCGGCAAGCTGGGTCATGAAAGTTTCAGGCGGCGTATCGAGAAGCTTTGGCAAGGATGCATAAATTTCACAGGCCTGTTCTGCCGGTGCGAAATGCGAGACTGACTCGGCGATCCACATGGTCGTATCAACAAGGCGTGCATCATTCGGATAGGTGCTGTTAAATTCGGAAAATGTCATGGCGGCTTTTTCATATTCACCGCGCATGAACTGCACCCGCCCCAGCCAGAAAGTAGCATCGGCCTGACGTTCGTGATCTTTGTTGAAGACCCGAAATTCGGCAAAGGCCAATTCGGCTGTTTCCAGATCATTCTGCAAGGCTCGCCCAAGCGCAAAGCGATATTGCTCTTCGGGGTTAACCGCAGGCAAAACCTCAGGTTCGGCAGGTTGCACAGGAACAACAGGCACATCATTTGTCGCAACATCGGCGTTCAGGGTGCCTGCATCGCCAGAAACCGCATTATCAGCAGGCAATGCGTTGTTATTGGCTGTTTCAACAACATCTCTGGCGGCGGCAGTATCGGGTGCGTTGGCAGTGTCGAGTGATTGAAGCTCGCGGTTGAGCGCGCCTTCTTCAACCGACCATTTGGTGATACCACTGTTGCTTTCGCGGGTCATTTGTACATTTGCGGGCGCATCGGCGGCGGTTGTTTCCTTCTGTGCTGCCGCATTGGCAAGATCATTGCCACCAAGCGAGATCAGCGTTTGCACTCGCTTTTCCAATCGCAGCAAACGGAATTCAGTATCAGATGTTATTTCAAGAGTGCGTTCCATCCGGCGACTGGTCATCGCCAATGTATCATTCAGCTTTTCCATCTCGTTGCGAAGCGCATTCAGATCCGCCACCTGCGCAGTGCCAGCCTGTGCCGAGCTTGACCCAAGCTGTTCAACCTTAAGCTTGATTTCGCGAAGATCATGTTCAATGACCCCACGGATTTCTTTCAAACCCTGCTCCAGAATATCCATGCGTTGCTGTTGGCGAGTTAACAGCGCGCTGGCATTTAACGATATCGCATTATCGCTCGCCGCGCTTTGCGCCATCGCACTTGCTGGCAGCAGCAAACTGGCCAACACCAAAAAGACTATCCGTTTATTCATCACGTCAATTCCCAACAACAAAGAAAAATTGATGATTGCAATCATCTATTACGGACATACTAGAGGCGGTTTTAGGCAGAAATTAGGCAAAAAAAAGAGGAGCGATTGCTCCCCTTTTTTAATCAGGTCAAACCGTCTAGTTCAGGACAGTAGCGGCGCGGCGGTTCTTTGCCCATGCTTCTTCGTTTGAACCAGAAACCGCTGGACGCTCTTTGCCATATGATACAGTGCGGACGCGAGCGGCGTTCAGGCCTTTGGCGAGGAGATAATCACGAACAGTCACGGCACGGCGATCACCAAGCGCAAGGTTATATTCGCGGGTGCCACGCTCATCAGCATGACCCTCAATGATAACAACCATGGTTGGGTTCACATTCAGAAAGGCGGCCTGGCGATCTAGAGTGGCTTGCGCCTCTCCGGCCAGCTCAGAGCTGTCAAACCCGAAATACACTGTGTTACCAACCTGTGCCAGTTTTTCAGCGTCGCTCATCTGTGTTGCTGTTGTTGAGCTACTTTCTGAGCTGCTTGCTGAGCTGCTTGCTGAGCTGCTTGCTGTTCCAGCGGCTGTTGCACTGCTTGACGAACTGCCAGAGGCACTGTCACCAGCAACGTTTGACGCGGTTTCACAAGCGGTGAAAAGAAAAGCTACTGCGCAAATAGCGAGGAGACGTTGAAACATCTGTATGCTCCCAAATTGTTTGTCCGGCACACCGGATGGTTTCTATTTCGCGTTATTTAGGTGCCCACATGAATAACTTGTCATCTAAATGTCACGATATTCAACTAACGGACACACCCCCATGACCAGTACGAACTGGCATAAATACTAACCTCTCAATAGCTTAAATTCATAGTAATTGAAACCAAAAAATTGACCAATCGCCTATAAAACCGGAATTTTTTGGAAAGACCGTCTATCTTCGTGCCAATTCGCGTGATGATGATTGCCTCGTGCAAACATCATCAGACAAAACCCAAACATCGCCAGACAAACCAAAACCTCTTTCTCAATGCCTGCAAACAAAGGTTGTAAATTTTCTGTTAATCCGCCAAATACGTTTGGTTAGCGCAGTATCGGTGACCATGCCGGATCAGATGCATCCGATGGGGTAATGATCCGCTTTTCGTTAAACCCGGTGATATCGATCCGGTAAACATGCGTATCGCCACCACTGCCATCGGTTTCAAATGGCTGTTGTTTGAAATACATCAAGACGCGGCCATTTGGCGCCCATGTCGGCCCTTCAACAAGAAACCCACTTGCAAGAAGCCGCTCACCCGATCCATCAACATTCATCACGCCAATGTAAAATTGGCCATTCGCCATTTTGGTAAAGGCAATAATATCGCCGCGGGGCGACCAAACCGGCGTTGCATAGCGGCCTTGGTTAAAGCTAATACGCCGGACATTGGCACCATCAGCATCCATCACATAAAGCTGTTGGCTGCCACCACGATCAGAATTGAAAACGATTTTGGAACCATCGGGTGAATAAGATGGTGATGTGTCAATCGACGCCGATTGCGTTAAGCGGTTAATCGCTTGGGTGCGCATATCCATTTCATAAATGTCGGTCATGCCATTTTGTGCAAGGCTCATGATTAATTTATCACCTGATGGCGCAAAGCGAGGCGCAAAGGTCATGCCCGGGAACGAGCCAAGCCGTTCGGTGCGGCCTGTCGCAATTTCGAACAGATAGACATTTGGTTCATCATTGAAATAGTTCAGATAGGCAATTTCATTGGCTGTTGGTGAAAAACGCGGGGTCAGAACCAGATCAGCACCTGACGTTAAAAATTGATGATTATGTCCATCCTGATCCATAATGGCCAACCGCTTTAAACGGCGGCTTTGCGACCCTGATTCAGCAACATAGACAACGCGCGTATCAAAATACCCCCTGTCACCAGTGAATTCCTCATAGACGAAATCGGCAATCTGATGCGAAATCCGGCGAACGGCATTTTGATCGGCATTGCCGCCACCGCCAGTGATATTGCGCTGGATCACCACATCCCACAGCACAAATTCCACCTGCAACATGCCCGCCGAGTCAATATAGGCCGACCCGACGAGAAGCCCCTTGACCCCCAACGGGCTCCAATTGGCGAAATTTGGCCGGATTGAGGGCGCTTTTGGCGGCTCGATAAAGGCCGCGCTATCAACGGGCGCAAACAGGCCCGAACTTTCCAGATCTTCGGAAATAATCTGCGCGATTTGTTTGCCAACCTCGGACACGACACCGTCAGGGCCGGTAAAATTGGCGATCGCGATCGGTGTTGGCGCGACCTGGCCTTCGGTTATATCAATGCGAAGCTGGGCATTGGCGATATTGCCGAATAGACCCAAACAGGTCGCAATCACAGTTACCAATCGCAAAAACATCATCATCGCTAATCTATTCCTATCTTTTTCCCTGCAAATATGCGCTGTGTGGCGCAAACCATGTCAAATCATTATCGTGTTAAAAATTTCGGATCAAACCCGAAGATAAAGCTTTTCCACTGTTCATATTTATCCAAAGGCACTGGCAAAGGCGAACATTTAAACATTGTGCGAATGGCCTCATCGGCGGCAACCCGGAATGTTCGGTCGGTGGCAAGTCGCATTTTATTGTCAACCTCGGCTGTCAAAACCTTTCCGTCTCTATCTAACGTGACAATTATGTCAACAATTAGCGTGTTTGCACCTGCCGTGCCAATTGGCGGCGACCAGCATGATGACACGTGCTGGCGAATACGATCAATGTCGGAAAGACCAAGCGGGCCAACAACCGGTTTTTCGGGCGCGCGAATGGCATTACCGGCCGCTGTTGTCAAATTACTGGTCAAAGTTTCAGCCGCTTCTTTGCGTTCTTTTTCGCGCCGTTTCTTTTCGGCATCTTCGGATACCGCCTTGGCCTTGGCAAGATTTTGCATCACCCCGCTCAACGCGTCTTCGCGCTGTTTTTCCAATGCTTTTTGGCGTGCCAGCTTGTTGATACGTTTTGGCGGTGATTGCGGCAGGCGTTTTGGCGCTTTGAGAGCAGCCGTGGTTTTTGGCTTTGATTTTGGCGGTGCCGGTGGCTGGGCAATTGCCGGCTTGGGCTTGGGCGCCATTTTTTGTGGCAGAATTTCTGCTTTTGGATCAGGTGCCTTTGGAGCTGGCTTGGCAACGGGCTTTGGCGCGGGCGGTTTTGGACGCGGTGGGGCTGGCGGTGGCGGCGGTGGCGGCTTTTTTGATTTTGCTGCCTTTTGTTCCTTTTTTGCCGTGTTAGGCTTATCGCCTTGCGTCAAATTTGTCGTTGGCACTGATTGCACCATTTCCATCACCACGATGGGTTGTTCGTCGGGAAGATCGCGCTTGATTGACGGCAAGCCAATCCACGCCAGTGTTGCGACACTGACGTGCAATCCAACCGAAATAATCAGTGAACGACGATCCATCTCTAGCGTTTCACGCAAATTTCCATCAGGCAGCCATTATTTCGCTTCAGGAAGCTGGGCCACTAATGCAACCTTTTCAAATCCCGCTGCCTGAATGCGACCCATAACACCAAGCACATCACCATAGGTCACTGCCCGATCACCACGCACAAAAATACGAACATCAGGATTGGCATTAGAAATGGCCTTCAGGCGCGGGATCAAAACTTTGGCCTCAACTGCAGCTTCTTGCAAATAAAGGCTGCCATCAGCTTTAATCGAAACCACCAAAGGCGCTGCATCGGCATTGATTGCGCCAGCCTTGGTTTTTGGCAAATCAACCTCAACCCCAACGGTCAAAAGCGGTGCTGTCACCATAAACACAATCAGCAACACCAGCATAACATCAACAAAGGGGGTGACGTTAATCTCGCCCATTGGACGATGCCGCCGCCCACCGGTTGGTCGTTTGACTCCCGCTCCCATTATTTGCCGCCTTCATCAAGCTGGCGCGCCAATAGCGTGCTGAACTCCTGCGCAAATGTTTCAAGCCGCGCGCCAAATCGTTCAAGATCACCAGCAAATTTATTATAGGCAATAACCGCCGGAATGGCCGCGGCTAGCCCAAGCGCGGTGGCAAAAAGCGCCTCGGCAATTCCGGGCGCGACAACCGCAAGGCTGGTATTTTTTGACTCGGCAATCGACTGAAACGAACTCATGATCCCCCAGACAGTGCCAAGCAAACCAACAAAAGGCGATACTGAACCAATTGACGCCAGAAGATTCATCCCGCGTTCCATGCGTTCCATTTCACGCGTGATGGTAAAATTCATCGACCGGTCAATCCGGCTAACCAATGACGCGCGCAAATCGGCACGGCCAGCATCGGCAAGCCCGCGTGACGTTGCCCGTCGCCATTCACGCATCGCCGCAACAAACACAATCGACATTGCATCACGCGGATTAGCACCCGTATCATCATAAAGCTTGTCAAGCGACCCACCTGACCAGAAGGCATCTTCAAAGGCCTGCGCCAAACGCCGCTCACGCCGAATGATGGTGATTTTTTCCACCACAATCGCCCAGCACCAGACCGATGCCAAAATCAAAAGCAACATGACCAGCTTGACGAAAGGATCCGCCGCCCAGAACAACCCCATGATGCTAAGATCTGCACTCGAATGGGTTACCGTTAACTCCACAGAATTCATTTATTCACCCTCTGTTTTCGTCCAAATAGCATTTGCGTTCGCACCTTTCGCCGGTGCTGGTTATCCATCTGATAAAGCCAGATCAGAAAATTTGGCTTTGACCGCCGCCGGCAGCCGACATATTTTTGGCCGCGCCCCATCGGCCAGCGCGACAAGCCCTATGTCTACGACAAGTCGGGCAAGAATATGGCGATTTTCGCGATTTATGATTTTTTGTTCTAATTTCAGCGATGCGCCGCCAAGCCGAAGCAAGCCACTTTCAACATCAAGAACATCA
>Ga0209199_1003620_pt1 | contig 15082 bp, 17 predicted proteins | sample COGITO_mtgs_1105_7_FD_184805 | JGI IMG/M metagenome (GOLD analysis project Ga0209199, IMG submission 184805) | Pelagic marine microbial communities from North Sea - COGITO_mtgs_110523 (SPAdes) (version 2) | ecosystem: Environmental > Aquatic > Marine > Epipelagic ...
AGACTATTATCCTTTTTCACATGAGTTTCTTGGAGAAACTGCAACTCGCATTATAAATGAAGTTGAAGGTATCAATCGTGTTACGTACGACATAACATCAAAGCCTCCAGGAACTATTGAGTGGGAGTAGTTATTATAGTGTAAATTATTAATATTAATAATAATTAACTTACACATTTGTTTCACATATAAAACCAATCGTTGACTTTATTGAGGTTTTCTTGCACTTTTGACTACTGAAAATAATAGTAACTCTGCGAGCAAACTTGGCACTTAAAAAACAAAACTTTGCTGAAGGCGAAAAAGCAATATTTGGTGAAGCTTTTGCCTATGATCACCATGAACACTGATGATGTCGAGATCATCCTCGGGAATTCAAGCAAACGCTTTTCGGGCGTCACGTCCACCATGCTCCAGGTGCTCAATTACCAACAAGAAAGTGTTGCTGTAGCCGTACTAGGCAAGCACAATATGCCTGATAGCGTTCAAACGTTAAATTTTTTCAATTTTATTCGTATATGTAGGAAACCTTTACATGACGGGCGTTATCGTACTTTCCACGCTCGAAGAAATGATGAAATGATTCAAGGTCTCATCGCTAAACGCTTTTTCGGTGCGAAAATAAAAATAGCGTTTACTTCAACAGCGCAACGTAATCATAGTCACTTCAGTCGTTGGCTCATGCACCAGATGGACGGACTCATCACCACATGCAGTGCTGCGTCGAGCTACTTGGTAGAAAGAGCTCCTGACATTATTATTCCCCATGGTGTCGATACTTCACACTATCTACCTGCCAGTTCACGTGAGCTAGCTTGGAAGCAAACGGGGTTTCCAGGGCGCTATGGTATTGGCGTTTTTGGCAGAGTGAGGTATACAAAAGGCATCGATATTTTGGTAAAGGCCGTCATACCATTATTGAGCAAGTATCCTGATTTAACCGTAGTTATTTGTGGCGAATGTATCCCTCAAGATCGTTCATTCTTGCAGCAACTAAGAAGCGACATAGAACAGGCGGGGGTCTCTGAGCGATTTATCTTCTTAGGCAAACAGCCTTTTATGAAACTTCCTAGCTTGTTTCAAAGCATGTCGCTTGTGACCGCGCTGAGCCGAGAAGAGGGGTTTGGCCTGACGCCGCTTGAAGCGATGGCCTCGGGTACAGCGGTAGTAACTAGCGAGGCGGGTGCCTGGCGCGACATTATTCGCAATGGCATCGATGGCTACTGTATTTCTACAGCTGACATTAAGGACGTTACAGCAACTTTAGATGCCATGCTAGCTGATCTAGAGTTAACACACGAAATGGGCAGAAACGCTCGAGACTACATAGTTGAGCAATATACGGTGGAACGGGAATCTGAGCTACTTACCCGCTTTTTAAAAAGCCTTTAGATATTGCATAACGATTAACGACCTATTCCCGTTCCATATTAAACTACGCTGCGAAGCAATTTTGGTCATCATAACGATTGGATACTTTTGAGTTGAGATGCTTCAAAGGCACTTGGAATACGCAAGTTGCCGGCGCATTTTCCAGTTGTGCCAAAAATTAATAGGCTTTGGGCCCTGCCAAACTGTCTCTAGCATTTTTAACGCAGCGCGATAACCATGCGGCGATAATTGCCCAGGGCTTAAAGCTAGTAGAACCATTGCGAGAGTTATTTAAAGATGAAATAAGAGAACTCGGCCGAGAGCTAGGCATTCCTGCAAGCTTTGTTGGAAGACATACTTTTCTAGGACCAGCTTGGCTATTCGATGCCCAGGTGAAATAACTCGCAAGAAATTAGAAATACTTCAAAAAGCGGATGCAGTTTACATAGATCAAATTAGAAAACATAATCTGTTGATGATATTTGGCAGGCATTTGTAGCTATCCTGCCTGTACGAACTGTAGGCGTCATGGGCGATGGCCGCACATATGATTTTGTTTGTGCGCTTCGTGCAGTAACATCTGTAGATGGTATGACTGCAGATTATTATCCATTCTCACATGATTTTCTGGGAGAAACTGCAACTCGTATTATAAATGAAGTTGAAGCTATTAATAGTGTTACGTACTTCATAACATCAAAGCCTCCAGGAACTATTGAGTGGGAGTAGTTATTATATATTAAGTAATTGATTTCGTTATATTAATTACTTACACATTTGTTTCACACATAAAATCAATCATTGATTTAATTGAAGTTTTCTCGTACAGTTACACAGAATGTTGCACAAACGTGTGACTACTGAAAATAATTGTAACTCTGCGAGCAAACTTGGCACTTAAAAAACAAAACTTTGCTGAAGGCGAAATAGCAATATTTGATGAAGCTTGTGTGTACAAGCGAGGCGAGTATTGGCAGTTTCGTTTGTGGTTGCCTAAAGAGAACAAGTACGCACGTAAAAGCCTACGCACACGCAGCGAAAGCACTGCTGTAGAGCGTGGTAAAGCTGCTTACTTAGAGATTTACGGCAACTTGCAGCAAGGTAAGAGTTACTTTTCGATTACCACAAAAGAAGGTGTTGAGAAGTACTTATCGTTTCGCAAGCGTGACGTTGAGCTTGGACACATTGTGAGTGGACGCTTAGCAACAATTGCAACACATCTTCAGCACTTTCTTAGCTTCATTGGTAAAGATACCAAGCTCAAAGAACTAGAACGCACTGATTGCGAAAACTACTTCTACCATCGTCACAAAACGACCAACACTAAAGTTAAACAAGTCACAGTCCAAAACGAACAAAGCACTATAAATGCATTGATGAAGTGGCTGAATAAGAACGGTGAGACTCACATAGACAGCTTTGAGTTTAAGAAACTGCCACGCTTGGACAAAGGCAATGAAGCGATACGCAGAGCAACGCTGACTAACGATGAATACGAAACACTCTATCGTGCAATGCGTACCTACTGTGCCAAACACAACAAGCTAGATGACGCTGAACTTAGAGTGCGAAAAATCGTGCAGCACTATGTGCTAGTTGCAGCTAACAGTGGTTTACGTGTTGGAGAACAGCGACAGCTACGTTGGAGTGACGTGAAACTAGAGCGACACTCAGCCAACGGTAGTGAACAAACGCTAGCACGTATTCACGTTCGAGCAGAGACAAGTAAAGTGCGCACAAGCCGTACCTTCTTGTGTCGAAACGGACAGTACTTCGAACGCTTACGCGAAATATCTAAGCCCAAGAGTAGTGACGAACTTGTGTTTACGTTGGATGGTGAAAGTGAACTAAGCAAACGTACACTGCTTTATCACTGGCACAAGATGATTGAGCTAGCTGACATTGCTGACAGAGAAACACGTGACTTAGTGCCCTACAGCTTGCGTCACTTTATGATTACGCAGCGTATTATGAGTGGTTTATCGTTTAGGCAGATAGCAGATATGTGTGGCACTAGCGTGGCGCAGATTGAAAAGACGTATTACCACTTGAATGACGAAATCCGTTTAACCAACGCTTTAGCTGACTACAGACGTAACGCAGATGGCACTATTGAAGTGCTATAAAGGTAACAGTGATGCTGATATCCACCTATCGGACTATAAGTTTCGGAAACGGAAAATGTAAACGATGCAAGATTAAAAACTAAAAGCCACCTACAAGAAATGCAAAATGGTTTTAGTACGCACATCAAAAAGCACAAGGCGAATTAAAGGAGAAGGAAATGTACGAAGAGTTTATCCGTCTAACTAGCGATAATAAGGCATCTGAAATGGCAGTATCAATAATCGGATATTACATAAACGATGATGTTATTAGATATGATAATGCTAAACGCTACCAAGAACATAAAAAGGATATTTTAATAGAAATTAAAGCGTTTATTGAAGGGGTTGCTTTTGCGGTTCCGTCTATGAAAGTTATTGATGATACTGTAGTGAGAAATCTTATCCTAAACACAGTTGTAAGCGAATTGAAAAAAGTTCAACTAGATTAACTCAGCAGCGTTGCGTTTCATCTCGTCGTTAACTGTCACATATCTCTGAGTTGTTTGAATGCTTCTGTGTCCAGCCATCTCTGCTAGCACAAACACACTAACCCCTCTCTGACTAAGTGCAGTAAGCCAAGTGCGTCGTCCACTGTGTGAAGTAGCACCACTAATCCCAGCACGTGCATACAAGCGTTGTAAGTGCTGTGTAGCTGTATTTGCACTAAAGTGTGCTTGCTTCTGTGTAGAGAACAAATAACCGTGCTGTGGCTGTTTTTTTAAGCTGTTAACGTATGCTTGTAGCTGACGCTGCATCTGCTTGGGTAAGAATATCTTACGTGCTCGTTTTGACTTAGTACGTGCTGCGTCAAGTGTCATCTCGTCTCGTACGTTGCCGTTTGCAGCAAGTACGTCGTCAAAGCGAAGTGCAGCTACTTCGCCAACACGTAAACCACACAAGTGAGTAAACAGCAGCATAGTGCTGTCACGCAGTGAATAACGACTGCACGAATTTGTTACGTCTAACAGCTGCTTTAGTTCTGCTTTGCTAAGTGTCTTTGCTTGTGCCATCTAAACCACCTAAATGTAATGTTTTCGTACATACAGTGTATTTTCTGATGTTTGTTTTGAGCAACCAGAATGTGTCTTACAAATACCTTCCATAACTCAAAGACTTATGTCTAAATGTAAGATAATCACAATTTTCTTACATATTCTTAAGTGCTGTTTAAGTGTCAGCTTCGCTAACACTACTTGTGCTGTTTACTCTTTCGCGTTCGCTCAATCTCAAACAACACAGCGTGTGTTCTTTGTATGAATAATTATCTGTTACTCATTTACTAGGAAGAACAAGTCAAAGCCGTAAACGGCAATGACTTTAGTTCTTCGCTCATTTACTGAGGGTTAAACAACTAGGCTTACACAACTCTGTTGCGAGGAAGGTAGGTTTTGCAATCACCTATTACGTGCTGTCTTACGCAAGTCATTGCTACGAGCCAGCCAGAAGCAGCGCAGCGACTTTGTTGGTTTAATGACATTTCCAACTCACTTTACAATAGGTGTTCCTATTCAACCATTACGGCAATGCAAAATCGTTAATCACACATAGGTGTGTCGTTTAAGGCATCCCAGCATCACTGGGGTAGTGCATTGAAGCAGACAATGAGCAGTCCGTTTGCTTGTCCTCTCACATCAGAAGGCATCAGCAGTACTATTTCAATCGGCGTACCAACCTTAATCTCATTTATAACTAGCAACACGTGCTAAATACACAGCAACATTAACAAGCTGTGCGTACAGTTATTTATCAACAGAGGGAAAAACGATGCAGAAAACGGTTCTAAACGACGTATTTGAGTTATTACAGCAGATTGGTGCTGTGAGCAGTGAGAGTGAATTTAGCAGAGATTGGCTGTGCAGAAGCGAGTGCTACTTGCGTACGCTGCGTTTTAAGCGTGTTAAACCTAGTGTTGGTACATTGGCTATATGTGCAAGCAAGCTTCAGCACTACGGACGCTGTATGACGGCTACAGAGCGTCACGCACAGCTTGCCAAACAGTTCATAGAGCTCAGCGAAAAGTGTCACAAGCAGATAAACGCTGATGCTGTGGGGTGGTGGAAAGAAGAGCTGAGAGTTTGACAAGTAGCACTGTAACTTCAAACGAGCAAAGTCGTCATCCGAAATGGGTATTTAGACAGTAAATTTTCGTGCTGCGGATTATTGTGATGGAGTACTTACAGAAGTAGGGTGGTGATTTTAACTCACCCAAATCTGCAAGTTGCTAAATAACTGTATGAACAAGAGTGCGCTGCAAGATATTCAACAAGCATTAAACGCCATACGTGGCGAAATAGAGCGTGTTGATGGTGAAACAAAGTGGGCAGCACTTGAGTTGATGTTGAGCACTAGCAACAGCGTAGTAGCATTAGCAAAGAAGATGGCTAAGCCAGAGACAAAGACTGTGACACGCACGGTAGCTGTTCCTAAGACAAAGATAGTCAAGCAACAAACACCACCACAGACGACACCAAAAGACATAGAACGAACAGACTTTGCGCCTATTCGTCCACAGCCACCGTTACCTAATCAACGAAACCAGTAAGTTACTATAGTTAAAACCGTCAAAATTGCACGGTTTGTAGCTGTAAGGCAGTGTGGTTGACACAATGACTGCCTGGCATAGTGAGGAGCTGTGTAAATACTTTTTTCTAATTACAACACACAGCACTAGACGTAGAAAAAGCGTGCTTCCCAACATTCGTTAAAATCTATATGATGCCATAGACACTTAATCAAAGGAGATGTGTGATGAATCATATGACGAACTTAAAGCTGAGATGGGAACTATTCAGCAGCAGATGGCTGAAGCAAAGAAGAACGAACGTACGAGCGCACTGAAAGAAGTTAAGCGTCTTTGCAAAGAGTTTGGTTTTACTGCTGGTATGTTGAAAGGCTCGCTGGCTGAGGGCAGAAAAAAATGATGGTTAAAATCATAAAAGGACGGAATCAATATTGAGGAATAAGAAATTCTGGTTTAATCAATGTTTTTTAGATGATTACTCGTTTATACACATAAATAAATGTGGAGGCACAAGTGTTGAGAGGTTCCTGGATATTCCAAAGGTTCACGATACTGCTGCGCATCGTATCAAAATAATTGGAAAAAAAAATTGGGATAACCGGTTTACTTTCGCACTGATTAGGAATCCATACTCGAAAGTTGTTTCACACTACAATTACAGAACGAAGACTAATCAAAATAATTTAAGGGAAATGCCTCTCAGCCTAAATGATTGGATAAAATTATCATATGGCGATAAAAACCCAGCCTATTTTGATAATCCACTTATGTTTGAACCATGTTACAACTGGCTTGTTTATGATGGAATTATAGCCGTTGAGTGTGTAATAAAGCTTGAAGAAATCGAGAAAGACTGGTTTAAAATCTGTGATAGTTTGAAAATGTCTCGTATACCGCTCGCAAATGAAAATAGAACATTAAAGACTTCGATTCAGGCAGCTTTTAATCAATTAGATGATGCGTCTATTGCGATAATACATAAGCAATTCCAAATCGACTTTGAGAATTTTAACTATGAAAAGCTGTCTCGTTAATGAACGAATGGCTTGACAATCAAAAGCAATCAATCAGTAGCATCCAGCAGTTGCTACAAGAGCGAACTGAAAAAATCAACCTACGTCGCGAACTGACTAACGAGGAAACTACACGCCTTTGCAAGTTAGAAGGGATAGCTGACAAACTTAAGCGTGGGGAAAACGTGGAAAACCGTCAGCTACGAAAGTGGTTAAGCGAAGAAGAATATGAACAGCTTGAATATGAGTGGCAAGAACAGCTTGAGCTACGTGAAGAACTTAAAGACAAGCCAAGCGACTTAAAGCGATATGAAGAAAAGCTGCGAGAAGCTACCTTTAACTACAATCGTGCAGAAGGTTACAGCAGCAAAGGTAGGCACTCTACTGCAAAAAAGTTTTTCATCAAGAGTGAAAGCCTTTGCGAAGATGCGCTAGAGATACTGCAAGAAATTCTGCACTACGACAGCAGTCTTCGCATTTGGTTTGATAGAGATATTAGCTTTGAAGTAGGTGGCGACTTGAGCGCAGATATTGTTTCTTTACCGCGCTTAGTTACGTCACGTAGTCATGAAAAGCTTGGTGATGACAGCAGACTTACAAGCAAGCAGAGTGTTAAGTTAGCTGTAGTTGAACGTGCAATGCACAACATTGGCAGAGACGCAGCGCCAGCACGTAAAGATAACATATCCAAGCTAGACGAGTTTCTGAACACAGATTACTAATCTTAGAATGACAGCCTTTGAACTCTGAAAGCACAATGCTTTTAGCATACAAGGAGGCTATTATGACAGTAATTGATACACTAAATTTCGTTGCTTTTAATCCACTTCAAAGCAAAAACCCTACCGCTGTTCGTCGTCGTAAACTGATTGCAAAGATTGATGAACAAATCCAACTTGCAGCAAACAAAGACTACACACCTACGCAACACAAGTGGGTTACTGATGACGAAGGTAAACAAACCAAAGTTGAAGTTGCTAAGCGTGTTAAGCGTTGGTGGATGGCAAGCGTAGATGGTAAAATCAATCTTGTTGTACGTCATGGAAGCAAGCCACTAGAGTTTTCTAAAGGTAAGAATGCCATCGAACTAGCTAGCGAAACTGAGGTAGCTGACACGCTGCGTAAGGTGCGTGAAGCTGCTGAACTAGGTGAGTTAGACGCACTGATAGAACAGCAAGCACAGTTTGGCAGAAGGGTAACACAAAAGAACAAGTGAACGAACGAGCAGAAGAACTTGTATAGATTAAGCACGTTCTTCGTCGTACAGTGTGCAAGTGCTGAGCGCGTAAACTATTGAAATCGAATAGTTACGCAAGCGTATAAAAAGCGTGCGCAGTGGTTGATGACTTACACACTTGTTACACACGTGCTATAAGGTGTCTATAAATGGATGATATTAAACATAAAATAATCTACGTTGCTACTGAGTGGGAGTAGTTATTCTTATTTAAGTTATTGATTTATAGCCATATTTAACTTATACATTAGTTTCACACATAAAATCTTTCATTGATTTAATTGAAGTTTTCTCGTATAGTTATACAGAATGTTGCACAAACGTGTGACTACTGAAAATAATAGTAACTCTGCGAGCAAACTTGGCACTAAAAAAACAAAACTTTGCTGAAGGCGAAATAGCAATATTTGACAAAGCTTGTGTGTACAAGCGAGGCGAGTATTGGCAGTTTCGCTTGTGATTGCCTAAAGAGAACAAGTACGCACGTAAAAGCCTACGCACACGCAACAAAAGCACAACGATTGAACGTGGTAAAGCAGCTTACTTAGATATTTACGGCAACTTGCAGCAAGGTAAGAGTTACTTTTCTATTACCACAAAGAAGGTGTTGAGAAGTACTTGAGCTTTCGCAAACGTGACGTTGAGCTTGGACACATAGTGAGTGGACGCTATGCAACAATCGTAACACATCTTCAGCACTTCCTTAGCTTCATTGGCAAAGACACTAAGCTCAAAGAACTCGAACGCACTGACTGCGAAAACTACTTCTACCATCGCCACAAAAGTACCAACACCAAAGTTAAACAAGTCACAGTTTGGTAGACGTTTGACACTGAAGAACAAGTGAAAAAACGAACAGAAGAACGTGTATAATTCAGCACGTTCTTCGTTGTACAGTGTGCGAGTGTAGATTGCGTAAACTATTGAATTGCAATAAGTACGCAAGTGTAGAAAAAGCGTGCAGAGTGATTAGTGACTTACACACTTGTTACACGCGCAATATTGGGTAGCTATAAATGATTGATTATAAAAACGAAATTATCCACGTTACTACTGGAAAAAATATGCAAAAAATCAACATATGTATGGTTAAGCCTGATAACTATATTCATTCTTATGCTTTTGTGGAGCTAGGGGAGTTAATTTTCTTTTCATTGAAAGATCTTGGTTACCAAGTTTCAATGGGATTTAACAACTTAGAGATTAATGATAAGAATATCCTTATTGGATGCCATCTACTTGATCCAAGTTACATAAAGCAAGTTCCTAAATCCACAATTATTTTAAATACTGAGCAAATATATAGCGATACAACTAGCTGGAATAGTAATATTTTTGAGTGGGTTAAAACTTTTGAAGTTTGGGATTATAGCGAAAGAAATATTGAAAAATTAGAATCGATAGGCGTTGAAAGAGTCAAGTTATTAAAGATTGGGTACCAGAAAGAGCTTCGTAGAATTAATATTTCAGTGAATAAAGATATTGATATCTTGTTTTATGGCTCAATCAATAAAAGAAGGGCTAAAATAATTAATGAGCTTATAAAGAGAGGACTGAGAGTCAAGACTTTATTTGGTGTTTACGGGAAAGAGCGTGATGAATGGATTGGAAGGTCACAGCTAGTTCTTAATCATCATTTTTATAATTCGCACATTTTTGAAATCGTAAGAGTTTTTTATTTACTAAGTAACTCTATAGCAGTTGTTGGTGAAGTTAATGATTCAACATCTATCGATAGTTTATATAAAGATGGTATCTATGCCTCAAAGTATGAAGATTTAGTTGATAGTTGCTTGAATCTTATTCAAGATGATTCGTTAAAACAAAAAACTCAGATTGGTGCTTTTAACTCTATATCTAAATATCAGCAAAAATTTTTTACACAGCAAATTCTTGATTTTTAATCCAAATTTAACCGAAATATTTTGAGCAGCAGTCCTTCAAATAGTATTACAACCTGTGTAACAACGTTATTCTTTAGTATTGAAAACGAATAGTATTTCTCTTTGTTAAAAAAAGCGCCAACTCAGTCAAGTTACACAAAGGTTACACGCACCTGTTTTGGAGACTGTAACTATATGATTTATATAAGTTTTTTAACCGAGTAATTATTGAGTGGGAATAAGATGAAAATTAATACATATTTTGTTATTAAACAATAACTTATATTGTATAGTTAAATCATATTTTGTCTATTTTTTCTAATAAAATCCATCTTGTGAAAGTTAATAATCTAAAATGAAGCAAAAAAGTTCATCCAACTTTGCAATCAGACAATTTGTACCTAATGATACAAATAGAGTTATCTTTATTTGGGAACAATGCGACTTGGTTCGTAATTGGAATAATCCAAATTTTGATATATAGCGTAAGTTAAATTTTCAAAAAGAGTTGTTCTTTGTTGGATTGTTGAATGATGAAATTATTGCAACAGCCATGTTTGGATATGATGGACACAGAGGGTAGTTGAATTATTTTGCGGTTCTGCCAAATTTTCAAAAAAGAGGTTTTGGCAAACAACTTATGACATTTGGTGAAATGGCGTTGATAGAAAAAGGATGCCCAAAACTTAACCCTCAAATTAGAAATGATAATACCAAAGCAATAAATTTTTACCAAAAAGTTGGATACAAAGAAGACGCAGCTGTCAGTTTTGGAAAAAGATTAATTGAGGATTAATCTAATAATTACCTATTATATGATTTTACTTAGTTTTAAACTGCAATGTTAGAAAGTTGTTTGAAAGTATAAAAAAGGCATGATAATAACAATAACTTATAAGGTTGGAACTATTGAGTGGGAGTAAGGAAAGTACGCTAACATATTTTTTTATATAGATAAACGTACTTACAAAGTACTTACAAAGTAATAAATCACTCTTTGACTTTGTTGAGTTTTTTTGTTTTATTTTTAAAGAAACTTACAAACTCTACGCACTTTTGCGTTTCATAGTAATTGATATGCCAAAGAACTAAGTACGCATCTACAACAGCAGAGTGCCATACTGACTTATAAAATACTTACATAGAAGTTGGACAACGCAACACTGAAGAAGAACGGGATTTTGCTTACAAGCGAAGGGTTGTGTCAGTTTCTGTTAGAAGGAAGAAGAAGGTTGTCATTGATGCTCTAATTTCAGTATCTAATGGGAAATTTTCAATTTATTTTTACGGAGTAAATTATGGAAGATAAGCGTACGTTTATTTTAGGTTTAGGAAATCAAAAATGTGGGACGAGTTGGCTCCATAAATACCTGTGTCAATCAAATAAATTTGTTAAGGGTTTTGCAAAAGAGTTTCACGTTTGGGATAGAAAGGATATTCCATTATTTTCTCGCTACAAATCGCATCTAAGTTTAAGAACATTGATTAGCCCTAAACGGTATCAGCGTTATCGGATGGAGAATTCAGATGATTATTATTTCTCATACTTTGACAAATTAATGAATGGAGAGAAAGTTATTTCATCAGACATTTCGCCCACTTACAGTGGATTGAAAGCACATAGACTTGAATACCTTAAAAATAAATTTTCAGAAAAAGAAATTGATACAAAAGTTATTATTCTCGTCAGAGAACCCTTGTCTCGCATAAAAAGCGCCGTGCGTTTTAATTTGGATAGAGGGAATTATTCAGAGGGTATTAAATCAAATGAAACTGATTTTGAAAGTGCGTTAATTAAGTATTACAAGACTGAGCATTGCTTAATACGAACTAAATACCAAAACATAATATCAGAAGCAGAAAGCGTGTTTGCATCAGATAGTATCTATATTGGGTTCTACGAAAATATGTTTGAAAAAAATGAGGTTGAGCGCTTATCCAAATTTCTTCAAGTTGAACCAAAATTCGATTTTGCAAAAGTGAAAGTTAACAAAACAAGAAACGCAGTTTCTGATACTGATGCAGATTTGAAAGTTAAAGCATATTATGCTGATACCTATGAGTATTTTTTTAACAATTACCCAATATCCAGCGAGTTGTGGAAGTAACTTTTTTACAACCTTAAAATCGCCTTTCACTAACGCATTGATACTATTTTGTTTAAATGGTTCCCTTTATACGCACAAACGAAAGGATTAATTAGAAAATTGTTTGAAAGCCTTATTAAATTCCAATTAAATCAATGTCATATACCATTACCACTATTAAGTGGGGATAGCTGTTTAACAGAGGCAAGCGATGGAATGCTAACTTGCTAAAAATGATATTGAAAAGTGGATGCAAGGTTTGTATTCACTTACTATTTTTCTACTGCAAGTGATTAGTAACTCATAGAGATTAGTAACCATGCATTTTGAAGTGGCTACTTACAAAGACTTAATGAAAGCACGTAGTAACAATAACTTGCAGTATTGGTATTATTGGGTGGGAATGACATAAAAGATTAAGTAATTGTTTTTATAAATTATTATTTTAGAACCTTTTTAATATTAAAAATATAATCCATTGAAAAGTAACAATTAAATTTTAATAAAATCAAAAAAGTTAGTTAGTTTGCGGACTACTCAAAATAATAGTTCAACAATTCGATTGTAATGAAATTAAGTAAATATTTATAGTAACCAAAGTTTAAATTGATAATCTCTAATTTAATTTTTCAATAACCAAATACACATCTAAATCTGAATAAGTATGCTCTTTTACCTTTGGTTTAAACATAAATGCAGGATCCCACCTGCCCGTCATGCTCAAAAAAGTTACTTGTTAGTACACAACCATATATTCAAGAACATTTCTGATCAGCACGCTTAAAAGCACCATCACCTTTGTTGATTGGCACGTTTCCATAAATATCATCAAATTTGATCCTACGTGAACCACTTGGAAGAATGTCTAGGTACACATCTTCATTTAAATCAAAAAGTTTCATAGTTATTGGCAATTGTGAAAATCCAAAAAAAAATTGCAATAAAGTATAAATATGATACTTTTAATGATAGGCCATCAAGGAAAAACATAATCATGAAATTTACCAAACTTCTGCCTTTTGTTTGTATGCTCATGTTCTTGGCGAACCCCATGTTTGCTGAAATAAAAAAAGTACAAAAACAGCTTAATGAAATGGGATACCAAGCAGGGCCAGCAGATGGTTTATGGGGTAACAAAACTGAAAATGCTGTCAAACTGTTACTTTCTGATAACAATCTTAAATGGGACGGAACGTTTGACCAAAACGAAATCAAGATCATTGAAGAAATTTTCCTTTCAAATGACTTTATAAAGAGTCCTGAATTAGGCGTAAATACCAATCGAAGTAAGCTGATTGATTATTCGCCACAGTATGAATTTAATTATGACAAGTTTGTATTTATTGAAAACCCAGAAGATTATAAACGAATTGTAACTAGGGATCACGATGACTTTTATAGATATTATCGCCCAAGGGTACTCGAATATTCTATGAAGTGTTTGAGCTTATTGCAACAACATGAGGTAATGTTTAACTGGCAAGGAGATAAAGATCAAACAGTAGCGAATAAGGTGCAGAGATGTGCTGGTGCGACAGTATTTTCTATGACATATTTTCACGCTCATGATGAAAAACATGAATTTGTAACCCAGTTTTTCAATGAAACACTTCCAATGTGGATTGAAGAAGAAGCCTTTGTACTGAAGGATGTACGTGATGAGTTTGGTTTCCAATTGGATATACCTAACGACAATATGCGTTACGGTATTTTTTACATGTACTATGTATTTGGGGAATGGGCAGGTGTTCGATCCAAAGAACTAGATGAAAAAATGCTAGCCTATTGGGAAAAAACTGAGGAATATAATACTTCCAGTGTTTGGGCACGAGACGTTGATAAATGCGTTATTATGAACGACGAAAATCCACAACACCCTAATTTCAGCGAAATATATATTCGAGGTACAAGAGATGGTAGCCATGGATTATGTGATAATGGTGCCGCACGATATGCTTATCATTTAGCAATGACAGGCCTGTACTATAAAAATAGTGACTATATTAACGAAGCCATATGGGTCGCTACAAACATTGCTGGTGGTGCGTCAGAAAACGGTTCAACAGTTGACTCACTTCGTGGTGGTCAAGCACCTGTTTATATGGCTAAGACAGCAGGCAATTTGGATGGTGTAGCAGATCTTCTAAATTATTATTTACGTTTGAACATTAGAGATAACGCACACCCAAAAACTAATGTCACAATACAAACGGTAATTGAGCGTGGACTTGAAGTATGGCTAAACCCTGAAATCAATTATAATTATGCAAAATTAAATCAAATGCATCGTAAAGTAGACGATGTACAGGGACAAGAAACAGAAGGTGGAGAATCTATTGTAAAATTGCGGGCTAAATGGGTACACCAATTTATTGGCGACTGGGCTTGGAATAATCCAGAACTTGATGAATACCGTAAGCTAGATTTTGTTATGCCAATTGGTGTCCGCAGACAAGCATTAAAAAAATCACGTATAATGTTACAAAGCAGTAAAAAATGAATTTGCAAACCTTTTTTAAAATATAGCACGAATCGGAGCAAGAACCTGATATAACTTAAGGGCAACCTACTTACGGCACTTGCATAGAATGTAACTTGTATCTCATTAAGCCATTGTTATTATTGGATTGTAGTAGGAACAGAATATGTGCCAAAAACTGATAAAGTTACTTAGATGTTACATAGTCTGTAAATATGTCAATGATATCAATTACTTACAGTGTAGGAACTATTGAGTGGGAATAAAATAATAAAAACAATAATCTATCACATAAAATTAATGTATTATTTCTGGATTTTTTATAAATGTATGTATCAGTAACAGGACTTAAACCAAAAGGTTTGATTGGTTGGATAAGGTTT
>Ga0209199_1003624_pt1 | contig 15075 bp, 7 predicted proteins | sample COGITO_mtgs_1105_7_FD_184805 | JGI IMG/M metagenome (GOLD analysis project Ga0209199, IMG submission 184805) | Pelagic marine microbial communities from North Sea - COGITO_mtgs_110523 (SPAdes) (version 2) | ecosystem: Environmental > Aquatic > Marine > Epipelagic ...
AATTCCCCTTTGCGCAAGTCCCAAATATCTTCTCCGTCGCTTTGGCTATTGTAGCGAATATTGTATGAAATTACTGTGAGGTTCTGCGCTACACCTACAGTGGCGAACAGAAACATCAATATAAAAGTGGTGAATCAGGCAATCCAACTGGACGACCTAAAGGTTCTTTAAATAGAAAAACAGTAGCAAGGGAATACCTAGCTTTCCTTCAAGAAGAAGTCAATCCTTTGACGGGCATTAAAGAGCTTCTAAGCAACGAAGAAAGATAACACTAGCTCTTATTCATAAGGCAAAGAAAGGTGATGTAAGCGCTTATAAAGCTTTAATGGATTCGGCTTATGGAGCAGTAAAACAAAGCTTAGAATTAACAGAATCAGAAACACCAATATTTAAGCAATTAGATTTAGACGTTATTGATTAAATTAAGATCAAGTGGTATTGATTCTTTGTAGCCCTCCCCATGTTTAGAAATCAGATAATGTTTGGAAACAAATACCACTATTTCCCCCAGGTGGAATTTTCCATTCTATATATAATTCGAAATTGTCAAATTCTTCCGCACCATAAATGATGTCTCTACTGCCTTTATAATCATACTGTCCAGGTTTTTCATGAGTTTAATGGATTTTATTATAAAAACTAATCCTCAGTAGTAAAAGAAGAAGCTGGTAAACCTTCTTTATTAAATAATGTTCCAGTTATGAAATCGCGCCAGGCATATCTGACAAATTTTGGCTTTTTAATAGCTGGGGAAAATACCTCTATTTTGTCTTTCACAATCTTTGCTGTTGCAGGAATGAATAACATATCAAGACCTGCAATTTCAAATCCTGACATCCCTGAATTCCCTTTCATCAATTCACTACCAAAGAGGTCAAATTCAAGAATTATTTTATTTTCAAAAATCGTGTGTTTTTTATACAGTGGACCGGAAGCGACAATATCAACCCAGTAATCATTGGCGAGTGCTAACCTAGCTAATCTGTCACCAACATCCTGTTTGTTACCGGGATGTATACTAAGAGAATCTCCTATATCCATGGTTACAGCCATACCAGTATTTGATAAAACCAGACTTTTCCTTTGGGCATCTCTAAGTGCCGGCGAAAGTTCATTTCCATAAGAGAAAGGAGCTATCTGAACAAAATAGAATGGGAAGTTACTATTCCATCTTGCTCTCCAGTCATCAATCATACCTGGAAATATTTTTTCATATTGGTTAGCCCTTCCTACATTTGATTCACCTTGATACCAAATTGCTCCTCTAATACCGTAGGGAATCAAAGGGTTTATCATTCCATTAAACAAAACTCCGGGGTTATTAGGTGCATTTATATTGAAAATCGTATTCATGTTTGAAATATACGCAGGCTTCATCGCTAATGCTTTTGAATTCAAATGATATAAATAAAACTTTTGATCCCCCTTGAAAGAAGATAGTCTCGCAATATATTGGTAGCGCCATTCCCCCTCAATTGATATTCTTTCTCCTGAGTTATTCAATAAAGCCATTTCACCCCTAAATCCGCCTGGGCCCGCTATGTTTATGACACGAATGGCTATCGTATTCTCTCCCTCTATTAATATTGATTTGGGGATAGCATATTCTCTGGGACAGTTCCAACAAATGGTACTCCCTATTTTCTGCCCATTGACATAGACAATATCCATGTCATCAATGCCACCATCAACGATGAATTTGTAATCTGAACTAATATCGGCTATAGATACCCGTTTTCTGAACCAAAAAGCACCTTGATCATCGCTGTCCATATTCCATTCATCAGTAAGCCCAGGAAGATTCAAGTTGTTCCATGAAGAATCGTTAAAATTAGTTTGACTGAAAGTCCCATCCTCAAGGTCTATTGCATTCCACGAATTTATATTTGAGGGCAGACTTACAGAAGGAAAATTTGATAGGAAGGTGAAAATTCTAGTTATATCTATTGATTCAGTGCCCTTCAGTTCCTCTTCAAATTCCCCCAATTGCTTAATCTTTTCAAGGCTCATCCAAGACTCCACCGGAGTCCCACCCCAATCACTATCAATAATTCCAATGGGGACATTCAGCTCCTTGTGCAGCTTGCGAGCAAAGAAATAGGCTGTTGCACTGAATTTATTTGCGTTTTCTGGGGAAGTCACTTTCCATTGACCTTCAGAATGGTTTAGCGGTATTTGCGAAGTAGCCCTTACCACTTTGTAGCTCCTGATATCGGGGTAATCCGCAGCAGCAATTTCTTCGAGATTATTATCGATCGGTTCATTGGGAAGATAACCCTCAAGAGGCATTTCCATATTGGACTGGCCGGAAGCGAGCCATACTTCCCCTACCATTACATCTACCAGCGTAATGGTGGTGTCTCTAGTAGAAATACTAACTTCAAAGGGTCCACCTGCATTAAGGGTTGTTAAGTTTAATCTCCAATTACCTTTCTCATCTGCTTTTGTGGTGGATTCACTACCCCAATTAGCTTTAACTGAAATTTTTTCTTTGGGAGTATATTTCCCCCAGAGAGTTACTTCTTGTTGTTGCTGCAGGACCATATGATCGGAAAAAAGCGAATTTAAAGTAAGCCCTTTTTTAACAGATGGTTGACAAGAAAATAATAACAAAATACCTATTATAGATATGATACATAAAACGTTTAACTTTTTCATTTTTTTTCTGTTGTTTTTAAATTATTCTTTATTTTGTAATTTTCTCATCCAAATATTTCTATAACTAACCGAACCATTTTTATCATGATCTTGAAGCATTAATGTTCGTCTTGTATTTTCTTGTGTACAACAGAATCCTAAATCACGCCCTTTTTTGGGGTATCTAATTAATTCTGTAGTTCCTTGAATTTCAACAGAATTTTGAATAAGAACTCCATTGTGAAAAACGATAAAACTCCAATGCCTGATACTCCAGCTAGCTGAGTGAAATCTATTCTATTCATCTTAAATAAATTTAGTTTTTCCTGGGGTTGGGATTGGATAATTTCCATTTGCATCTGGAAGCGATGGTGGAACACTATCCCAAGTTACTTCCGAAGGCATTAAATGCAGCTTGGAGTTAAGTGCTTGATCGAATGTGATTTTCTTACCCGTATAAGTTGCCATTCGACCTAAAATTGCTGAAAGGGTACTTTTAGCACCATTTTCAGCATCCGAAATAACTCCTCCACTTCGAATAGAAGCAAAAAGTTTATCATGCTCTACTTGATATGGATTTGGATCTTGATTTATGTTTGAGGCAGTATCATAATTAGCCTCGTTTTTTGAATACTTATATTGTAAAATTCCTTCCAAGTCAGTAATTTGTCCTTTTGAAGTTTCTATATTTCCTTTGGTTCCTTGGAAAACTTCATCTACCCGACTCATCGTTCCAGGGATATGTCGGCATTGACTTGAAATTACGGCACCACTAGCATAGGTAAACTCTACAAAATGGTGGTCAAAAATTTCACCATGATCTTTTCCGTTACGAACTTGTCGTCCACCCATTCCTTGAGCCGAAACAGGATAATCCCCAATAAACCAATTAGCTACATCAATATTGTGGATGTGTTGCTCTAAAATATGATCACCACAGAGCCAGTTAAAATAATACCAGTTTCGCATTTGGTATTCTAATTCCGATTGTCCAGGTTTACGTTTTTTAACCCAAACCCCAGCATCATTCCAGTAAACTTGACCACTTCTAATTTTTCCTATCTCCCCTGCATCAATTCGTTGTTTTAAATCAATATATTTCGACTGGTAGTGACGTTGCAAACCAACAACTACATTGAGTTTTTTTGCTCTGGCAATTTTAGCGGTTTCTAATACTTTTCGAATACCTACAGGATCAGTAGCCACTGGCTTTTCCATAAATACGTGCTTGTCGTTAGCAATGGCATATTCAAAATGGTAAGGTCTAAATCCAGGAGGTGTAGTCAAAATAACAACATCCGCCAGATCAATCGCTTTTTTATAAGCGTCAAAACCGACAAATCTATTTTTTTCTTTAACATCAATTTTTTTCTCACCATCAAAATGTTCTTGAATTCCTTTTAAACTCCTTTCAATACGGTCATCAAAAGCATCAGCCATAGCAATCAATTCCACATTTTCATCTGCTGTAAGTGCCTGAACAACTGCTCCAGAACCTCTTCCACCGCAACCTACAAGGGCAATTTTAAGCTTTTTCTCGCCATAAACATTTGCCATAGCATCTACCCCAAGAGGCATTGTTAATAAAGCGCTCGTTGCAAGTGCTGTTTTCTGCACAAAAGAGCGCCTCGATTCATTTTTTTGATTTTGATTTTCTTTATTCATGATTTTTAATTTATTCTGTTGATTCGTATTTCCAATATTTTTTCTGCTCCTGATCAGAAGGAGTTTTCAAGGGGCGAACCACTCGAAACCCTACAAAAGGAGCATCAGTATGCCACCACTTACTTTTTGGTATTTGTGGGTCTCGCCTCTTCCATTTTTTTGAGGAAGGTCGTCTTGCTGCAGACCGTAATCGATTTGGATTATCCATCCATGAACCGCCTCGGACCACTTTAGGATAAATCTTTTCACCTTCCTCCAGTGGATTAATTACTGATTTACTACGTTTTATATATGCAGTGGGGATGTATTGATCTAAAGTCCATTCAGCAACATTTCCATGCATGTCATATAATCCCAGAGGATTTGGTTTTTTAGTTCCTACTTTTTGATATTTATCATTACTGTTTTCTCCATACCAAGCGTAATCAGAAAGTTGACTGGAGTCATCTCCAAAACTATAGGCGGTTTCAGATCCTGCACGACACGCGTATTCCCATTCAGCTTCAGTAGGTAAGCGGTAAAAATTACCAGTCATAGCTGACAACCATTCACAAAATTTTACTGCCGCCAGTTGGGTCATGCAGATTGCAGGATAATTATCAATTCCCATCCCAAAACTCATCTCTACATATGGAGTAGTTGCACCAGAAACAGCATCTACATTTACTTGAACTTCATTGCTAGTAGTTTTTATTACCTGATTTCCATCAATCTCTCGACTTATAAAAAGATTATATAGATCCCAAGTGATTTCGAATTGTCCCATCCAAAAACCGTCAATAGAAGCGGTGTGCTGTGGGCCCTCATCTCCAAAATGACCCTTTTCAAACTTTGGACTACCCATTTTAAAAGTACCTGCCTCAATATAGACCATCGGAACCATTGTATTTGATCCAGGAACTTGTTCCTGGTAGTTTTCATACTGAGCCACACCCACGCCAGTACCAATAAACAAGGTAATTAGAATCCAAGTTAATGAAAAAGAAAATACACCGGACTGTGTCAAAAAAAGCCGCATACTACATTAGGATATTTAAATTTAAAAATAAATCAATCCAATTATAAATTTTTGATTTTTCTAAAAGGCAAGCCAATTAAAATAGTTATGACTAAAATGATTTTTATTTAATGTTTTTTTAGCAATATTTAAGGCATGTTAAAAGCAAACTAAAGGTTTTTTTTTAAAATTAAACTTCGGAATTATTATTATTATTATTAAAAAAATAGAAGTTGAAAAAAACCATATACAAAAAGGTATTTTATGTATAGGAGAATGAATTTATTTAAGAGCCTAATATGTCCATTTAAACAAACTTTTGGAAAAATTATATAATTTAGTTTAAATTAGATTGATCTATGAAATACTAAAAATAATTTAAGGAAACTTTAAATTTTAAATAACATGCTCTTAAGAATAAAATATAAATGGTACTTGATTCTATTACTTTTAATTCAATCTAGTCATTTAATTGGCCAAAGTTCAGATGAAAAAACCTCTCTGGTAATTGAATCCAGTAATTTGATTGATAAGATAGGAGATTATAATGTTAAAAAAACATATGAGGACTTAATTTCTATTATTTTTAAAGATGATTATGGGGTTATAAAAGACTCAGGTGTAGTCAAATTTCCTAGCGATAAGTTTTCTGATTATCCCGAGATAGCAGTACTTTTTGAGAAAAATTTCATTCTTAATGATACGATTTCAGACTATTTCTTCATTGCAGAAAACGGAATAAGTGACCGGGTAGTTATAAAATTTAATGGTGCTTTATTACAAAATACAAACAATCAAAAAGATTTTAATGAAATCAGGGGATCAAGGAATTACACTGGACGCTTTTCTGAATTCATCATCCCTAAGTCAATTATAATAAATGGAGTTAACACTGTACAAATTTTTGTGCTTAAAACTTCATTATCTCCTATTTTTCATGGTGATATCTATCTGAAAAAAGATAGTGACCTAGAAGATCGAGAGGTTAAAGAAATCAATTTGAATGGAGATTGGATGTACACTATTTATTCTGAAAACTTGTCAAATTTTAAAACAGCTGCTCCACAAGCCACAGTTATTTTCGATCATTATAACTTTAATGAAGAAAAATTTACAAGTAGCTCTTTTAACGATAATGATTGGGGCACCACTAATTTTCCGAATTCATTTGAGCGTATTTTTAATAGGCAGCAATTAGATGGAGCTGTTTGGTTTAGAAAAAAAATAAACTTTAACAAAAAACCAAAAGAAGACTATGTGTTTGAGGTCCTACAAGGGATTGATGATGTTGACTTTTTGTATGTCAATGGACAATTGGTAGGTAACACCAATTGCTTTAATTGTCCACGACGATATATAATTCCTAAGGAATATATGAAGAAAGAAAATATCTTTACTTTGCTTGTAATAGATAATCACGGACCCGGAGGAATAAGGGGTCCAATTAAAATTAAAACTTCAGAACAATCGATAGATATTTCGAATGATTGGAAATTTAAATTAATTTTTGATTTAAATATTGTTCTTTTTATCAAGGATCAAAAAGATTTTTCAAATCCATTTAAATCAATTAATTACAGTTTTATTGATTACGATGGTAATACTATCCAAAAATCAAAATTGGCTGAAACTATAGGAATTAACATCGACGATGATTACAGAGCTTACTTTTTCCTACTATTATCAATTACTTTAATCCTAATTATAGTGATAGCGATTTTAATTTATAAAAATTTCACAAATAAATTAAACAAAAAAGAGGATCAAACAAACTTTAGCTCCAATGATAATATATTATCAAGCCGTATATTAATTAGGTCTGGCCGTTCTGATCATAACATTGAAATTAATAGCATTTCCTTAATTGAAGCAAAAAAGGATTATGTAAAAATATTTACAACTGATAATTCTTATTTGGTTAGAAATAATCTAAAAGTATTTCTTGAACAACTTCCCGAGAATATACTTGTTCGTGTAAACAAATCTCAAGCCATAAACATCAATCAAATTGATAGAATTAAGAAAAATATTATTTATACAAAAAATGATATTTCCCTCAAAATTGGTAAAAGTTACACAAAAACGGTAAATCAGGTTCTTAAATAATTAGAATAATGTATACAAATTAAGAAGTTTTGTATATATTTTTTGATAGATATATAGATATTTGTATCTAAAACTTTGAAATAAACTACAAACTTGTGTAAAACATTCCTACATTTACTAGGAAATATTAAACTAATTATTAACCAAACACTAAGTAATGAAACAACAAACCATATTAAGTGTGTTTTTAAGCACTTTTTTTCTTTTTGGAGGTGTAATCTTTGCACAAAAAACTCTGAATGGAAATATTACAGACGAAACAGGTGGGTCAATTCCAGGTGCTACAGTTATCGTAGTAGAAACAAATTTGGGTGTAATTTCTGATTTTGATGGAAACTATTCCATCTCAGCAGAGGAGGGACAGTCTATACAAATAAGTTATGTGGGTTACTCCTCCCAACAAATTCTAGTTGGGGCTTCATCAACTTATGATGTATCACTTCAGTCAGATAATACATTGGATGAAGTTATTGTTACTTCATTGGGAATAGTCCGTCAAAAAAGAGAGCTAACATATGCTACCCAAAGTGTTGACACCGAGGGAATAGACGAATCGAGAGCTAATGGAAATTTAATGAATAGTTTACAAGGAAAGGTAGCGGGTCTTTCAATTCAAACAACAAGTGGGGGTGTTGCCTCTGGTTCTAAAGTTGTATTACGTGGAAATAGATCAATTGCTGGAAGTAGTCAACCATTATATATTGTTGACGGTGTTCCTTTAGGTGGAGACATAAATGATTTAAGCCCTGATGATATCGAATCAATTAGTGTTTTGAGAGGTTCTAATGCAGCAGCACTTTATGGTGCAAGAGCTAATAATGGTGCAATAATTATAACTACCAAAAAAGGAGAAGAAGGCTCTTTTAAAGTCAATGTAAATTCTACTCTTACCGTTGATTCGCCAATTATTCAATTTGATTATCAAAATCAATATGGACAAGGAAGTGGTGGTATTTACTCATCTTTCTCAACTGACTCTTGGGGACCAGCTCTAGGGGGAACTCAACCTCACTGGTCATTAGACCCAAATATTACTGGGAACATTCCCTTTGTATCAAATCCCGATAATATCACCGATTTCTTTGATACCGGAATTAATATAGCAAATAATATTTCTGTGACTTCAGGTTCTAAAAACGCAACTGCTTATTTAAGTTACACTAATGATATAAGAAAGGGTATCATCCCTGGTAACGAATTACAGAGACATAACATCAATTTAAAAATTGATAATACTATGTTAGATGGTAAGCTTAAGATAAGCTCTCGTTTAAATTACATAAAATCAAACATTAATAATGAGCCTTCTCAATGGGAAAACTTTGACAATCCTTACAGACATCTTTATCGATTACCAAGGAACATTCGTACTCAAGATGCTTCTAATTTTGAATATATTGACTCTTCTGGAAATTCGAAACAAAATTATTGGAAGCCAAACGACAATGGTGGTCAAAATCCATACTGGACCATCAATAGAGCAAATTTGAGTGAAACTTTAACTGATCGTGTGTTAGGGCATTTGTCATTAACCTATAATATTTCTGATAACTTAAACATACTAGTTAGATCTGCTATTGATAATTCAACTAATTCATTTGAGAAACGCTGGCATAATGATACGTATATAATAGCTGATAATGGTCAGTATGCAATAGATAATAACAGATCACTTGAATGGAATACAGATTTCTTATTGGCATTTAAACGTGATTTGAATGAAAATTTATCATTTAATTTGAATGTTGGGGGTAACAATAGAGTAAATAAATCCAAAGGAATGTCCACAAATAATGGAGGGCTAAACGCTCCAAATATTTTTGCTGTTTCAAATGCGGTAAATTTGACTGCTAATCAATTTATTTCAGAAAGAGAAGTTAACTCTTTGTATGGTTTTGGTAATATTGGTTTCAAAAATGGTCTATTTTTAGATTTAACATATCGTTCTGATTGGAGTTCAACACTTCCCTCTGATAATAACCGTTATGATTTCTATTCTACAGGTTTAAGTGCTGTTGTCTCAGAATTTGTAAATTTCCCTTCATTTGTAAACTTTTTCAAAGTTAGAGGTTCTTATGCTGTGGTAGGAAATGATACAGATCCATACAGTTTAGAAAGATTAGCTCAATTACAGCCTGGAGGTTTTATTGCTTTGCAAACTACTGCTCCCGCCACTGATTTAAGAGCAGAAAAAACAACATCATTTGAGCTTGGTTTTGATACCACTTTATTTAATAATAGAGTTAATCTAGATTTCACTTATTACAAATCTAATAGTATTGATCAATTATTTAGACAAAGTGTTCCTCAAGCTTCTGGAGTTACTTCTAAATTTATTAATGGAGGTGATATTCAAAATAATGGAATTGAAGCAGTTGTTTCTGTTGGATTATTAACAAAAGGAGATTTTACTTGGGATTTGATCCTAAACTATGCTGCAAATAAAAGTGAAGTTCTTAGCTTAGCGGAAGGACTAGAGACTCTTTCTTATGGCGAGGACTATATGAGAAATTTTCAATTAAATGTTGGTCAGCCCTGGGGTAGTATGTACTCTAGAGGTTTTGAAAGAGATGCTCAAAATAGAGTATTAATGAATGCAAACGGAACACCGACAATTACTGCTGGTAAAACTGTTAATATTGGTAATTTCAATCCCGATTGGATGGGCGGAATTACGAATTCATTCTCGTACAAAAATTTTAACCTCCGTTTTTTGATTGATATTAGACAAGGTGGAAGTGTAGTTTCTTTTACAAAAACAATTTTAGCATCTGACGGACTACTAGCAGAAACTGCTATCGGAAGATCAGGAGGACTTATATTCGGGACAGATGTATATCAGAAAGAAACACCTGCTTCTACTCCAGCCTCTGTTGATCCTGAAACATTCTGGGCTAGTATCGGTGGAAGAAATGCTCCTGTTGGAGAAGCATTTGTAGAAGATGCCTCTAACATAAGACTTCGTGAACTTAGTCTTAGTTACGCATTAAGTCAGGCGAGTTTAACAAACTCTCCATTTAATTCAGTTAAATTATCTTTGGTAGGAAGAAACTTATTCTTTTTCTCTAACGAAGCAAGTATTGACCCTGAAGTAACTTTTGGAACAGGAATTACTGCAGATGGATATGAAGCCTTTTCCGCTCCTACATTAAGAAATATTGGTTTAAACTTAAAGTTAGGATTCTAATATAAAATGATAAAAACAATTAACTCAATAAAACTCAATAAAATGAAAAAAATAATTAGTAAAATTTTAATTATATCAGCATTTATATTTATTGCTGTGGGATGTACTGAAGATTTTGAGGAAATAAATACAAATCCTTTATCTTTAAGTACTGATAAACTTGCTGATAGCCCAGTATTACAGGGGCAAGCTTTCGCCCAAGCTCAGTATACATCAATGACTGGGTTGCACTGGCGTTTCCAAATATCTCAAAGTCTTTTTTCTGATCTTTGGAGTGGATATTATGCGACTACAGCTGCAGGCTTTGATTCTGACAGGTTTACTCAAGTTGGAGGTTGGTCAGACCTAGCATGGGGATCTTTTTATGGTATTGCTGCACCCCAAATTAAACTTGTAGAAGATTTAGCTCGTGAAAGTGGAAATACAGTTGGCGAGGCTATGGCAAAAATTGTTAAAGTTAATGGATACCATAGAATGACAGATTATTGGGGACCAATACCTTTTTCTGCTTTTGGTAATGAAGAACTTTCTGTACCTTATGATTCTCAACAAGACATATATTCAAACTTTTTTACGATTCTAGATGAAGCATCTTCAGCCTTAAGTGCTGGTGGATCGTCATATGCTGGATCTGATAGAACATATGGAGGAGATGCTGCCAAATGGAAAAAGCTATCAGAAAGTTTAAGACTGAGATTAGCTATGCGTGTGCGTTTTGCTGACCCTGCTTTGTCAAGAACTCAAGCTGAGAAAGCTTTTTCATCTGGAGTACTAATTACTGACCCAGCAGATAACGCTACAGTTTCTACCGACGGAACAAACAGAAATCCTTTAGAGACCATCACAAACTGGGGTGAATTCAGAATGAGTGCAACTATGGAAAGTATTTTAAAGGGTTTTGGTGACCCCCGAATGGAAGTTTATTTTGATCCTGCTGCTTCTGGAGATTCAGACGGTGATGGCATACCATATGAAGGATTACAGAATGGTCAAACTAAAGTTGCTTTAGGAACTTCTAAAAACGATGGTCATTCAGACTTGAATGTTTTCTACAGAAATATGTCACTAGGAGGAGCTAATCCAGCGATAGATATTATGCGTGCTTCAGAGGTTCATTTCCTTCTTGCAGAGGCTGCTTTAGCTGGATTTAGTGTTGGAGGTTCCGCAAAAGACTACTATGAATCAGGAATATCGGTTTCTATGATGGAACGTACTGGTGCTGACGCTGCTGCAATAGCAGCATACACAAACAGTGTAAATACACCTGCTAGTTTTGATGGTGGAACTACACCGGGTGTAAGCTCTATTCCAGTAAAGTTTAATGATTCAAATACTGAAAGTGCATTGGAACAAATTATAACGCAAAAGTGGTTAGCTTTATTTCCTAACGGATGGGAAGCATGGGCTGAAGCAAGAAGAACTGGGTACCCTAAACAATATGCTAGAGTATCTTCTGAAAATCCTGATGTTCCAGTAGATCAGATTCCAAGTAGAATGACTTATGTTGCGAGTGAATTTACAACTAATATTGAAGCTGTAAATGCTGCAATAAGTGGTCAACTCGGAGGTTCTGATAAAAATAATACTAAATTATGGTGGGATAAAAAGTAATCTGTTAGTTAGATTGTTAAAATTTTTTCATGAATGTTTTAATAGTTTATTGATTGGACATCTCTAGTTTTACAGCTAGGGATGTTCTTGCTTTTGGCAGTTAAATCTAATTATAACATTCTCATGTTGTACTTTTTATTTAGCCGGAATTAATGCTTTTTATTAAAACAAACATTAGTATTAATATATAATGATTATATTTTTTTTTATATGTTAAAATCAAAAATCTTTATTTTGTTTTGGATTGGGATTTTGTTTCTTGGTGCCTTTTCCTGCTCTGATTCAAAGAAAAAATTTACCCTGCTATCTCCAAGAAAAACAGGAATAAAATTTAAAAATATTCTAAAAGAAACTAAGGATTTCAATGTTTTGACCTACGGATATCTTTACAATGGAGGTGGTATCGCTATAGGCGATGTCAATAACGATGGTTTAGAGGATATCTACTTTACAGGAAATATGGTAGCTAGTAGGCTTTACATCAATCAAGGAAATTTAAATTTTAAAGAAGTCGCAGAAGAAGCTGGGGTGGATGCTTCCGGACTATGGAATACGGGAACAACTATGGTAGATATCAATGGAGATGGTTGGTTGGATATTTTTGTTTGCCGTTCTGCCGCAGCAAATCCAATTTTAAGGAAGAATTTATTTTTTATCAATAACGGAGACATGACCTTTACAGAAAGTGCAGGCCTATTAGGAATAAATGACACAGGATATACTACACAAGTTTTATTTTTTGATTATGACAGAGATAATGACTTGGATTTATATGTACTAAACCATTCAGTACAAAAATATGCAGGATTTAGTAAAGTACTTTCCACCCTTAAAAATAAATCAAACAAGAACTACGGTGATCGATTATACGAAAATGTTGGTGGCATATTTTTGGATAAAACAGAAAAAGCAAAAATTAAAACAAATGTTTTAGGCTTTGGACTTGGGATTGCTTCGAGCGATTTTAATAATGATAATTGGCCTGACCTTTATATTTCAAACGATTACAACGAACAGGATTACTTATACATTAATAATCAAGATGGGACGTTCTCAGACAAACTAGATGAGTATATTACCCACACCTCGATGTTTTCAATGGGATCAGACGTCGCCGATATAAACAATGACGGTTTTACCGATATTTTTACACTTGATATGTTACCTGAAGGAAACGCTAGACAAAAAATGGTCTTTGGCCCAGACAATTATGATAAATACCAAAGATTGGTAAAATCAGGTTTTTCCAATCAAACCATGCGTAATATGCTTCACTTGAATCAAGAAGGAGTTTTCTTTACTGAGATTGGCCAGTTAGCAGGAGTATACAATACCGATTGGAGTTGGTCTTCATTATTTGCAGATTTTGACAACGATGGTTTTAAGGATCTTTTTATCACCAATGGCTATAAACGCGATTATACCAATATGGATTTTATTAATTATGCTGTTCAGCAAAAAATAAATGAAACTCAAAATAAAAAAGAAATCACAGTAGTCGATCTTATCGAAAAAATGCCTCTCATTCAGGAGATCAATTATATGTTTAAAAATCTTGATGGAATACATTTTAAAAAAATGAATGAATCTTGGGGACTTGATCAAAAAACAATTTCTAATGGGGCTGTGTATTCCGATTTGGACAATGATGGAGATTTAGACATTATCGTTAATAATATTGATAATCCAGCCTCTATTTACAGAAATAATTCAAATTTTGATTCAGGAAATTCTGTTCAGATTACCTTAAAGGACCCTAAATCCCAAAATAAAGAGGCAATAGGTGCTCGAGTAACTTTGTATTCTGACAGCCTTTTGGTTCAGCAAGTAAATCAACCTGTAAGGGGCTTCCAGTCTTCAGTAAGTAGAAGATTATTTTATGGTATTGGAAGTAGGGAAAAGATAGACTCTATTGAAATAATCTGGCCTGACGGTCAAAAACAAATATCTTACGATCCAGTTTTAAGCCCTTTCCTATCAATTACAAAAAAAATTACTTCAGAGAAAAATACATCCCACAAGATACCTGGCTCTCTATTCAATTTAACAAAACTTAAGGCATTTCAAAAAATTATTCATAAAGAAAATGAATATGTTGATTTTAAAGAGCAGCGCTTGCTACCATATTTTCTTTCTACCCAAGGCCCAAGAATAGCAATTGGAGATTCAAATGGTGACGATATAGAAGACATCTATCTCGGCGGTTCAAAGGGTAGAGCTGGTTCCCTATGGATCCAAAATGCCTCAGGAACTTTTACGAAGTCAGCGCAAAAGCTTTTTGAGCAGGACAAAATTAAAGAAGATGTAGATGCCCTATTTTTTGATTGTGATAATGATGGAGATCAAGATTTATATGTAGTTAGTGGTGGTACAGAAAACAAATTGGAAGAAAACTATCAGGATCGACTTTACATAAATGTGAATGGTAAATTCAATCTATCGGATGGACTACCAAGATATTTTAAAAGTGGATCTTGTGTAACGGCTTCCGATATTGATAACGATGGAGATTTAGATCTATTTGTGGGCACCCGTCAAACTCCGGGGAGGTATCCTGAAGTGTCGCCCAGTCAACTTCTTATTAATAATGGCTCTGGGCGATTTAGGATAGCCAATGAGAGGATTCCAAATAATAATAAACTAGGTAACGTAACTGATGCACTTTGGGAAGATATTAACGGAGATAACCAAAAAGATTTAGTTGTAGTGGGAGAATGGATGCCTATTACGGTACTATTCCAAAAGAATGGAACATTTATTGACTCCCAAAATGAAACTATTAAAAATACTACAGGTCTCTGGAATAGAATTGTTCGTGGAGATTTTAATCAGGATGGAAGAATTGATTTTGCGTTGGGAAACTATGGAATGA
>Ga0209199_1003627_pt1 | contig 15064 bp, 14 predicted proteins | sample COGITO_mtgs_1105_7_FD_184805 | JGI IMG/M metagenome (GOLD analysis project Ga0209199, IMG submission 184805) | Pelagic marine microbial communities from North Sea - COGITO_mtgs_110523 (SPAdes) (version 2) | ecosystem: Environmental > Aquatic > Marine > Epipelagic ...
AATAGTAACGGTAAAACTATTGGACGCGGTTCTACTCCTAGTGGCGCTTCATGTGGATCAAAAGAAGCGTATGAAATGCGTGATGGTAATACTAAATTTAATGGCAAATCAGTAATGAAAGCTATTGATAATATTAATCTTATCAATAATACTATGGTGTTAAAAGAGTCAAATATGTTGAATCTACGTAATATAGATGGACAGATTGTTCATATAGATGGTACAAAAAACAAAGAATTATTGGGAGGAAATACTACAACCGCCGTTTCATTTTGCGCGCTAGATGCGATTTCAAAACTACGAGATATTGAAAAATTTGAGTATATACAGGAAATGACAAATAATACGAATTTATTATTTATTCCCACACCACTTGCTAATGTATTAAATGGCGGTAAACATGGATCAGGCGGTCTTCAAATTCAGGAATTCATGATTTTTATACATGAAGAATATGATATCAATAGACAAGTAGAAATTCTTCATGATGTATTTTTTTCACTTAAAAAATGCCTTAGTGCGAAATATGGTAAATCGTCTACAAATTTAGGAGACGAAGGTGGGTATGTTCCATGTGGTATGAAAACAAATTATGAAGCATTAGATATGCTAATGGAAGCTATTATAGCCTCTGGACATACTCCCAATAAAGATGTATTTGTAGCACTTGACTGTGCTGCGAGTGAATTTTATGAATCTGATAATGCATTATATGAAATTGAAGAAAATGTAAAACTTACAGGTGAAGAATTAAGAAATTATTATGGAACAATGATACAAAAATATCCGTTTATAAAATCAATTGAAGATCCGTTTGACGAGGAAGATTACGTTAATTGGAGTGAATTTACTCGTAGTCACGGTAATACTATAAATATTGTAGGAGATGACTTATTTTGTACAAATAAAGAATTGGTTGAAATGGGTCTTAATCATGGTTGGGCAAATAGTCTATTACTTAAGGTGAACCAAATAGGTACTGTAACAGAAAGTATTGAAAGCGCACAATTAATGTTGAAAGAAAATAAAAAGGTCATTGTGAGTCACCGATCTGGTGAAACCAATCACTCATATATTATAGATATGGCGGTTGGTATGGGGGCTCAGTATGTAAAAATTGGAGGGCTATGTAGAGGCGAACGAATAGAAAAATATAATAGATTACTTGAAATTAATGATATCATATCCAGTTGAGCATGATTCATTTTAGGCAAAAACAAATATAAATAAATATTTTTAATGCATGTATATGGGAAATATTACTAGCACTCATAAGCCAGACAAACGATCGGTAATTCCTTATATTGTTCAAAATAAACCATTTAGCGATGCTATTAATAATAATAATAATAATAATAATAATAATAATAATAATATTGACCATATAACCGATAAGAAAAGTATTGATGATACTGTAGATAATATGCTTTTACGAGAAACCAATGAAACATGTAACGTATGCGAAATGATAAATAAATGTTGTTAAACCATATTGTAAATGGATAATATTACTAGAAGATAGGTATAATTATATAAAGGTTTTTTACTATATAATTATATTATGGGCAATACATGTATTACAAATAAAAATATTTATAATGATATTAATGATGCACCAATATTTACATTAGATGGGATTGAAATTGAAGGAAAAGTTGTTTCTGTGTATGATGGAGACAGCGTTAAAATAATTTTCCCTTTCAAAAATACCATGTATAAATGGACATGTCGTCTTGATGGTATTGATACTCCCGAATTACGAACAAAGTGTGCTGTAGAAAAGGAATACGCATATAAAGTACGAAATATTTTGAGGGATACAATATTGTATAAAGTGGTCAGAGTAAAGTGTGGAAAATTTGACAAATACGGAAGGCTTTTGACTACCATCGTATGTATTGAAGATAACCGCAATATTAATAATTGGCTTATTGAAAATAAATTTGCGGTAGAGTATCATGGTGACACAAAACAAAAATGGTCAGATATTCTAGGAAAATAATTGTTAGAATAGTGTAAAATTATATATATATATATTATTTAATTTTACTATGCATCATTTGTGTATCATTACGCATCATACATTATATTTTTTGAAAAGGTTAAGCATGATTTTATCATTAAAGGATTTAAGATTTTCCAATTCGTTAATATTATTCAATAAGTATTCAATCGTGTAAAGCGGATCAATATTAGAATAACGTTTCTTTTTCAATAGTTCATTATCAATAGTCGCCATATCCGCAAAACAGTATAACATTAGATCAGGATCTAATACGAACGGGTTAACGTTTTTTTGATATTTATATATAATAATGTTTTTCAAATATTCGTCGTTATCAACAGGGTCTTTAATATTCCACTCTAGTAACGTTTCAATATCTATAATTTTTTTTAATTCAGAAATATAATCATATTTTATCGCGAAATAGGAGAGGGATCTAGCTATTTTTCCTCGTGAGTATGGAGTAGGAACAAATATCCTATTTTTTTTATTGGAAATCATCAGGTATCCTATTTGTTTGAAAATTTCGGCATTATTAGAGACAACGTTTCCTTTCAAATCCAGTATTTTAATATTATCATACCCATTTGAACCTGACGAATCTACATACTTAAAATTTTGACGATAACTATTTATTTTACTGTTACATAAATATAGATTATGTAAATCAGAACGCATCATACATTTGTTTTCATGATGGTTAAAAGAAAATTGAGGAAATATATGTTCAACATTTTTATCTTCTATATTGTCTCCATAAATATCTATCATATTAACATGATCGTGTAGTATTTTTTTTGCGATAGGGTACGTCAAATATTTATATGAGGAACACATTTCTTCTCTTAAATGTTTACGTAATTTTGAGGCTTCGCCGAATTTCAATAATGGATTAAATATATACGAATAACTTTTTACGAGTGTTACCATATACAATATTGATAAAAAAACAATCATATTATTATTATTATTATTATGTATTCCAATTATATTTTTATATCATGTACGTGCCATATATAAGAGCATTAACAATATTTTATGTTTAAAAGTCAGGGATATAATCGTCATCACCTTCATCCTGAACAGGAATGGTGTTTACGTTATTCTCAATAATCAGCTTATTACAATCATCGTCATCGTCGTAAATTTCGGTAAAGTCAATATCGTCCTTATTGTCATCTCCATCATATTCTAATTCATTGAATTTTTCCACATCGAGAATAGTTTGAAAAGCGCCAGTACCGAAATATCCTTCCTGACCACACATGATATTTGCTGATACCCCAACCATGTTATCTAATTCAGCATGTCTAGCTGCTTTTAAGAACATTTCAGGTGTCTCCTCAAAGGATGCTTTTGCTAGAGGTCCAATTGTATCATTATTAATCCCGTGCCTGAATATTGAAATCATTTTAGTATTGTAACACATTCTATCACATAACATATCAATATGATGGGAATTAATATATGTTCCGTCAAAACTGATAACATCAATCACTTCATCAAATATACAGCTTCTAGCTGCTTCAATTCCGAGAGTATGATATACCTCTATAATATTATTAGTAATTGTTTTTGAAGAATCAATAAAATCTAATGCGAGCACCTCCAACAAATTAGATCCTACTGTATCCAGTACCCATTTTTCCTTCGCAACAAACTTGGTTTCCTTCTTAGTAAGTATATTTTGCATTTTGCGCATAATAACTTTCTCAATTTTTGGAACACCTCGCAATACTACCTTCTTCAATAGATCATGCTGAAACATTTTGATAGTATGGATATCATCTGACTGATCCATTGTCGTTTTGTCAGTCTTTTTAGGTTTCTTTACCAATGAAATTCTAAATATTAGATTGTCGTCGTTGTAATCACTAAAGCAGCATTTTACATCGTCTTTAAATACTTCTTTGATACAGTAATGAATATCATTAATGGTAATATTTTTCTCCAACATAATATCGTCCAATAATTTCATTCTTACTATCCATTTGTAATATTTAGTATCGTCAGATTCTTCATCTTCATTACACTTTTTAATCATATTTTCAAAATTGTTGAATTGATTTAATAGCAAATCATCATCTTCGTGAATAGTTGCGTTAACATTAGGATCATAACGAATCTCAATAAAATCCACAATATCTTCTAATTTAGTGTTTTCAATCATGTTCATGATACTCAAAGCTTTATCTTTATCCTGATCGTCATTCTCTTTAAGATGGATAGTTAATGATGGATTTTTGACATTCTCGGTAAGTGATAAGATTTCCTCAATGCGAGGAACACCACGAGTTACATTTGATTTAGATGATACACCAGCAAAATGGAAGGTATTCAATGTCATTTGTGTTGTAGGCTCACCAATACTTTGTGCGGCAATCATACCCACCATTTCACCAGGAGCTACAATAGATTTTTTATATTGTAGTGTGATTGTTTCTAGTAAAATAATCAATGATTGTTTGTTAAATCGTTTTAATATGAGTAGGTTTTTCGGCGATAAGTGGTAGAAATACATCGTCTCAAACAATTTATTTGGCATCAAATAGTATAACTTTAAATCGTCATAATATGACTGTACCAGATTATAGCATTCCAGAGGTGTAATATCTACTATGGAGTTATCAGTGAGGTTGAACCGATTCTTCATTGAATTTATAATGTGGTAAAACCCTACAGGAATATGTACAGAGTTTTTATCGCTTTCCTTGTTCACATTTGTTACAATCTTATCGCGGACGATAATATTATCCTCAATAATAGGATTGTAAATTTGTTTGAAAGCATCGTCCTCCTTTTTCAATCTGGTCATAACCTGCTTTGAAAAGATCAGATTCAACAACTTTACATTTTCTTTATCCTTTTTGTCAATAATATGATAATGTAAATAGATATCCTCGTTACTCATATTCACTAGAGGCATTGTTTGATTTTCTATTTTAACTGAATCAATGCCGTCATCGCCATATACAAATTGAACAATTTTACCCAAATTATTTCTGACAGTCATATCATATTCCACTTTCAAATCTTCGAGTCCTTTAATAAGTCTACGCTGGATATATCCAGTTTGTGAAGTCTTCACAGCAGTATCAATTAGACCCGTACGGCCACCCATAGCATGAAAGAATAACTCGTCAGGATCTAAACCATTAATGTATGAATTTTCAACAAAACCGCGAGCACGAGGAGTATCGTCGAATTTAGAGTAATGCGGTAATGTTCTACTGTTAAATCCATAAGGAATACGTTTACCTTGAACATTTTGTTGACCTAAACACGCAATCATAAATGATATGTTCAGGTCACTTCCTTTAGAACCAGCATTTACCATTGTAACAAAACGGTTGTCTTTATTCAAATTATTCCTACCAATCTTTCCAGCTTCAGCTGAAGCCTGATTGAGAATATTATTCACACGAGTTTCAAATTCTTCACTATTTGATTTACCAGTTTCATTAGCAAACATACCAATATGAAGTTGTTCAATTAAATGCTTAACATCATTTTTCTTCTCACTGATAACAGTTTCAATAGATTGTTTAGTAGTTTCATTTGACAATAAATCAGATACACCCACACTGAAGGAACTCGTTTTCATGTACTCAGTAATAATATTTTGAAAATCATCAATAAAATCAGCACATTTCATATTTCCATAATCATTACACACTCTATGTAATAATCCTTTTGAACCTGAACCTAAAACACCCTTCTCCATTTGACCACTAATATATTTCCCATTTTCTATTTCCAATATATTATTAGGATTGGGATTACTTTCATATAGCTTTGTTTTATATTTCAATGACATTTCTGGCATTATTTGTGATAACATGTCGAAACTAGACAAATTCTCGGAAGATAATTTTTTTACGTCAACATTATTGTAACACATCAACAAATTCATTGCTTCTCTTTTGGTAAAGACGATTCCATTACGCGTGAACTGATATGCGCCTAACAATGAATCCTGGAAAATTCCCACAATACATGAGTTATTGGCAGGACTGACTATTTGATATGGTACAGCGGCCAAATTGCGCAGTTCTGATTCTGCCTCTGAGTCTTGTGGCATATGTAAATTCATCTCATCACCATCAAAATCAGCATTATATGGTTTTGTATCCGCTACATTCATTCGGAATGTATCACCATGTTTCATAACCTTAGCAACATGACACATCATGCTCATTCTATGCAATGTTGGTTGCCTATTGAATAATACGGCATCGCCATCCAACATATGTCTATGAACTATATCTCCTTCTTCAATTTGAATAGATGTCTTGTCAACATATCTTAGTGAAATTTGTCGGGAATTTTTCTTTTCTAAAATTTTAGCTCCAGGCCAATTATCAGGACCATTCATTACTAATTTTGTGAGGAACTTAATATTTTTTGAATTCACAACTACTGGTTTTGTGATATTCTTCGCAATTTTTTCAGGTATTCCTAATTGTTTGATAGATAGTGTTGGGTCCGCAGTAATAACCGAACGGGCACTGAAATCAACACGTTTTCCCATTAGATTTCCTCTAACCCTTCCGGTTTTTCCATTTAGTCGCTCTTTAATAGATTTCAAGGGACGTCCGGATCTTTGACAACATTGACTTACACCAGGTAAATTATTGTCCACTAGTGTTGCTACATAATATTGTAGTACTGTGGTCCAGTCTTCAATTATATTCTCTTGTCCAGTTTGTGTTTTCTGAGACAATTTATCTTTTAATGTATTATTCGTTTTAATGATATTACAAAGAATATGAGTTATATCGTCTTCACTTCTCTGTTGAGCATCATGTTTAACAGAAGGTCTCACTGCTGGAGGGGGGACTGCGAGTACCTGGCATATCATCCAATCAGGTCTTGACCAATGAGGACTAAACCCCATGAAGATAATATCATCATTTGATATCCTTTTAAAAATTTTAAGCACCATCTCGGGGTGAAGTTTAATACTTACCTTTTCTTCAGCAGGATTTAAATTATCCCATTCTGCCCATAGGGTAGCAACCTTACCAAGCTCCTTGCGGATTTTAGAAGGTTGCTTACATCCGCAACCGTCATGAGTATCATTACCACAACGGTTTACTTTGTTTGACAATTGAAATACATAGTTCCATCGTTCTTCAGACGGCATATTCAATGCCTTCTTGTATTTTTCCTTGTTCACTTTCAACTTACTACATTTAAAACACACACATTTTAGAATCTTCATCACTGTATTTAAATATTGTACATAGAATACTGGTTTGGCCAATTCAATATGACCAAAATAACCAGGAGTGTTAACATAATCCAATCCGTCAGTAGGACAAATAAATCCTGGTTCTAAAACACCCATACGAGGGTCGAATAATCCGCCTATTTTGGGTTTATTATTATCATATGTATCCCTCGTTGTTATTTCAGCAACAGAAGTATTTCGAATATCATCTGGAGATAATAATCCGAATTGAATTCCAATAATTTTAGATGGATTATATTCTAAATTATTAAATTTGAACATACTATTTATATAATGCATATATTTTTAGATTATAATATCAATTTTATTAATTATTCAAATTTCAGAAAACTAAGGTTATATTCATAACAAACTATATATGAATATAATTACCCTTCCTAAAACATATTTAAAACATATTCAAAAAATATATTCAAAAACATACTATTTAGAATATTTATACCCGTCGCCATGACACATATCACATACATCCCATGGCATTTTTTCATATCCAGATGAATTACACATAATACATTTCTTTCCGTCGCATATTTCACATAGCTTTATATCATATTTGATAAGACCTATACCAATACATTTAATACATTGCACACTATCGCATAAACTCATAGGAATTGTAATATATATATATATAATCAAAAGGTGCAATAAATAAATTTTATTTTTTTTTGACATTTTTTGATGAAAAATAAAACCTATACTTTAACATTTTACAATTATTTTGAAGAATAAATCACTCTTTTTTTCAAAAAAGTTGGTTGTGAGCATAACGGTGTAAATTGGATTTTTCAATATTTGGTTTGTTACCATAACTTTTTTATGATTAATTTCAGAAAAGGTTTAGGGGATTTTTATTTATCTAATATAAGATAACAATGGATAACAACAAAATCCCCAAAAATCCCCTAAAAACATTTACATGTGACAATTGTAACTATACCACGTGTAATTTGAAAGACTACAAGAAGCATTTATCCACAGCAAAACATCAACGGATAATGTCGGATAACGATTTATCCCCAAAAATCCCCAAACAATATATATGTCCGTGTGGAAACAAATATAGATATTCATCAGGTCTCAGCAAGCATAAAAATAAATGTAAATATATCCCGCCTTCACACAGTATCGAAATGTTGCCAGAACCAACCATGGAATATTTATTGAAGGAAAATCTGGAAATGAAGAAAATGATGATTGAGTTATGTAAAAATATAGGTCCAACAAACATTACCAACAACAACTGTCATAATAAAAACTTTAATATCAATATATTTCTTAACGAGGAATGCAAAGACGCCATGAACCTCACTGATTTTGTAGACTCAATTCAATTAAGTATAGAAGATATGTTACGTATTGGTAACGAAGGTCAAACCAGCGGGATGTCGCATATATTAATAGATAAACTTAATGCTTTGGATATTGTCAAGCGTCCTCTTCATTGTAGTGATACCAAGAAAGAGGTTATATATGTGAAGGACGATGACAAATGGGAGAAAGAAGAGAGAAATAATCCAAAGATTAAGAATGCACTAGAATCGTTAACGAATAAAACTATCAAAGCAATGCCGTGTTTGGAAAATAATCCAGACGAATACCTTAAAACGATTTCTGAGGTGTTAAAGGAGCCCCGCGAAGACAATAAAATTATTTCTGATATATCGAAGGAAATTACTATTTGATTTTAACTTTTTTATTTTTTTTCGACATTTTTTGATGAAAAATAAAACTTATACTTAACATTTTATAATTATTTTGAAGAATAAATCTCTCTTTTTTGCAAAAAAGTTGGTTGTGAGCATAACGGTCTAATTTGTGTTTTGAAATATTTGGTTTGTTACCATAACTTTTTTATATATTTTTATAAAAATTAATTTAGGAACTTTTTCTGTTCGTATAATATACTATAAATACGATGCAAAAAAGTTCAAAAAGTTCCGACAAATATTATTGTGCTGTATGTGAATACAAAACGGTCAGAAAAAGTCAATATGATAGACATATCGGTACAGCTAAACATAAAATACGAATAAATACTATGGAAAAGGTTCCAAAAGGTTCGGTACCATACACGTGTGAATGCGGGAAGTATTATACTCATTCTTCGTCACTGTGGAATCATAAAAGAAAATGTAATGGAAAACAAAACAATATTAATGAAAAATCTCAATTATCTACTAATTATGAATCTATAGATTATAAAGATATGTTTGTTATAATGTTAGAAGAAAATCAGGAGCTACGAAAAACAATGTTGGAGATCCTACCAAACGTTGGATCGTCAATATCTACAACAAATGTAAATAGTAATAATAATAATTTTAATATTAACATATTTTTAAATGAGCAATGTAAAGACGCGATGAATATGACAGATTTTATAGAATCTATTCAACTTACACTTGAAGATATGGAAAAAATTGGAGAACAAGGTCAAACACGAGGAATGTCTAATATTCTAATTGATAAGTTAAGTTCTCTTGATGTATTTAAACGACCAATGCATTGTAGTGATATAAAAAAGGAAATTATATATGTAAAAGATGAGGATAAATGGGAAGAAGATAAGGGTGCAAAACCTAAATTAAAAAACGCACTAGATCAAATAACGAAAAAAAGTATACAAGCATTACCTGAAATTAGTCAGGATCCTGACGAGTTTCTGAAAACTATTAACGAGGTATTAAAAGATCCACGCGAAGATAAAAAAATTATATCCGAAGTAGCCAAAAAGGTTTGTGTATAATTATCTCAGAATTATCTCAGAATTATCTCAGAATTATCTCAGAATAATTGTTCAACGGATATAATGAAAATAATAAAACAAATAATTGCACTTATATTATTTCCATATAATATTAAATATACATTTATTGCTAACCAGACGATCATGTTAAGATAATTTATTTGTATATTTTTATTCATATAATAGCAATGATTATCACAATACACTTTATCAACGTAAATAGTATACCTACTACATGATTCACATAAATTCATATATGACTCTATTTTAGTACAAACATCCTCTGGTATATATAAAGCCATTTTGATTTATATATAATAATAATAAATGTATCTAATATATTTACAATAATACAAATTTTACACATCAATATCACACTTTCCATCGCCTATAAAGTATTTATATCCATATTTTTCCCAACAATCCAAAGTATTTTCTATCCTTTCTATTAATTTAGCCACTGACATATTTTTTGGAAATAGAACTTTTTCTGATTGTGATTTGGTATAATTAACAAACCCGTCCAGTTCAATATCTTTAAGTTCATCAATAAACGCAGGATTTTTTACTAAGATGCGATAGAATTGAACCATTTTCATTTGGTTTTGCTTATGTCGTTTCGGTGAACTATGTTTCCAAATATTCACACCTACAAACGTTAATAAACTATATGATTGACATAATGTATCGTTCTTATTAACGTGGGTATTTTGATATCCTTCGTTAGTGCTACATATGTGTATCTTTTTATTTTTATCATACACATAATGATGCATTCCGCCTTCTGGAAATTGGCAATTGTCTCCCGATATTATTTCGACACGTAGATCCAAATGTGTTCGATCGTAAAATAATTTCATTATGATTTCTCGTATAGTTTCATCTCCAAATATTTGGTTTATATACGTATAGTGTTTCAATCCAAAATAATTTAATTTACGATTAGTGCATACATCCCGTTCTATATCATCCACTATATTTTTATTTTTTTTCTCTGTAGGCATAATAAGTGTATATATATTTAAAAAATTGAAACAATAAATATATGTAATATTAAACATATAAATTATAATGGGACGTTCTAACGATAAATCAGTGAAAAATAGAAAGGATGATTCTTCTAGCGATGAAGATAGCGATTTTGAAGAAATGAATGAAAAATACGGAAATAAGCCTCTAAATAAAAAGGTATTCAGAGAACTTGTAGAACATATGTTTTCATCCAAACTAAATTCTCAGATTGATAATCATTATGATAAGAGTGATAAGAAAAAGTCGAAAAAGAAAAAGATCCGCAAAAAGTCCGTAAACCCGAAAAAGAAAAAGAAATCGAATAGAAAAAAGCGAAAGGACGATGACTCCGACTCCGACTCCGACGACGAACATGTTGTAGATATGCAACATCTAAATTATGTTCTTTCTATACAGCCTGTTAATCCCGACGAGTTTGATGAAGAGGATTATGATGAGGATGAGGATGAGGACTACGATGAAGATGAGGAATCGTCGGATGATAGTGAATCCGATGAAGAATCCGATGAAGAATCTGGTGAAGAATCAGACGAAGAATCTGGTGAAGAATCTGGTGAAGAATCTGGTGAAGAATCTGGTGAAGAATCCAGCGAAGTTGAATCAGATGAAGAATCTGGCGAAGAATCTGGCGAAGAATCTGATCCAGATGAAGAATCCGATACGAAAAAGAATAAGAAATCTAAAAAGGATAGAAAGTGTAAAAATAAAAAGTCTGATACAATTGAGCAGGTATCAAAGGATCTCGAGGCTGAGATTGAAAAGGATGAAATTACATTAAAAGAGTTGAAAGTGTTATATAATACGAATAAAAGTGATATTTACGGCGAGGCTTATAAAGCAGCCCGAAAGAAGCTAAACGAAAAAAAGAAAAACAAAGATAAGAAGGAAAAGAAAGTCAAACAAAAAAATCACGCATCATTTAGAGAACAATTGAGAAATAAAAATAAATTGAACGATGTTTCATATTTTGAAGGATTGACTTTGAAAGAACAGAATAAAATTCTTACTGAAGTTAAAAAACTAAATTCATTGGTAGAAATTGAGAAACCGTATAGAATTTCTCTTCTCGAATCAGATATCCCACCGGAGTTCAAAGCAGCAGCCATCAAAAAAATTAATACTCTTAAAATGATGGAACCAGGTGGTGGTGAATATTATAAGATCAAGAATTGGATTGATACCTTTATGAGTATTCCATTTGGAAAATATAAGAATCTTGAAGTTTCTGTAGATGATGGTGTTGATAAATGCCATGAATTTATGGAAAACGCAAAAAATACTTTGGATACTGCTGTGTATGGACTCAATGATGCGAAGATGCAAATTATGCAACTCATGGGACAATTTATTACTAACCCTTCAGCTATTGGTAGCGCAATTGCGATTCAAGGTCCAATGGGAACTGGAAAAACAACTATGGTAAAAGAAGGTATAAGTAAGATTTTAGGACGCGACTTTTCATTCATTGCTCTCGGAGGTGCTACTGACAGCAGCTCCCTGGAGGGACACTCATATACATATGAAGGTAGTACGTGGGGGCAAATTGTAAACATATTGATTAAAAGCAGGTCTATGAATCCAGTCATTTACTTTGATGAATTAGATAAAGTGAGTGATACTCCAAAAGGAGAAGAAATCATTGGTATTTTGACCCATCTCACAGATACTTCACAAAACGCTCAATTTCATGACAAGTATTTTTCGGAGATTGATTTTGATTTGAGCAAATGTTTGTTTATATTCAGCTACAATGATATTACAAAGATTAATCCTATTCTTAGAGACCGTATGTATAATATTCAAACCAAGGGATATGACAGTAAGGAAAAAATCATCATTTCAAGAAATCATATTCTTCCGAAAATTAGAGAACAGGTTAAGTTTAGCGAAGATGATATCATCTTTGACGATGAAGTTATTCAATATATTATTGAAACACATACTAAGAAGGAGGAAGGTCTTCGCAATCTGAAAAGGTGTTATGAAATAATATACACAAAGTTGAATTTATATAGACTTATGAAACCGGGAACCAATTTATTTGAGGAAGATATGTCTATCACTGTGGAATTCCCATTTACAGTTACAAAGGATATTGTTGACAAACTCATTAAGAAAAAATCCAATAATTTAACTGGACTCAACATGATGTATTGTTAGAAAATCAACGTTTATAAAATGTTTGTACAGTAAATGTTATAATACTTGATAATAATTTATAACATTCTTATTTTTTTGATGAGCATGACGATGAGGAATATTCCACATTTTCATGTTGTTTCTGAAAATCATCAATGAACCCTACTACTTCTTTATTAGGACTTTTTTTTAATTCAATACCAGCACTCATTTTGTAATCAATGCCGGCACTATTAACAACCTCACTCACCATGTTTTCTACAGAATCTTTGATTAATTCAAATCCTTCATAAGGAGTAACACGGCAACATGAGCAGAATAGATGGGCGCCTATAATCCATCCTAAAATTATACAAATAACAACAACTTCTACTCTGAAAATAAATCCCAATAGTTTAACTTCCATACCTTATAAATAATGTGAATATTATATTTATTTCTAAACGTTCTAAAATATATTTAAAAATATATCCATTAGTATATTATAATGGATCATTTAGATAAACAAAAGTTAAAAGAGATTTTAGAAAAAAACGAGGATGTTGTAGACAATACACATTTAATTAGAGACGAAAAATACAGCGAGTATATTAAACACGATGTAGAAAAATTAATTATATTTAAAGAAACTCATAAAGAGTTGTATATGAATAATAGAGAAGAGTATAATAATATGCTTACAAAAGAATGTCATTTTTTGCACACAAATTATTCGGAGATTTTTGATAAATTGAATAATGGTACTCTTGATCATTCAATCATGTTTAAATTTATTGAAATTTATAAAGAAATTGAAGATGGAAACCTAGACCAACACGAGGCTTCTTTTAAAATAGGAAAAATGTTAAAAGAAATGTATGTTGATACTGCTTTGAGCGCTATAACACCACCAACACAAACTAAAAATATATCGTATTCCGAATGGGTGTTAAAACAACAACATATTAAAAATACTTTGAAAAATGTGTAACCAGACGATTATTCATCTAATAACATTAATGCCATTGCCGCATAATTATGTAAATCTATTAGCGTATCTCTAATTCCTTCATCATTTACCAAATTTACTCCATTTTTTGTTATAGACATGGAACGTTGTAATTTATCTTCTATTCTCATTAATACGCCTATCACTCCATATTTGGCGAATGCGTCGCCATAATCAATATTTTTTTTAACAAATAATTCTAATGCCTCGGTTTGAATTTGTTTCATTTGTTCTACACGATTCATATTATAATAAATATTATAAATTGTGTTTAAATATCAACATGTTTAAAAAATTATATGTATACCGAATATTCATGATCCTATTCAATACTAGGTATCGATATTGATAAATCTTTGTACGTATTTTCTATATTTGTTTCATCGTTTGTATTGTCATTCTCTTCATCATTCTCTTTATCATTCTCTTTGTCATTCTCTTTATCATTCTCTTCATCATTCTCTTTGTCATTCTCTTCATCATTCATATCGGAATCAATCCATGATTGTATTGACTCATCATCACTAGAACCGTCACTAGAATAATCGCTAGAATAATCGCTAGAATCATCTCCTGAAGTGGAACTGCTATATTTTTGTATATTGTCTTTCAAATAGTATGTAATTTGTTTGATAATATCTATATTTAATATGAGTATATTAGTAAATATATTTCCAGTAGCGATAGCAATACATTTTGAATGTCTTTCAAATTGAGTATCTATTGTTATATCGTCTAGTAAATTTTCCATATGTACATTCCTGTTAGGAGATATCCAATCTGTAACTAATTCTTTACACAAATATCCAATGTTAATTAACTTATCCATAATTATACACTAATATATGATATATTTCTAAATATATATATCATAAATTATTTTAAAGGTACTTAATA
>Ga0209199_1003629_pt1 | contig 15058 bp, 15 predicted proteins | sample COGITO_mtgs_1105_7_FD_184805 | JGI IMG/M metagenome (GOLD analysis project Ga0209199, IMG submission 184805) | Pelagic marine microbial communities from North Sea - COGITO_mtgs_110523 (SPAdes) (version 2) | ecosystem: Environmental > Aquatic > Marine > Epipelagic ...
AATTTTGAATTTGTTTGATGCTATACTCAATAAAGAAGATAAAGTTTTATCAACTGAAGAAGTAATTTCTTTATCTAAAGACTGTGATGGAATTTTGTGTGTTGGCGGAAATAAATTTGACAAAGAAATTATAAGCAAACTTTCGTCTAGTGTTAAAATAATAGCAAATTATGCAGTAGGATATAACAATGTAGATGTTGATGCTGCAGAGGAACGAGGAATAGCAGTAACCAACACGCCAGAAGTTTTAACAGACGCTACAGCAGATATATCTATTTTACTTTTGCTTGGAGCTTCTAGAAGAGCTTATGAAGGAAGAAAGCACGCGGAAGCGCAAAGTTGGAACTGGTCTACTAATTTTTTAATGGGTAAACAAATGTCGAACAAAAAATTAGGAATTTTAGGAATGGGCAGGATTGGAAGAGCAGTAGCCCAAAGAGCCAGAGGTTTTGGAATGGAAATACACTACCACAACAGAAATAAATTAAGTAGTGATTTAGAATTGGGCGCTATATATCATAAAGATGCCAAATCTCTTTTTGCAGAAAGTGAATTTTTATCTATTAATTGCCCTGCGACTGCTGAAACTACTAACTTGTTAAATGAAGAAACAATCAAAATTTTACCAGATAAAGCGGTTGTTGCGAATGCTGCTAGAGGAGACATTATCGATGATAAGGCTATGATCGAAGCAATGAAAAGCGGAAAAATTTTTGCTCTTGGTTTAGATGTTTACAATGGAGAGCCAAAAATAAATGAAGAATACTTGAAGCTTGATAATCTTTTTTTACTTCCCCATCTTGGAAGCTCAACCAAAAGAACTAGAATTGATATGGGTGATAGAGCTATAGATAATTTAGAAGTTTTTTTTTCAGGAAAAAAACCAAAGGATCAAGTTAATTAAACAACTTTAGATTGTATATAAAAAGTCTTTTTATACTGTTTCTTATAAAATTATTAAAATTTAAAAGTTTATTTATAGAGACAATCTTCCCTTTTGGTGATTAAATGTTTTTAATTAAAACTAACATGGGAGAAAATAACATGTCAAAGAAAACTATTTCGTCTAATTCAAGACGAAAATTTTTTAAGTCAGCTGCAGCAGCAACGGTTGCAGGTGGTTTGCTCGCAGCATGTAAGCCAGCAGATAATACTAGTGGTGCAGGCTCGCAACAAAAAAGTGTCAAGCTAACAATGCAAGCAGCTTGGCCTTCAGGTGCAAACATATTTTTTGAAATGGCACAAGATTATTGCAACATGGTTAAAGATATGTCGGGCGGAACCTTGACAATCGATCTTAAGCCAGTTGGAGCAGTAGTTAAAACTTCAGAAATTGGACAGGCAGTAAGTTCAGGCGTAGTTGATATGGGTCACTGGGTGACTGCATATTGGTATGGAAAGAACGCTGCAGCTTCTCTTTTTGGAACTGGTCCTTCGTACGGAATGTCGTCACAAGAAGTTATGGCATGGATGGAGTATGGCGGAGGAAGAAAGTTATATGAAGAAGCAACAGCTAAAGTTGGATACAACTATACTGGATTCTTTCATATGCCTATGCCAGCACAACCCTTTGGTTGGTTCAAAAAGAACGTAACTAAAGTTTCTGATGTTAAAGGAATGAAATACAGAACAGTTGGTCTAGCGACTAACGTTTTGACTGCTATGGGAATGGTCGTAAGACAATTACCAGGTGGTGAAATTCAACCAGCAATGAAAACAGGTTTGATCGATGCTGCTGAATTTAACAATCCTACATCTGACTCACAGTTTGGAATGCAAGATGTGTCTAAACACTATCACTTAGGAAGTTTTCATCAATCTCAAGAGATGTTTGAAATTCCTTGTAATACGAAAAGACTCAAAAGCCTTTCACCTGCTCATCAAGCTATCTTAAAGAACGCTGCATATGCTGCGAACTCAGATAACTACTTTAAAGCATTAAGCAGATATTCTGCTTCTTTGTCTGAGTTGATGAACAAGCACAAGGTCAATGTATATCAAACATCTGATGAAATCTTAGCTGCACAACTAAAAGGCTGGGATAAAGTAATCGGTGACTTTGTTAAGAAAGATGCATTCTTTGCAAAAGTGGTAAAATCTCAAAAAGATTATGCTAAAAGAACTATGAAGTATTTGCTGATGAATCAGCCTAACTACAAGTTGGCATATGAAAATGAGTTTGGTCCAATCGGACAAGTTAAAATTTAATTAACTTTACAAAAATAAAAAAGGGGGTTTTAGGGCCCCCTTTTTTTTAGTACTATTTAAGAAATTTTTAAATCTTATGAGATCCTTTATCAAATTTGCAGATTCGCTTAGCACCTCCATGGGCAAAGCATTTTCATGGTGTATTGTGATTTTAATGGGAGGAACAGTTTATGAAGTAGTTATGGCATATGTATTTAATGCACCAACTTTATGGAACTTTGATTTTAGTATGCAAATGTATGGTGCCATTCTTATGATGTCAGGAGCATATACCTTAGCTACAGAAGCTCATGTTAGAGGAGATGTTATTTACAGATTATTTACTCAAAAAACACAGGCAAAAATAGATTTTGTTTTATATTTTATTTTCTTTTTTCCAGGGGTTATAGCCCTTGCGTTTTATGGTTTTGAGTATGCAAAATTAGCGTGGAAGATTAAAGAGACAAGCTGGAGTAGCCCTGCACAAATTCAAATTTATATGGTGAAAGCAATGATACCATGCGCTGGTACATTGTTAACTATCCAGGGTATTAGTGAGCTGTTCCGGTGTATAATTTGTATTCGAACAGGGCAATGGCCTGCAAGAATGGTTGTTGCAGAAGAAACAGAAAAGATTTTAATGAGAGCAGCCCAAGACGGAGATCAAAAAGATGTTATTTAGTTTGACCAATCCAGAAATAGCGATCTTAATGATGGGACTCTTTTTATTTGCAGTTCTTCTTGGCTTTCCAATTGCATTCACTCTAATGGCGATGGGAATTGGGTTTGGTTACTATGCTTATTATGATCCAGGTTTGATGGAACATTTATTTGATAACAGAATTTTTTCATTATTTGTTCAAAATACTTACACTGTTATGGATAATAATGTTTTGACAGCCGTTCCGCTTTTTTTATTTATGGGATATCTTGTTGAAAGAGCTGGAATTGTAGCTAAATTATTTTTTGCAATTAGACTCGCTGCTCACAAATTACCAGCCTCAATGGCAGTAGCCGCATTAATAACTTGTACTTTGTTTTCTACAGCAACAGGAATTATTGGTGCTGTTGTAACTCTAATGGGACTTTTAGCTTGGCCAGCAATGATAAAAGCTGGATACGATAAAAAATTTGCTTCAGGAATAATTTGTGCGGGTGGATGTTTGGGAATTTTAATACCACCAAGTATTATGTTAATTGTTTACTCTGTTATTGCTCAGTTATCTCCACTAAGATTATTTGCAGCTGCAATTTTTCCAGGACTACTACTTGCCGGACTATACGTGACTTATGCTGTTACTAGAGCTTGGTTAGATCCCTCTATTGCTCCTAAGCCTAAAGCTGAGGATATACCTCCGAAATCTGAAATTTTAAAAGAAGTGCTAGTTTCTTTTTTGCCTCTTTTTGGTTTAATTATGTTGGTTCTTGGAACAATATTGGCAGGTATTGCAACTCCTGCAGAGGCTGCTGCAGCTGGGGCGTTTGGTGCGCTTGTTTTGTCTTATTTTTATAAAACACTAAAGTGGAAAAGTTTTAAAGAATCTGTTTTTTTAACTGCCAAAACAACTGCAATGATTATGTGGTTATTTATTGGTTCATGGACGTTTTCTTCAGTGTTTTCTTATCTTGGAGGACATGAAGTATTTGAACATTTTTTTAAATCCATAGACATAGCTCCTTGGCAGTTTTTGGTTATTACACAAATAATTATTTTTCTTTTAGGTTGGCCATTAGAATGGACGGAAATTTTAATTATTTTTGTTCCAATTTTTTTACCACTACTAGAAGTGTTTGGAGTGGATCCTTACTTTTTTGCAATGCTAATTGCTTTAAACTTACAAACATCTTTTTTAACACCGCCTATGGCCATGTCTGCCTATTACTTAAAAGGTGTTCAAAAAAGAAATGTAGAGTTAATGGAAATTTTTGCTGGTATTATGCCATTTCTTGGAATTGTTATTTTTGCAATGGTGCTGATGTACATATTCCCTGGCATTGCTTTATGGCTACCAGAAACATTATTTCCAAATTAAATAATTTTTATGTCAGATATTTTTTCTCTTTCGGCCAGTGAATTAGCTGCACAACTAAGAGAAGGCGAAATTTCTTCTGTCGAAGTTTGCTCACAGTATATTGAAAGAATAGGTAAGTTTGAAAAAGATGTGAAAGCTTGGTCACACTTTAACAAAAAATTACTTTTAGAAAAAGCTGCAGAAGCAGATGAGCATAGAATTTCAGGAAAACCATTGGGAGTACTACATGGATTTCCTGTGGCTGTTAAAGACATAATTGGAACTTTGGATATGCCGACAGAATGTGGGACTACCATAAGAAAAAAAATGAATACCTCCCAAGATTCGGAGGTTGTTAATCTTCTTAAAGTAGCGGGTGCTATTATTATGGGAAAAACAGAAACAACAGAACTTGCCTATTTTCATCCAGGAAAAACTACCAATCCTCATGATTACAAAAGGACTCCCGGAGGTTCTTCAAGTGGATCTGCAGCAGCAGTAGCAGCCTATATGGCACCCCTGTCTATTGGTTCGCAAACTAATGGCTCAACTATTAGACCGGCATCTTATTGTGGTGTTGTTGGGTACAAACCATCATATGGCCTAATCTCTAGATACGGAATTTTAAAACAATCAGATAAACTAGACCAGGTGGGTCTTTTTGGAAAATCTGTAGAAGATGTGGCGCTATTAGCAAGAGTGCTAATTAAAAAAGATTTATTTGATCCATCAACAATTCATTATTCCGCAGAGGATATGATGGATGTGTGTAGAAAAGGTCCACTTTTTGATCCCAAATTTATTTTTTACAAAACCAAGAACTGGAAAAATATTGATAAAGAATCACAAAAATCTTTTGAAATTTTTATAAAGACTTTTAAAAAAAATATTGAAGTATTTGATACCCCTTCTTATTTTGATGACATTCCAAAATACCATAAAATAATTCATGAGACGGATATGGCTAATAATTTCCAACTATATTACAAAAAATATAAAAAAAAACTTTCTAAAGAAATGGTAAGCGCAATTGAGCGAGGTCTTAAAAATTCTGCAACAGAATATGCAGAAGCAATTGATTTTATGAAGAGAAGTTATGATTCTTATAAAGAAGTATTTGAAGATTATCATGGAGTTTTAACACCAGCTTCTTCTGGGGTCGCTCCTAAAGGATTGGGAAATACTGGTAGTCCAGAATTTAGTACAGTGTGGACTTATTTGGGTCTTCCATCAATTTCACTACCTTTACTTACCGGAAAAAATGATCTACCATTAGGCATCCAATTGATCGGCGACAAGCATGATGATTTGAGGTTTTTGGGTGTTGCTAATTGGGTAGAAAAAAATTGCAAACAAAATGATTAATAAAATAACAACAATTTTAGGAGTAAGTCTAGCCATCGCTTTTCTAGTTGGCTTGGCTACTACATTGCAGAGATCTCCCATGATTGGTTTTTTTGATGTCTTACCTGTTTTTATTTTAATGGCTATCGCTATTGGCATGATGGTCTATGAGGCTTTCTTCGATAAAAAATAATCATTTTCTTTATCGTTGTGTCTAATCTCAAAAACAATTTTTTACATTTCTCTTTATTATTTATTCAGCCGATCTTTATGACCAGCAATATTGCTATTGGTAAAGGGGCTCTTGGTTTTATTCCTCCAATCTCATTGGCATTTTGGCGCTGGTTTGTAGTTTTTTTGTTTATGCTTCCATTTGTATTTAAGGAAATAAAACAGAAAAGGGATTGCATAAAAAGCGAATTTTCCAATCTGGCAATTCTTGGGTTCACAGGCTTTTCAATTTGTGGTGCATTTCCATACATTTCAGGATTCACAACTACCGTAACCAATATGAGTATTATTTATGCATTAGCTCCAATTATAATTGTCCTTTTGTCTTCGGTCTATTTTAAGGAAAGATTAAAATTAATTCAGCATTTCGGTATATGGATTAGTTTTGGAGGAGTAGCCTTTGTGATATTTAAGGCAGATATTGAAAATTTATTAAGTTTAGTCTTTACCTATGGAGATTTGTGGATGCTTATATCTGCAACCAGTTGGGCAGTTTTCTCTATCAGTTTAATTCATCGCAAGAGTCAATTTTCTATTCTTGCAAGGTTTACTTTAATGAGCTTTATGGGAGCTGCATTTCTTTTGCCTTTTCTTATAATAGAAAATATTTATTTTATTCCTACAACTTACGATCTAGGATTTCTTTTTTTTGTATTACTAGCAGCAGTATTTCCAGGCGTAATAGCATTTACTATGTACACTAAATTACAACAATTAATTGGAGCTTCTCTTGCGGGACTAACGGTATATTTAATGCCAATTTATGGATCAATATATGGCATGATTTTATTTGGGGAAAAGCTAGAAGTTTATCATTTTTATGGAGCTATGTTGGTGTTAGTGGGAATTTATCTCGCAAATAAAAAATACTCTAAATGATTTTTTATAAAAAAATTATAATTTTACTACTCATTTCTTATTTTGCTATCTGTCTATTTATGTTTTTGTTTCAGAGAACTTTTATGTACCATCCAGATATTAATAGCTATGATGACACAGGTATTCAGTTTAAGTTTAAAAAAGTTGAAATCCCTTCAACCGAAAATATTGTTCTAAATTCTTGGTATTCTTTTAAAAATTCAAACTACAAGACATTAGTTTTTTTTCACGGCAATGCTGGAAATCTCAATAATAGAATTTATAAACTTAACAAAATTAATCAATTAAACTTAAATTTTTTAATTATTTCTTGGAGGGGATTTAGCGGTAACCAAGGAAAACCAACAGAAGATGGATTATATCAAGATGCTAAAAGTTCAATACGCTGGTTAGAGCAGAAGGGTATAATAAAAACAAATATTATTCTTTATGGAGAGTCTTTAGGGACAGGTGTAGCTTTAGAACTTGCTAAAGATTCTAAATATGCTGGAATAATATTGGAATCTCCCTACACTTCCATGGTAGCAATGGCGAAAAAGATTTACCCATTTCTTCCAGTCTCTATTCTTGTAAAAGATCGGTTTGAATCTCTTTCAAAAATTAAAAAAAATGTGTCTCCTATTCTAATCATGCATGGAGAAATGGACACGCTTGTTCCCGCTCAAATGGGAAAAACATTATTTCAAGAAGCGAACAACCCAAAGTATTCTTACTTTCCAAGTTCCGATGATCATATGATGAAATACGATATAAAATTAGTATCCGTATTGAGAGATTTTATCAGTGCTCTTTAGGTTTATTTTATCAGTGCCTGGCTATATTCTGAGGCAATAAATTGATTCAAATCTTCTTCTTTTTCTCCAACACCAATAGCAACAATTGGAATTTTAAAGCGATCTGCTATGGCAACCAAAATACCACCTTTGGCAGTACCGTCTAGCTTGGTCATAACAATTCCAGTTAAAGGAGTAATCTTTCGAAATTCTTCAATTTGTGCAATAGCATTTTGTCCCGTGGTCGCGTCTAAAACAATCCATGTTTCTTGTGGAGCATCAGGATCAATTTTTTTTAAAACCCTTACAATCTTTGCAAATTCTTCCATCAAATTTTTTTTATTTTGAAGACGTCCGGCAGTATCAATAATGCATAAATCTTTATTATTATTTTTTGCGTATTCAAGAGTTTTAAATGCAACGGAGGCAGGATCTGCACCAACTTCTGACTGAATCATCTCTGTATTGTTTTTATCACACCACACCTTTAGCTGGTCTATTGCAGCAGCTCTAAACGTATCTGCAGCACCAATAACAACTTTTTTATTATGATTCTTAAATAATTTAGATAGCTTTCCAATGGTGGTTGTTTTTCCAGTTCCATTAACGCCACATACAATAATTGTCTTAAAGTCTGATTCGGTGTTTACAATGTTTTTTTCGAGAGGTTGTAAAATTTTTGTCACTTCTTCTGAAAAAATATTATAAAAATTTTCTTTTTTTAGCTCTTCTTCAGAAAACTTTTTATTTGCTAAAATCAATTTAAACTTACTTGCAACATCAATTCCAAAATCACATTGAATCATAAAATCTTCAATCTCTTCTAATATTTTTTCATTAGGCTTGGACTTTAGAAATATATTAGAGACACCTTCAGATATGTTTGATGAAGATTTGAACAACCCTTCTTTTAAATTTTTTAAGAATCCCATTTTTAGATACTAATATTAACTTCTTGGATATTAGAAACAGGCCCAGACATGTGTATGCGATTGTTTTCTTTCCAATTAATAGATAACTTTCCAGTTTGAAAATGTATATTGACAAGTCTTTCAGTAAGATTTTTTTTAGCAGAGGCCACAGCAGTAGCGCAAGCGCCAGTTCCACATGCTTTTGTTAGTCCTGCGCCACGTTCCCATACATTCACTTTAATATTATTTTGATCTATGATTTTAGCAAATGTAACATTGCACTTTTTGGGAAAAGTTTTATGATTTTCAATTTCAGGACCAATTATTTTTAATTTATCTATCTCAATGTCATTAAAGAAAATTATGTGTGGATTTCCCACACTCAGTGCATAACCAGTAAAACTAGAATTGTCTTTAAGTGTTATACAAACGTTGGAAGGATCCATCTCTTCAGATAACGGAATTTTTTCCCAATTAAATATTGGTTCACCCATATCTATTGTTATATTTTTGTTTCCATTATCAATAGAATTTAAAATACCACTTTTGGTATTGATAGAAATTTTTTTTATTTTTTTTTCTTCCATGAGTAAGTGCGATACACATCTACTTCCATTCCCGCAGGCTTCAGCCTCTTTACCGTCGGAATTGTAAAATAAAATATTATGAGCAGAATCATTCCCAGACTCAATTATGATTAGTTGATCAAAGCCAATATTATCTCTATTGGCCAAATGTCTAATCTGCTCATTAGATAGAATAGTAGGTTTGGTTCTATTATCTAAAATTAAGAAATCATTGCCCAAGCCATTCATTGTATAACCTTTAAAATCCATAACTTTAAGTATTACTCCAGTTTTCTTGACATTTAAATTGTTACTATATAGCTTCTGATCACTTCCACAAATTATTACAATTTTGTGGTGTCCTCTTTAGAGGAGATCAACACTAGTCAGCGAGGATTCGCCCACTAGTGCCTTTTTTGTTGGGAGAAAGAAAGAAAATTATGTTTGAGAATTTAACAAATAAGATTGAAAGTGCTTTTTCGTTTTTTAACCGAATAACACGGCTAGACGAAAAGCAGGCTGATGAAGGATTGCGTAAGATTAGACAGGCTTTATTGGAGTCGGATGTTTCTCTTTCTGTTGCTAAAGAATTTATTAATAATATTAAGCCTAAAATTGTCGGGCAAGAAGTTTTAAAATCTGTAACGCCTGGACAAATGATCGTCAAAATAGTTTTTGATGAATTGGTAAAAGTTCTTGGAGACGAAAAAAAAGAACTTAATTTAAAAGCAGTGCCCCCAATTAAAATTTTAGTAGTTGGTTTGCAGGGGTCTGGAAAAACCACGACATCTGCAAAGTTAGCTAAATATTTAGAAAAACAGTATTCAAAAAAAAGTATGTTAGCAAGTTTGGATGTTTACCGACCAGCAGCACAAAGACAGCTAGAGGTACTCGGAAATAGTAATTCTATTAAAACACTTCCAATAATGGACGGGCAGTTTCCTCTAGAAATATCTAAAAGAGCTATTAATGCAGCCTCTCTATCCGGAGAAGATGTAATCATTTTTGATACTGCAGGTAGAACTCAAATTGATCAACAAATGATGATGGAGTTAAAACAATTAGAAAACGATATTCAGCCAAACGAAATTATACTAGTGGCCGACTCTTTAACAGGTCAAGATGCAGTCAATATTGCTTCCGAGTTTAAAAAAACTGTCTCCTTAAGTTCAATTATATTAACCCGAATTGATGGAGATGGAAAAGGTGGTGCTGCATTAAGTATGAAATCAATAACCGGATGTCCAATAAAATTTCTAGGAACTGGAGAGGGTATTGATGAAATGGAAGCGTTTCATCCAGATAGAATAGCCAATCGAATTTTGGGTATGGGGGATGTTGTTTCACTTGTAGAAAAAGTTTCAGAGGGATTGGAAAAAGAAAAAATTGAAGAACTTGAGGAAAATTTTAAAAAAGGATCATTTACTTTTAGTGACTACCTCAAACAAATTCAACAAATGAAAAAAGCAGGGGGTATGAGTGGGGTATTGAGTATGTTGCCCGGTGTCTCTAAAATTAAAAAACAAATGGAAGATTCTGATCTGGACGAAAGTTTGCTTACAAAACAAGAAGCTATTATTTTATCCATGACAGAAAAGGAAAGAGATAACCCAAGAGTTATAGATGGTTCAAGAAAAAAAAGAATTGCAAATGGATCTGGTACAGACATTTCAATGGTAAATAAGCTTCTAAAGCAACATAAAATGATGACAACTATGATGAAAAAAATGTCAAAAGGCGGAAGAGGTGCTCTTGAGGGAATGGATAATGTTCCTCCTGAGTTATTCAATAATCTAAAATAGAAAGGAAGCGTATGTTAAAAATAAGAATGTCTAGAGGAGGAGCTAAAAAAAGACCCTTCTATAAAATTGTAGTAGCCGATTCTCGAAGACCAAGAGACGGTAAATTTATCGAGAAAGTTGGATTTTTTAATCCATTACTTCCCAAGGACAAAAAGGAAAGACTAAATCTTGATATCGATAGAATAAAGTATTGGTTAGCACAAGGTGCACAACCATCGGAAAGAATAGCGAGATTTTTAGGTCAAGCAGAAGTAATACCTATGCCGGCTCAAAGAAATAACCCGATTAAAGCTAAGCCAAAAAAGAAAGCTCAAGAAAAATTAAAAGCAGCAGCTGAAGCAAAAAAAGCAGCAGAAGCAGCACCAGCAGAAGCAGCACCAGCAGAGACTCCAGCAGCAGAAGCAGCACCAGCAGAGACTCCAGCAGCAGAAGCAGCACCAGCAGAGACTCCAGCAGCAGAAGCAGCACCAGCAGAAGCAGCACCAGCAGAGACTCCAGCAGCAGAAGCAGCTGAGGAGGAAAAAAAATAAAGATATAATGTGGTCAGCTAAAATATTTACGCTTTATCCAGATTTTTTCCCAGGCTTGCTTGATGTGGGCATGTACAAGAGAGCTAGGGAAAAAAATATTTGGAATTTAGAAACTGTAAATATAAGAGACTACGCCATAGATAAGCATGGGTCTGTCGATGATAAACCTTTTGGCGGTGGTAGTGGTATGATAATGCGAGCAGATGTTATTAACAATTGTTTGGAAAAAAATCTAAATACCAACTCAACTATTTATCTATCTCCCAAAGGTAAAAAACTAACACAACAAATGGCAAAAAATTTTTCTTTAGAAAAAGGATTAAATATTTTATGTGGTCATTTTGAAGGTGTAGATCAGAGAGTAATTGATAAAAATAGTATAGAAGAAATAAGCATTGGAGACTATATCCTGTCAGGAGGCGAAACAGCATCAGTTGTTTTGCTTGATAGTATTTTAAGGTTATTGCCAGGTGTTTTAGGTGGGGAATCTTCCCTACAAGAAGAGAGTTTTAATGGACATTTATTAGAATATCCTCAGTATACTCAACCTAGAGAATGGAAGGGTCAAAAAGTTCCAGACGTTCTATTATCGGGAAACCATGCGGAAATAAAGCACTGGCGTTTAGAACAGTCCAGGGGTATAACACAGCGCCTAAGGCCAGATTTATGGCAGAAGTATAACAAGAATTAAAATGAGTTTAGACATGAAAAATATTGAAGACATAAATAAAGAAGAGATTAAAAAATTATTAGCCAATAAATCAATTACAGACTTCAATCCTGGAGATACCGTAAAAGTAAATGTAAGAATAATTGAAGGTAAAAAACAAAGAATTCAGGCCTACGAAGGTGTTTGTATAGCAAAAAAAAACAGAGGAATAAATTCAGCTTTCACAGTTAGAAAAATTTCATTTGGAGAGGGTGTGGAAAGAGTATTCCAGCTTTACAGTCCAAACTTAGAATCTATTGAATTAATTCGTTCTGGAAAAGTCAGAAGAGCAAAGCTTTACTACTTAAGGGATAGAAAAGGTAAATCTGCTAGAATTAATGAGAAGATTAAAAAAAAGATCGGTTTAGATCTTGCTAAGAAGGAAGATTTCGTAAAAATAGAAGATAGTACAACCGAAAAGTCTCAAGACAAAAAAGAAGACTTAAAAAAATAAGGTCTAATGCCACAAACCCTATACGATAAAATTTTTGAAAGTCATCTAGTCCACAAACAAGATGACGGTACTTGTTTAATTTATATAGATAGACATCTTGTGCATGAAGTCACAAGCCCCCAAGCTTTCGAGGGACTAAGAATGAACAACAGAAAAGTTTTTTCTCCAGAATCAACATTGGCAGTTGCGGATCACAATGTTCCTACTACAGACCGTTCAAAACCAATTGAGAATATAGATTCTAAATTACAATATGAAACGTTAGAAAAAAATTGTAAAGATTTTGGTCTTAATTTTTTTGCTCTTAATGATATTAGACAAGGCATTGTTCATGTTATTGGTCCTGAGCAGGGATTCACACAACCTGGAATGACTATTGTATGTGGTGATAGTCATACAGCCACTCACGGAGCTTTCGGAGCCTTAGCAGCTGGCATAGGTACTTCAGAAGTTGAACATGTTTTAGCTACTCAAACGCTATTACAAAGCAAGCTTAAAAATATGAAAATCGAGGTTAACGGAAAACTATCTACCGGAGTAACCGCTAAAGATATTATTTTGACAGTTATTGGAATTTTAGGAACAGCTGGTGGGGGAGGATATGCCCTTGAGTTTAGTGGAGAGGTTATAAAAAATCTTACCATGGAAGAAAGAATGACGGTTTGCAATATGGCAATTGAAGCGGGTTCAAGAGTTGGGATTATAGAACCCGATGAAAAAACATTTGAATTTTTAAAAGGAAAACCTATGGCCCCAAAGGGTGAACAATGGGACAAAGCGATGGAACATTGGGCTACTTTAAAATCAGACCCAGATGCAAAATATGATAAAATCATTACATTAAAAGGTGAAGAAATTATTCCTTCAGTTACATGGGGTACAAGTCCCGAAGATGTTTTGCCAATTAATGCAAGCATCCCCAGTCTTGATGAAATTCATGATAAAGATAAAAAACAAGCTGTAATAAGATCTTTAGAATACATGGGTCTCAATCCCAAGGATAAATTAGAAGACATTTCTATTGATAAAGTATTTATTGGATCTTGCACCAATGGGAGAATTGAAGATTTAAGAGCAGCAGCAAGCATACTAAAAGGTAATAAAGTTTCAAAAAATGTTACTGGTTATGTTGTTCCAGGATCAGGATTAGTAAAAAAGCAGGCTGAAGAAGAAGGTCTAGATAAAATATTTATTGATGCAGGTTTAGAGTGGAGAGAGGCAGGATGTTCTATGTGTTTAGGTATGAATCCGGACCAGCTTAAACCAAAAGAAAGATGTGCATCTACTTCAAATAGAAATTTTGAAGGAAGGCAAGGTATGGATGGCAGAACCCATTTAATGAGTCCTGCTATGGCCGCTGCAGCTGCAATTCAAGGAAAACTTACAGACGTTAGAAAGTTTTTATAATGGACAAGTTTCAAAATATAAAAAGTATACCAGCCTACCTTCCTATTGTTAATGTAGATACAGACATGATTATTCCAAAACAATTTCTCAAAACAATTAAAAGAACAGGACTTGGTGTAAGTCTATTTTTTGAAATGAGATATGACAAACAAACACACAAACCAATTAAAGATTTTGTTTTAAATGTTGATCCATACACCAGTTCAAAAATTCTTATTGGAGAAAATAATTTTGGATGTGGATCTTCAAGGGAGCATGCTCCGTGGGCTTTGTTAGATTTTGGGATTAAGGTAATTATAGCTCCAAGTTTTGCAGATATCTTTTATAACAATTGTTTTAAAAATGGAATCTTACCAATTGCTTTGCCAGAAGAGAAGATAAAGGAATTGTCAAAATTTTCATTAGAAAAAAAAGAAATAGAAGTTAATTTAGAAGAGCAAAAAATTACAAAAGGTGATAACCAACCTATTGAGTTTGAAGTAGAGCCATTTAGAAAAGAGTGCCTAATCAATGGCTATGATGATATTGCTTTAACTTTAAAAAAACAAACTCACATAGATAGTTTCATAGAAAAACAAAAATCCAAAACACCTTGGCATTTTTAAATGGCTAAAAAAAATATTTTATTACTAGCCGGTGATGGCATTGGTCCTGAAATAATGGAAGAAGCTAAAAAGATAATTAGCTGGTTCAATAAAAATAAGAAACTAGAAATCGAAATATCAGAAGAATTGGCTGGAGGAATTTCTTATGATGAGAATGGGACTCCTCTAACAGATCAAGTTTTGTATAAAGCCATGGACAGCGACGCAGTTCTTTTAGGAGCTGTAGGTGGACCAAAATGGGATAATCTTGAATTTTCAAAAAAACCAGAAAGAGCACTTCTTAGATTGAGAAAAGAAATGAGATTATTTGCAAATTTAAGACCCGCTATTTGTTTTTCTGAACTCGTAAGTGCATCTAGCTTAAAGGCAGAAATTATATCTGATCTGGACATTCTGATAGTCAGAGAGCTTACAGGAGGAATTTATTTTGGAGAACCAAGGGGAATTGAGCCAATTGAAAATGGAGAAAGAAAAGGTGTAAACACCCACACATACACCACTAAAGAAATCAAAAGAGTTGCCAAAGTTGCTTTTGATTTGGCCCTAAAGCGAAATAAAAAAGTTACTTCAGCTGACAAATCTAATGTAATGGAAGCGGGACAGTTGTGGAAAGAGGAAGTCCAGGCTCTTTATGATGAAAATAAAGCC
>Ga0209199_1003633_pt1 | contig 15049 bp, 10 predicted proteins | sample COGITO_mtgs_1105_7_FD_184805 | JGI IMG/M metagenome (GOLD analysis project Ga0209199, IMG submission 184805) | Pelagic marine microbial communities from North Sea - COGITO_mtgs_110523 (SPAdes) (version 2) | ecosystem: Environmental > Aquatic > Marine > Epipelagic ...
CAATTGTCAGACTCGCATTAGCCGAGCTGGCTGTGATGCGTGTAAATTCTAAAGCCTCCGCAAAAGTATAACTTAAAGTGTTATTCGTTTCGTCTGCAATTGCGGAATGATTCGTCCAAATGCCCTCAGCACTTAGAGTTTCTAAAACCAAATCGGCTTCAGGAATATCATTGAGTTCGTCGTCATCATAGGCAAAAGTAATTGTGCCAGTAAAACCGCTCAAAGCCGTTGAAGCATCGTATACTCTATCAACACTCGTATTGCCTTCGACCACTACAGGCGTGTCTGTAACAGATATTGCATTTGCGTTACTAATGACATAGGTGTCGCTAGGGGCTAATGTTAAGCCGGCTAAATTTAGGGAGGCTGTGTTTTCAATGGAAATTGAAGCACCGTTTGAAACGGTTAAAATTTGACTGAACACCATGCCTGGAAGGCATAGGAGTCCTAAGATATAATTTTTCATAATTGGTTAATTTTATACAAAGATACAAAGACTCTGGTCAAATGGATATTTAATACTTTTTATTTACAAGTTAACAGAAGCCTTTATCTGGTATTCTCGATGCTGTGCTAAAAGTGTGGTTAAATATGAGTTCAATCTCATGTATACTATTGGCGCAAAAAAAAAGACTGCCTTTTCGGGCAGCCTCTTTTGATTCAATTAATTCGTAATTTGATTCAATTTAAATTAATTATCGCGCTTCACATGAATCACTCCAGAGATTGTATGTGAAACTCCTTCGTTGTCCTCGTAATCGCCACTGAAACTCATATCAATGTATTCGTCAACAGCAGTTCCAAATGCATTTAAATTAAATGTAATTTGGTTGTTTTCATAACTAACGTCTTGGCACTCTACAAACGCCATCCCAATTTCGGGTGTATTATTATTATTCCATATATCTAGATATGGGTAATCTCCTTCATAGTTTGGATAGTTATCATTTAAATTTCCGGTAATATACATGCATGTATTTTGATTGCCACCGCCAATATTTAGTTGCCATAAAGCTGAATTATCCGTTTGGTATACATTACAACTTAGGTAGGATATAAGTTGTTCAAGTTCACCATCATCAATACTAAATTGAATAAATTCTTCTATGCTATCACATGCTGACAATACCCCTAAGTTTGTTAAAGGGCTTGTGGATGTGTAATTAATTTCACCTGTTGTTTGTAGGCTATCGTAATCATACCCCGTAATGCTAATCGCAGCGTTTTCATTACAATTAAGTACATTGATTTCAAACATACCGTCCGTGACTAAACTATAAAACGCAGCGCCATCTTCAATACGGCCTTCGACATATCCATTAGCCACTGCACTGCCATCACATGTATTGAAAACACCCGTGATTGTTTCTTGATATTCTTCAACTTCAGGGGCATCAAGCACAATGTCAAGCATGGTGTCTTGACTAAAAGGTCCAATGCTTTCAGATGAATTAGGGATTTCTAAGTTATTACAAATATTATACAAAAAGTATTGTAAATTCAAAACTTGGTTGGCTGGGACAATACCACAAACTTCTCCATTGTTATTCGTAACCCCTGAGCCACTGCCATTAAATTCACTTTCAATACTTACCATAATACTGCTCAATGGAGTGTTGTTAGCATCACTAATATTTAAACATAAGTTGATGTATTCTGCAGGGATATCACAATTCCAAAAAGAGAAATGACTGACCGTTCCAACATATTTTGTTCCTTGGAGTGTGGCACTGCCTTCTTCAATCCAATAGCCGTTTTCTTCATCAAAATACCAAAGTGGGATTTCATTGGGTGCCCCTACTAATGTTTCAGGGTCCAATGGAACGGATAGGGTTGCAGTGGTGCCCTCAGAAAGATTCAGTTTCTCTCCAGTTTCGCTGCGCAATTCTACGGCCAGCATGCCAAGAGTTTCAAGCATTCTTGCTTCATTTTGTAAATTTTCGGCTAACAGCATTCCGGGCATTTGCTGTTGCATGCCTTCATCCGTAGGGTTCAAAAAATGCAGAGTGACTTTTACATCCCCAGTGTAGTTGCTACCATCAGAATTGCTATAAGCTCCAGAGAGATCAACCGCGGCACCATTGCTTAAATTCACAGTTGCGGCAGTTCCAGAACTCACTGTTTGAGTGACTGTTTGTGGTAATAACATTATTTGAATTTGATTGATACCTGCCGTTGGCACCACAGACCTTGAACCGTGTAGGAACCCTGCTTTTTCTACTTTAATAAATGCAAATTTCTCATAGACTTGTGCATTTTTTATAATAAAAACGCCGTTGATGTCGGTATCCGTTGTGCTGTTTCCAATTTGTACCATGGCACCACTAATAGCATTATTTTGTAGATCGACAATACGGCCCATAAAATCGCTATCAGTTAGACTTCCAAAGCTTTCAATTAATGTAACAGATGGTGACGGTGTGTTGGGTTCTGCCGATCCAGCAGCGGGTTCATCATTACAGCTTACAAAGCAAAAGAAAACTAAGAGTGCTAATAAATTTCTGAGATTTACGAATCTTTTAAATGTGATCATCTTCATTTTAAATTGGTTAATAGTTCAACAAGACACAAAATTATGTATAAAACTTTTATTTTGCAATTAATTAGATGTTCAGTATTTCTAAATGGAACGTAGGGTATGAGTATTGGTTAAACAAAAGAGACTGCCTTTTCGGGCAGTCTCTTTTAGATAAATATGATTTTAAAAATTTCTTAAACCAACATGGTCACAGGGTTTTCAATAAAGCCTTTTAAGGTTTGTAAGAACTGAGCGCCCGTTGCGCCATCTACCGTTCGGTGATCGCAAGCGAGGTTGAGTTTTTAGTAGCACAAGCAAGATGCTTTATGACATCTCATAAACGGAACAGGCCGAACTTTAAAACCTAAAAACTGACGTTTTGTAGCGACTCACTTTCTTATTAAAAACTCGTTTTTCACAAATTTAAGCAACTAAAAATCTAATTTACAAGTATTTATGAGGTTTCAAAAAGGTTAATCTATTAAATTAAAACTCTAAAATTTCTTCGAGAAAAAGAACCTATTGCAGTACTTGTATTTGGTTGAGTAAAGCAGTTTTTTAACAGTATTAAAAAAATCACTTTTGCCTTACTTTTTGTAAGGCAAAAATTAGCATTTGTTTACTTTTGAATGATTACATTGCTTACAGGAATTGTGGGTATAGAACATTTAATTATTCAACAACATTGAAGGATTGTTGGTGTTATCAAAGCGGTAAGTAATGATTTATTATAATCAAAGAAAATTAAAAACCTATTTTAAAACAAATCCCAATGAAAAATAAAATAACTTTACGCATCTTTACAATTATGGCATTATTAATAGTGACTTCTTGTTCAAAAGATAGTGAAGACTTAAGTGTTGTAAGTGAAAATCTAAATAAAGAGTTAGTAGCTGCTAATTTAGATTTAGAGAATAAATTAAATTCTTATAATAATTTATTAAATAAGAACGATACTTCTTTTGTAAGTGAACAAAGCATAACAACACTCCATTCAGTTTTAAATGTTGATGTTAACAACCTGATAAGTTTAAATAGGGGAACCCCAACTATTCTGGTAACAGAAAATCAAAAATCTCGTATAAGTACTCTATCATTTCTGTTGTCTAATTCAGAAAGTCCAGATGCAGCTTTAGAAATTTTGAAAGAAGATTATAAATCGATATTAGACTCTAATATTTTAACAGATGATGAAAAAACTCCTTTATTAGTAGTTAACAACTCTATTGAAATGTCTGTTAAGTTTATGATAAATAAGTTTAAAAATAGTGGTCAAAACTATAGCTATGGAAGAGGTAAATCTTGGTGGCAGTGTGTAAAACATGCCTGTGCAGATCTCACAGATGATTTACCTGGGCAGCTAGCTGTTGGTGTATTTCCTGGGCCATGCTGTGCGGCAATTATAATAGGAGGCACAATAAATTATTATAATCAATAAAAATTATGGAACAAAATAAAATAAACAAAACACTTCTTTTAGTAACATCTCCATTATTCTATATTATAGATAGATTTTTACTTAGTTTAAATCTTAAAATGTCTAATAAAGTTAAATTAGCTATATTGATAATTTTCAGTCTATCTGTATTTATATACGCACTGTCAAAGATTATAACTTAGAACTAAGACGAGATTATTTATAAATAATAGCAATTGAGTCGAATAATAAATTTGATTCTTTTCTGCTATATTTATTATCCATGCTAAGGCACTATGGGTAACCAATTCATTAATAAAAACAAAAAACCCACTCAAATTTACACTGCCCCCAAAAAGTTAGACACTATTTGGGGGTATTTTTATAATGTAGTATTTTAAACTTCCTTAAACCAACATTGTCACAGGATTCTCAATAAAGCCTTTTAAGGTTTGTAAGAACTGTGCGCCCGTTGCGCCATCCACCGTTCGGTGATCGCAAGCGAGGGTAAGTTTGATGGTGTTTCCAACAACAATCTGTCCGTTTTTAACCACTGGTTTTTGAACAATTGCCCCCACCGATAAAATCGCTGAGTTGGGTTGGTTGATAATAGATGTAAAGCTTTCAATCCCAAACATCCCTAAGTTAGACACGGTAAACGTACTGCCGTCCATTTCTTGAGGGGTTAATTTTTTGGTACGTGCACGGCCTGCAAAATCTCTAACTGCAGCGCCAATTTGTGGCAAACTTTGCTCATTCGCAAAACGTACTACAGGAACGACCAAACCGTCTTCTACAGCCACCGCCACACCAACGTGTACGTGGTTGTTGAGTTTCATGCGATCTGCAAACCACTGTGAATTTACTTGTGGGTGCAAACGCAATGCCAATGCACAAGCTTTCACAATGATATCGTTAAAAGATATTTTTGTATCTGGAACCGTATTGTATTGCGCTCTAAAGGCCATGGCATTGTCCATGTCAAACTCTACATTCAAGTAATAATGAGGTGCAGAGAATTTAGATTCGCCCAAACGTTTCGCAATGGTTTTACGCATTTGCGAGTTTTTAATTTCTTCAAAGTCTTCTTGACCTGTGGGTACAAACTTCGCTGCACCTACGGCAGAACTTGCTGCTGCGGGTGTGAAGTTTTCAACATCCCGTTTGATGATGCGTCCGTTTTCGCCACTTCCAACCAATTGGTTCAAAGCAATGCCTTTGTCGTCTGCCATTTTACGCGCTAGTGGCGAAATATGCAAACGTCCTGTTGTACTGGGTACAGCCACTGCAACGGGTGCAGCCTCTGCTTTGGGTGTTTCTTTAACTTCTGCAGCAGGTACTTTTGGTGTTTCTGTGAGGTCTGCTTCTACAGCAGCTGTTGCAGTCGTCGAAAAGTTAGCAGCAACCGCTGAAACATCGGTTCCTGCAGGGCCAATAATGGCTAAAAGGTCGTCTACTTTTGCAGAATCGCCTTCTTGCAATCCGATATATAATAAGGTGCCTTCATTAAAGGATTCAAATTCCATCGTTGCTTTGTCGGTTTCGATTTCAGCTAAAATATCGCCTTCCTCGATCACATCCCCTACTTGTTTGAGCCAGCTTGCAACGGTTCCTTCTTCCATAGTATCGCTTAAGCGTGGCATGGTCACCACAATCACGCCTTCTGGAATGCTTGCTGAACTTGTTTCTACATTGGTTGCAGCGGCTTCTACTGGAGCTTCTGTTTGTTCTGGAGTTGCTTCTTCTACGGCAACCGTTGGATTCAAGAGTGCCGAAATATCTTCGCCTTCATCGCCAATAATGGCAAGAAGTTCATCAACCATTGTGGTTTCGCCTTCTTGAACACCAATGTGAAGTAAGGTTCCTTCATTAAAGGATTCAAATTCCATTGTTGCTTTGTCGGTTTCGATTTCCGCAAGAATGTCACCTTCTTCAATTTTGTCTCCTACTTTTTTCAACCAGCTCGCCACGGTTCCTTCTTCCATGGTGTCGCTTAGTCGGGGCATGTTAACTATGATTGCCATAACTTATAATTTATGTTGTAAAAATGGATAATCTTCTTGTTCGTACACTACATCGTACATCAAACTTTTTTCTGGATACGGCGATTCGTCAGCGAATTTCTCACATTCAGCAACGAGTTCTTTCACACGCTTATCAATCACTTTAATGTCGTCTTCTGTTGCATATTCTTCACGAAGAATGACATCTAAAACTTGTGTAATCGGATCAATTTTCTTGTATTCTTTGACTTCGTCTTTGGTTCTGTAGTGTTGCGCATCACTCATGGAATGCCCTCTATAACGGTAGGTTTTCATTTCTAAGAATGTTGGGCCATCACCTCTTCTTGCACGTTGAATGGCTTCGTCAAAAGCTTCTGCGACTTTGATAGGGTTCATTCCATCTACAGGTCCACAAGGCATTTCATAACCCAAACCTAATTTCCAAATATCAGAATGGTTAGCGGTTCTGTCTACAGACGTTCCCATGGCATAACCGTTGTTTTCACAAACAAACACCACTGGAAGTTTCCAGTTCATCGCCATGTTAAAAGTTTCATGTAACGATCCTTGACGGGCAGCGCCATCTCCAAAATAACAAAGGGTAACGGCACCAGTTTCGTGGTATTTATCTCCAAAAGCCATTCCAGCTCCTAAAGGTATTTGTCCACCAACGATTCCATGACCACCATAAAATCCTTTTTCTTTAGAAAAAATATGCATCGAACCTCCCAATCCTTGGGATGTTCCGGTAGCTTTTCCAAAAAGTTCTGCCATCACACGCCGAGGATCAACGCCCATCCCAATGGGTTGTACGTGATTTCGATAGGCAGTTATCATTTTGTCTTTGGATAAATCCATCGCATGTAAAGCGCCTGCAAGTACGGCTTCTTGACCGTTGTACAAGTGGAGAAACCCTCTTACTTTTTGTTGAATGTACACGGCTGCAAGTTTGTCTTCAAACTTTCGCCAGAGCATCATATTTTCATACCAATCAAGGTAGACTTCTTTAGTTATCTTCTGCATGCGTTTACAGTAATTATTTTTATTGTAAACACAAAAGTAATACTTTGATTGATAACCTAAAAAGAGTAGGGGTTAATTTTTTAAAAAAACGTTATAGTACGGTTTTGTCAAAGATCCATGGAAGGATGTTTTCCACAGAATTTGAGACGGCTATCTGCCCAGATGTCCCCATAAAATAGAGTTCCATAGGGGCGTTTTGTTTCACTTCATATTCTGACAGTGCCTGTCTGCATGCCCCACAAGGAGGGATGGGTTTGGTTGTTGGATTGATGGTAGATCCTGCCACAATAGCCATTCGAAGTATTTTTTGGTTTGGAAATTCGGCCCCTGCATAGTACACAGCGGTGCGTTCTGCACACAATCCAGAAGGGTAGGAGGCATTTTCTTGGTTGTTTCCAGATATAATTTCTCCATTTTCCAATTCTAAAGCCGCCCCCACTAAAAATTGAGAGTAGGGTGCATAGGCTTTTTTACGGGCTTCTGCTGCTTTTTGTATCAGGATTTGGATCGGCGTTGCCAATTCTTCAATCGTATCATAGACATCAAATGCAGTTTCAATTTTTACTTTTTTCATTGGTTTATTTTTTTAGTGTCTTTTACAATTTAGATATTTCATGATTGGTATAGACAAAAAAACTATTGCGGTGTGCAATAGTTTTTATTATTATTTTATTAAAGCGATTGCTTAATATTCGCTGTATTCGCCATCTCCGATGTTAAAGGATAAAGAGAAACGCAAAGTGTTTTCTAAAGGGCTTTGTACTTTGGAAGCGGAGAATAAATACGACAAGTCAATATTGATTGTTGTGTATTTGAAACCAGCACCCATAGCGAAAAATTTACGAGCGCCTTTGAATTCATTTTCATTGAAATATCCCAGTCTTAAAGCAAACGAATCTTGATATAAGTATTCGGCTCCTAAGGCCCAAGTGAACTCATCTAGCTCTTCACTGAATCCGCCAGGCGCATCGTTAAATGACTGAAATACACCCGGTAAAAACTCAACATCTGGATCTTGACCTTCGATTATTACATTGCTAGCTACCAAGGTACCTAGGGTGTCTGTGTCAGCATCATAAACGCCGTTTCCATTGGAGTCGGTGTAGTTGAACTCCGTTCCGTAAACAGGTGGTGTTGGAACTAATAGTTTGGTAACTTCCGCGGTGACATTCACTCTGTTGTATTGGTCAAAAATAAAATCAAATCCACCACCCAATCTTAAATTGGTTGGTAAGAAATTTTCTGTCCCACCTGCATCGTATTTGATTTTGGGACCTAAGTTTTGAATGGCAAAACCACCCCTCCAACGACCATTAAAATCGTTGTAGGCTTCTTCTTCACTTTGGTAATAGCCTGCAATGTCCACTCCAAACGAACTTGCCGCTTTGGCATCAGGGTCTAAACTTTGAATTTTTAAATCAGATCGAATATATCGCAAAGCAACTGCCATGGAAAACTGATCCGAAAGTCTTAAAGAATAAGAGGCGTCAAATGTTAATTCGTTAGGCTTGACAATAATTGGTTCAGAAAACTCGTCTTCACGGAGTTCAATTTCTCCAAGAGAAAAATACTTAAAACTGACTGCAAAGGCACTTCGTTCGTTAAGCCTGTTGAAATAGGTGACGTTTCCTAAAAAGATGTCATTCACCAATTTACTCAAATAAGGGGTGTAGCTAAACCCAATCCCTGATTTTGCCTCTGAAAACGCATATTTTGAAGGATTCCATTGTTGAGAATAGGCATCTACCGAGGTTGCCACTCCCATGTCTCCCATACCAGCCGCACGGGCGTCGGTAGCAATCAATAAAAATGGTGCTCCCGTGGTAATCACTCGTGAGTCTTGATTGGGAATGATGGTGGTAGTTTGAGCCGCTACTTTGGTTGTAAATAGGGCGACTAAAAACAACACACAAATGGATGTTATTTTTTGGGTTCTTTGAATTGGAATCATTTTAATTTTGGTATTATTAATTAACAAATATAGATTAATATTATAGGATTACAAGTTTTTCAATTTTTTCTGCTTGCATTCCTGAACTTGATGAACGTACTTTTAATTTATAGACATAAACCCCTTTGCCAATTTTGCCGCCAAAATCGTCGGTGCCATCCCAAGTTAAATTTCGAGAGACCGAGCTTGTTGTATTGGAACTGGTATTGGTTTGTCCATTAATCGTTTTTATCAATTTTCCCGAAATGGTGAATATTTGAATAGAAACGTCTAATAGGTCTGAACTATTGTGGTTGAACCAAAATTCTGTATAATTCACAAATGGATTGGGGTAATTCAACACATTGGTAAGCTCCAAGCTGACATCTTTATCAAAAACCACAAATTGAATGTCCTGAGTAGACGCATTGTTATAAACATCCCATGCTTTTAGTGTTAGGGTGTGTAAACCAGGGCTTAAATCTCTAAGTGGATAACTCAAAGAACCTCTTTGGTAATCATCGATAGCAGCAACATAATAGGCGTTTAATTTATAAACATTGGTTTCGTCACCATCTAAAATTCCAGTAATATCATGACCAATGCCACTGGCGGTATTGATGCCGTTTTCGTCATATAAATTTGCCAAAAGTGTTGGGTTTTCATTGGTGATGCCGCCAGAAACAAAGTTTTCATCATTCATATACAGATTGATGTTAGGGCCTGTATTATCCTCAGGAGCATTGAGGTTGACTCCTCCAATTTTAATGTCATAATTATACCCTCTGTTGTCCGATAGTGGTGCCTCGGATTTAGAGTAGAGGCTTATTTTCCCATTTCCTTCGGTGACTGTAATGTCTCTAGGGACAATAAATTCAAACGCAAACCGTCCGTTGGTCACACTTGCTTGTCCCCTAAAAATCACTTCCCCCAAAGCATCAAAGTCCATTAAGATGAGATCGCCATCCGTATCTGTTGTTCCGTCGTTTCCAAGTGTTGTGCGTTGAAGGTCTTTGTCATAAATAGTTGCAGTTAATACCCCGTTGTAGTTGTTTAAAACGGTTCCTTGCGTGTCGGTGACAACTCCTTCAATTTTGGCAGGCCCTAAAGCTTTTAGAGTTTGAGTGGTGGCGTTTGCGTCTTCATTATTTATTTTTGTAACTCTAATGTCTGGTTTTGCAATGGGTAGTTTAAGAGCAGGATCTCCAATATTAAAAACCAAGCGACGTTGAGATTGGTTGGTAATTGCAGGGTCGTTTTTAGTGCGCCTCAGTGCTTCGCCAATACTCATGGTTTGGTCACTTTCATATGAAAATAAATATTGGCTTAAAGTTTTATTAAACAAAGTGCCCACAAATACATATATTTTTCGTGTGGTGGTGATTAAGTTAATAGCCCCTCCATTTTTATTCCAAAATAAATACTCACCAGCTGTCTTTCTGAATGGGTTGTCAAATTTGGTGTATTCACATGTTACAGTCACGAAGCAGTTTAGCTTGCTAGGGTTGTTAATCTCTTGTGCGTTTAGTTTGTCAAAAATGCGTTCTGCAGCCAAACCGTCTTCACCACCATGTCCAAAGTAATTAACTACAATCGCTCCAACTTCTAGCGCATCAAAAATAGCTTTATTTACTAAGTTGTATCGTGCTCCCCCTGATGAGGTTTCTTGAACGTAAGAATCTGCATGAATTTTTTGAACATTTAAAAAAGGTTTTGCTGCTTTTACATCCTCCGCAATAATTTCAGTTGTGGATTGAATTATTTTGTCTGACTCTTTATCTACATCATCTGAGATAAGCAGGAAATTATTGCGCCAACTTCCGTAGGTTTCGGGCCTGTAATAGGATTCTACCTTGTCCACCATTTCTTTGGCGCGTTGGGTGTTTTCCGCCAAAATGCGTCCGACGGCAATATCTAGTTTGTCATTATTAGCCATGGTACCTTCATTGGAATCCATCATGCCAAAATAGTCATCGGATACGAAAGAAGTTATCAAGCTAAAACTTTCTGTGGAATACCAAGAAGGAACAATGTTGGTATTGTTAGAAATGCGGTCTTTGTAGTCAAAAGAGGCATCACCAAATAAACAGAGATATTTTAGTTTTTTGGAAGGTGTGCTGGCATTGTCATACACATATTTTACAAAATTGCGAATGCCTCCAATATCTTGCATGCCAGAACTAAACTCTTGATAAATGGACTCTAAGGTATATACTTTGACGTTCAAATTGTATTGAGTCCGATTAATTTGTGCGAGGCGTTCTGCTTGCGCTCGTAAATAATTGGGTGCGACGATTAAATAATCAACATCTTTAAATGAACCTTGGGCGTCCAAAAACACAGTTCCTTTAATGTCTTGATTTGGTATATTGGTATTGTTGGTTTTTCTTGGAACATAAAAATCAGGACCCACTGCTTGATAGGTTTTTAAGGCCCCTAAATTAGTTTTGAATCTAAATTCTGATTGGGCATCCGTATTGTTGTAAACTTGAATTTGATAAGGGTTGCTGATGTCCCAAACTTGAGATATGGAGGCGGCGTTTGAAATTTCAAACTGACCAATTCCAGACTGGGTTGAGGTGCTTTTGTGTTTGAATTCAAATTGATTCCCGAGGCTTGTTAAAGCACACTCAGCTTCTATTGAGATATAGTCCAAATAAGCTGTCGCAGACGGATTGCCGCTGTTGTTGTAAGACAATTCTATATTGATTGTTTCTGAGCTACTGGAAACAGCTCCGCTAAAAAATCTTGACCTTGCTAGTACATTAGTGTCAATTGCAGGATACGTAAAATTACTAATATTAGAACCATTGAGGTTGAGCTGCATTGAAGAGTCCGACTCGGATACCGCAGCGGTATAAACTTTTAAATCTACAGGGTTGCTTGTTATTAAATTTGGGAAGTCAAAACTAAAGGCTCTCACATTTTCCACATAAAAACGATGGCCAAACCAGCGCCTTCCCATTTTGGCAATATTATATGTATCGGCTTCTACGAATTTATAGTTATGAAAAGACTTGTATATCACGTCAGCATCGCCTGTGGGTTCTATTGCTGTGGACATTCTGGCGCCATTTCCAAGGCTAATATTAACATAATAATAACTTTTATCGCTGTAAGGATTGATGTGTGAATTGTGTTCGGCATTATATTTTTTAGGACCAATAGCATACATTAAAACGTAGTCATTGTCATTAAAAACGCCATCTTCTTCGCCAATCACTTGAATGGTGTTTTCAATCAAGTCATTAGAAACGGTGTCTGAATTTAATAGAGGAAGCGATTTTCCGCCATGACCATAAATCTTAAGATTTTTAGGGTTTAGAGTATTGGTGTTGATACCTAAACTATTCAAAAAGTTTTTATTTAGTTTATGAACTCCCGTAGTATCAACGGCAAATCGGTGCCAATCTCCTGATTTTAAATGAGAACTGCTGAGGGAAGCTGTACTAGAAGCCCTTCTGTTTTGTGTGTTTGTTCGGTATGAAATAGAAAACCGTGTTATTTTTTTAAGGATTCCATTCTCATAAAAAACAGGAGAAATTTCTACATGGCCTTTAGTGCGGTCTCTATAAACGGCATTCGTAACCTTCAAGGATGGCGTATTTGGAATGGTGGATACTGGCAATTGTTTTAAGTCTGCTTTGGGAATTTCGATGCTTTCAACAGATTTTAGTTCGGCTGAGCGCTCATCTAAGCGTCCGTTCAAATCCCATTCGGCTGAAAAAGTAAGGCCATTTTTGTGAGAAAAACTGTAATTTTTTGAGCTAAAGTAGGGGAGCTCTATAGCACTGTCACTTGTGCTTAAAGAGGTTGATCCATCCCAGTTGATGTCAAAGCTTTGAGTTTGAGAGGTTCCAAAATAAAAACAAAATAAGGTTATAAGAGGCAACAAACTTTTCATATGTTTATATCTATTGATTTTTAACGGTCACATGCTGGTCGCTATTAATTATTCTCTTGGGTGATACTGTTTTCAGCAAGCTCGTCTTCATAGTAAAGAAACGCAATGTTTTAGTCCTTAGTATCGATAAATAAAAGCTAATTTCAAAATTACAATAATAAATGATAAAATTCAGCGTTTTTAATCAAAGTAATCCAATTAAATAAATCAAAAAAATAGAATAAATCCCTCTGTTTTTTTATTGTGGAATAATCAATAATTACTATATTGCGGGACAAAATTCAATTGAGTTTTGTCAATTAAAAGTCGAATATGAAAAACATCATAATATTAAGATTTCTACTTCTAGTACTAGTGTCAACATCTCTAATAGGGTGTGGCAAGTCCTCAAAATCTGGAAACTCATCAAGAGCTACTGGATGGCAAATTAACGCCAAAGAGGGTGGTTTTCAGTACAACACAAATTTTAAAGAACAAGAAACAGCGCCAGGCTTAGTTTTTGTTGAAGGAGGAACCTTTACAATGGGAAAAGTGCAAGATGATGTTATGCACGACTGGAATAATTCTCCAAACCAACAACATGTTCAATCTTTTTACATGGATGAAACGGAGGTTACAAACATAATGTATTTGGAGTATTTGGACTGGATCAAACGTGTTTATCCACCAGACAATCCTGATTTTAAAGCTATTTATAACGGAGCCGTTCCAGACACACTCGTATGGAGAAATCGTTTGGGTTACAGTGAAATGATGGTCGAAAATTACCTTCGCCACCCTGCTTACAAAGACTATCCAGTCGTTGGAGTTAGTTGGATGCAAGCAGTTGAATTTGCAAACTGGAGATCGGATCGCGTTGCAGAAATAGGTTTGCAACAAGAAGGCTACCTCAAAAGAGATTCCAATATTCTCGATACTTCTGCAGAAAGTAATTTCAATATAGATACGTATGTAAATGCTCCTACAGTTACTTTTGGAGGTAATGAAGAGGTTCTTAAAGGGGGAAAACGAAAAGTTAAAACCGATATTGATGGCAACGAAATTAATGTCTATGCCACTCGTGAAACAGGAGCTATAGCATTAAAATACCGTCTTCCAACAGAAGCGGAATGGGAATATGCAGCATTGGGGCTTACAGAACTTAGAAATTACAATGTTTATAGAGGAAGAAAAAAATATCCTTGGGATGGTCAATACTCTCGATCTGGAGATCGTAAAACAAGAGGAGATCAATTAGCAAACTTCAAACAAGGAAAAGGAGATTATGGCGGAATTTCTGGCTGGTCTGACGATGGCGCCGATATAACTAACGAAGTAATGTCTTACGAGCCAAATAATTTTGGAATTTACGATATGGCTGGTAACGTCGCCGAATGGGTTGCGGATGTATACAGACCTATTGTAGATGACGAATTTAGTGACTTTGGATACTATAGAGGAAATGTATACACCAAAAATGCTATCGGAGCAGAGGGAGGTGTTAAAGTCATTGGAATTGATGATATCGAATTTGATACACTTTCAAATGGAAAAGTAATTGCTAAAGGCCTTCCTGGTCAAATCAGTCAGGTTCCAGTGGACGAAAATGAAACGTATTTACGTACCAATTTTGATGAAAGTAACAACATTAACTACCGCGATGGTGACGCAAGATCTTCACGATTTTTCGATGATTTTGAAGAAGATGAATCTGATAATGATGCCGTGACGCGTAAAATGTACAACTCTCCAAACCACAGTGTATCAGCAAATGATACAGGGATAAATAGACAATATGACAAGTCAGATGTGAGAACATCGCTTATCAATGACGAAGTAAGAGTCTACAAAGGTGGATCTTGGAAAGACAGAGAATACTGGCTCGACCCAGCACAAAGACGTTATTACCCAGAAGATATGGCAACGGATTATATCGGTTTTAGATGTGCAATGTCTAGAGTAGGTTCTAAATCACTGTCAAAAAAGAAACGAAAAAATTAATTTTTTCACCTTATCATAACATTAAGTCCTATCAATTTTAATTGTTAGGACTTTTTTTATATTTTTAGGATATGGAATTAAACCAAATTCATCACTTGTTTTTAGACTCCCCTGGTATTTCTACAGACACCCGAAATATCAAACAGAATTCACTATTCTTCGCCCTAAAAGGCGCGAACTTTAATGGCAATACATTTGCACACCAAGCCCTCAAAAGCGGCGCGAGTTATGCCATCATTGATGAGGCTGTTCATCCCACAGACCAACGTTTTAT
>Ga0209199_1003636_pt1 | contig 15045 bp, 14 predicted proteins | sample COGITO_mtgs_1105_7_FD_184805 | JGI IMG/M metagenome (GOLD analysis project Ga0209199, IMG submission 184805) | Pelagic marine microbial communities from North Sea - COGITO_mtgs_110523 (SPAdes) (version 2) | ecosystem: Environmental > Aquatic > Marine > Epipelagic ...
TTGATGGCTAACGAAGTACGCAGCCAACGTCTTATGCAGTTGCTCGGCCTTGTTCAGAACCCTGCCTTGGCACCGTTTGCTAAGCTAGACTATATCCTTCGTGAAATCGCTAAGAGTCTTGACCTTGACCCTGACAAGGTTACAAACTCTATGCAACGTGCTGCGGTACAAGCGGAGATTCTTAAAGGTATGCAGGCACAGAACCCACAAGGTATGCCAGGGGCTCCACAAGGGGCACCAGGAGCCCTTGATCCTACCGGCGCTGGTGGGGGTACCATAGGCACAGGACAGGCCCCTACACCGGGGGAACCTGGCTTCTCCGCTAACACAGGTGAAGGGCAAGAGGTATGAGGGCCTGCGCCACCTGTAAAGAAAAGAAATCGGTAAGTAACTTTTCTTGGAGGAATAAGTCTAAAGGCCTTCTACAGTCTCACTGTAAAGTGTGTATTAAAGAAAAGAACAAAGTTCAGTACGAGAATAACAAAGAGAAAAGAGTTGCCTACCAAACAGAATGGAAGAAAGAGAACCCAGATAAGGTTAGCAGGTACAATCGAACTTATAGGGAAAATAATCTAGACCGCGTTAAAGCTTGGGTTAAGGATTGGGATACACGGAACAAAGGTAGACGTACAGCTATAACAAATAGATACCGTGCAGCTAAACTTAATGCTACACCCAGTTGGTTGACTGACGAACATAAAAAGAGTATACTTACCGTGTATGTCAAAGCGTCAGAAAAAGGTTACCACGTAGACCACATAGTTCCGTTACAAGGTAAAAATGTGTGTGGTCTTCATGTTCCGTGGAACCTGCAAATAATGTCCCCCTCTAACAACTGTAGAAAAGGGAATCGCTTTGACTAATTTGAAACCATTTGTGAATAACAAGCATCTCTATGATGATTTTCTTGAAGAGTTAGATGGACGAATTGAGAACTCCCGTAAGAATCTAGAGCAGGCTACAACACAAGAAGAGATGTTCCGTTGCCAAGGTGATATCAGGACTCTCCGTAAACTTAAGACTCTAAGGGAGAAAGTTAATGGCTGAATCCACACCAACAACATCTCTTCGTCCTATGTCCCGTGAACAGGCTGAAGAACGTGGGATGCAAAGGTTAGCACAAAAGAAACGTAACCGTGAGATGCAAGAAGCATTTGGCGACATAGAGTTTGTTCAAGACTTAGAAACTAAAGGTTTCTCTGATCCTCTCGTACGTCTAGGGTATGGCGCGGAAGACGGTGACAGTGCTGGAGCTAGGATTATTCCAACCCAGCTTAGTGCTGCTGGTATATACGCTCCTGAAGGGAGTAGACAACTAGATAGGTTTCGTAAAGAAAGTGGTTTTACTCCTGGTGAACCTGGTGACGTGTACACTACAGGTGACTTTCAAGGCTCCAATACTGTTTGGTCTCACGAACTTCGCCATAGAGGACTACAAAGACTTAGAGATGTTGTTGGTCAGGATGTCGAAGGCTTCGTTGAAGAGTACTTGCCGAGCGGAAGTCAAGGTGCTAAAAACATAGCTAAGTTTCTTTTTTCTGGAGGTCCTTCTGAAGAGGTACTAATGGACTTTATGGATAGTTCTTCTCCAGAGGAGTTAGGTTTTGATCTTAGTCGGCTTTCGGACGATACAGAAGGAAAAGACCAGAGGTCTCTTAATTGGTATAGTGAGATAAAAGACGCTGTTCTCGAGGCTGCGGAGGATATGAACCAAACTGCAGGCTCCCCTAAACGCACAGTTCGTTACGAAGACAGAGCAGAACCTGCACCAGAAAAGAAGGGGTTTTTTTCTCGTCTCTTTAAGTTCTCTGAGGGTGGTCTTGTAACTAAGAACGCTATGAGCGATTACTTCATGGCTTCCTCTGGGCAGATGTCTGAGATGGAGTTTGTAGGTAAGCACAAGATGTCTACCAAAGAGTTTGAAGATCGCTTTGAGAGTGAAAACAACGTAGACATTTCTGGTGCAGAAGACATCAAAGAGATTGTAGGGAAGCCTAAAGGAAACGACATGAACAGACAGATGAGTTTTTTCAATGAGGGTGGTATGACATCACCTAGAGTAGACCCGGTGTCTGGTAACGAAGTACCCATTGGCAGTCGCCCAGAGGAAGTACGGGACGACATTGACGCTAAGCTGTCTGAGGGTGAGTACGTTGTGCCCGCTGATGTTGTACGCTTCTTCGGTGTAAACTTCTTTGAGCAACTCCGGGATAAAGCCAAGAGTGGCCTACAGGAAATGGCTGCGGATGACCGTATCGGTGGTCAACCTGCTCCTCAACAAGGGTCTGGCATCGCCCCGGAAGACATGCAGGCTATTACCCAGATGGCTGAGGGTGGTCTTGTAGACTCAACAAACATCGACAGCATCATTGACCGTGTAGTAGAAGCTGCTAAAACTAACCCTGAGCTACAAGGTATCTTCCAGAAGCGAGGTATCACAATGGCTGAAGGCGGTCTCGTAGGAGACCTACCGAGTGCTAATGAAGCTGCTCAGTCAACCTTTGACCCTAGCCAATGGGCAACTGTTGGTAGCAACATGGGTAATACTCCGAGTGGTGGTTACGGTTACAAGCAGTACTACAGTCCTGAAGGTGTGCCTATGATGGTACTACTTATCAACGGTCTTCCTGCCCAGACTATTCCAGAGGGATACACCACAACTAAACCCCCAGAGGTTAAACCTGTAGGCTCTGCAGTACAACGCACAGGGCAAGACTCCCCAGGTTTTAGTGGTGGTGCGGATGGGTCTAGCAGTGGTTCTCTCTTTGATCCCCTTGGTAAACTAGACTTTGATGATCCGAGCTCTGTCTCTAAAGAGATTGGTAAACGTTTGTCAGGTGGTGCTGACTTTTCTGGCGCAGGTTCTGCTCTGGGTGGTCTTGGTGGAGCACTCGTTGGTGGTGGCATTAGTGCCTACGGTAAGTTCCGTGACCTTGCTGTAGCTAACGCTGCTCTTCGTGTTGCGGAGGATAGAGGAGACCTAGCCCTTGCCGAGGACTTGGCTGAGCAAATCCGAGCAACAGAACAAGACTTTGGATTGTCTGGTCTAGCTAAACCTGAGTGGTTCGATGGCTCTGAACTCTACGAGAACTACATGAAGAACAAAGGTATTAACCCTGAGACAGGTGAGCCTTTGAAAGCTTCTGAACGTGCAGCTCGATTTACCCCGGGTGCAAGCACGGGTGAAGGTAGTCGGACTACACCTGGAACAGGTTCCCGTAGTAGCGCTACATCCGCAGGTTCCCTTGGCAGTACGTCGTCTAACTCAGGAGAACCTAGAAGCACAGCAGGACCTAGAAGCAGCGGAACCTTTGCCTCTCAAACCCAAGCGGTTAGGGAAGCAGGTATGTCCCAACCGTCTGGCGGTATGTCCGGTAGGCAGATGACTGCTGGTTCTGAGGTAGGTTCAGGTCCGGGTGGAAGCGATTACGCTGGCCCAATGAATAAAGGCGGGTTGGTCACTCGTCGTTATAAGAAGTAAACTTACTGACCATAAGGCCACCCGCTAAAAGCGGCCCCAAAGGAGAAACAAATGGCTGATACTGTCGTGGAAACACACTCACCTAAGTCTGTAATGATTAACCCCAACTACAGCAACCGTAAGAATCGTCAACGTATTGAAGACGACGAGAAAGAACTTGAAGCGTTGATGAAGAACGTTCCAGAGGATGAGGAAGAAACAACAGAAGGAACCTCAGAGGTTGAAGAAGAAGTTGTTGTAGAGGAAGAAGAATCTAGTGAGGGTCTTTCCAAAGAGGAACAGACTTTTAAGAAACGGTATGGAGACCTTCGTCGTCACCAAGCTAAGAAAGAAAAAGAGTGGGAAGAAAAGATTGCTGCTCTTGAGAATAAAGACACTAAGGGTTTTGCACCTCCAGCATCAGACGAAAGTCTAGAGGCGTGGGCTAAGAAGTACCCAGACGTAGCCGGTATCGTTGAGACAATCGCCAAGAAGAAAGCCGAGGAGATGTACGCTAAGACATCCGAGCGGTTTAAAGACCTCGATGAACTTACGTATGAAACTAAACGTACTAAAGCGGAGACAGAGATTCGTAAGGCACACACTGACTTCGATACTCTGAAGACTTCTGATTCATTCCACGACTGGGCAGACAAACAACCCGAGTGGGTAAAGGGTGCTCTCTATGATAACGAGGATGATGCTAAGTCTGTTATCCGTGTTATTGATCTTTACAAGTCAGACAATGGTCTAAACCCAGCGGCTAAGAAAGCTAAGGCTAAAGATGCTGCAGCAGATGTTAAGACTAAAGGATCACCTAAGATCAACGCTGATGGCTCTGGTAAGAAATTCCGAGAGTCACAGTTGCTCCAGATGTCTGACGCAGAGTTTGAAAAGAACTATGACAGCATTATGGAAGCACAAAAGAATGGCGACTTTATCTACGACATTACCAAAAGATAAGTTGACAATTAGAAACCACTAAGTATAACTAAGGGTATTGCAACTGAAGCCCCAGTAGGACTACCTTCTAAAGCAATACCCTTATAACAAACCCCAGGTATCTACCTGGATCAAATAGCTACAAGTAACAAAAGCTCACCTGTTGATCTGGCCCTCTTAGAGAACACCCAGCAGAGACAGCCCTTTGTGTTCAGTGTACAGCTATTGTCAAAAACTCTAGCCATACATACCTTACAAGGAGAAACCAAATGGCGTTTAATGCAGAAGCAGGGTGGGGCAACCTCCCAAACGGTAACTTTAGTTCCGTAATCTATTCTAAGAAAGTACAACTTGCTTTCCGTAAGTCCACTGTTGTTGGTGACATCACTAACAGTGACTACTTCGGTGAGATTGCGTCTCAAGGTGATACAGTGCGTATTATCAAAGAGCCTGAAATCTCCGTGAGCGAGTACAAGCGTGGCACACAGGTGTCTGCTCAAGACCTCGACGACGAAGACTTCTCTCTGGTCATTGACAAAGCTAACTACTTTGCTTTCAAGACTGACGACATTGAGAATGCTCACTCCCACGTTAACTTCATGGACTTGGCAACAAACCGTGCGGCTTATCGTTTGGCTGATAACCACGACCAGGAAGTCCTTGGCTACCTTTCGGGTTACGCTCAAACCACTGAGCACACCAATGCTGATACTGTGAACACAACTGTTAACGGTACTAAGGCTGTCTCTACCGCAGGTTCTGACGAACTGCTTACCTCCATGAAGCTGATCAAAGGTTCATTCGGTAACATCACGACTTCATCCGCTGGTGACCACTCGATCCCAGTTGCTGCTCGTCTCCCTGGTGCTACTGCTCTGCCTACAGCTTACGCTTCCCCTGTTATGGTTATCAACCGTATGGGTCGCTTGATGGACCAGCAGAACGTAGAGAAGCAAGGTCGTTGGTTGGTTATTGATCCAGTGATGATGGAAGTTCTCATGGATGAAGACTCGCGCTTCCTCAATGCAGACTTCGGTGATGCTGGTGCTCTGCGTAACGGTCTGGCTCTTAGCAACTGGAACGGCTTCCGTGTCTATGTCTCTAACAACCTCCCCGCTGTTGGTGGTGGTGCCGGTACTACTGGTACAGCTAACCAGAACACAGACTACGGTGTGATTGTTGCGGGCCATGACTCTGCTGTTGCTACCGCTGAGCAGATCAACAAGACAGAAACCTATCGTGACCCTGATTCCTTCGCGGATATTGTTCGTGGTATGCACCTGTACGGCCGTAAGATTCTGAAGCCAGAAGCTATTGTGACTGCAAAATATAACCTTGCTTAATAGGTAAAACCAGTGTATACTTTAGGTTTAATTACCTGGAGTATACACTGGATGTCTAAACTTAAACTACCTAAAGAACATCCTTACTACAATGGTCGTACCTGTACTGCTTGTGGAGAGTTTAAATCTTCCAAGGAATACTCTCTAGAACGGGACAGCCGCACTTTAACCGGTGTTGCTATGAGGTCTAAGTGTAAATCTTGTAATGAGTTCGTAAAGTATAAGTCTTTTATTAAGCGTCGATACGGAATTACTTACGAGGAGTACGAGAGTTTACTCGAAGAACAAAACTTTTGCTGTGCTATCTGTAAAGAAAAACACAGTAACAGTGTAAGAACTTCAGGTAAACTCTTTGTAGATCACTGTCATTCTACTGGGAAGGTCAGGGGTCTACTTTGTTCTAGGTGTAATCACGGTTTAGGTCAGTTTGATGACGACACAGATAAACTCACAGAAGCTATAAAATATCTTAGGAAAGGAAACTAGATCATGGCTAAAGCTACCTCCCTTCAGTCTAAAGCCTATATGGTGGAAAAGACTGTTAACCTTGGTACTGCTTCCGGCACAGTTGCTGGTCCCGCAGTACCCGCAGGAACCCTGGTTCTTGCTGCTGGTGTCACCCTTGTAGACGCGGTGGAAGATATCACTACGTTTACAGTTGCTGTTGCTGACGATACCACTACCTTCATGGCTGCTACTTCGGTAGACGCTGGGTCGGCTGGTGATATCAAGTTCGGTTCACAGACTCTGGGTGTTACTGCTGCAGACACCATTGACGCCGTAACGGTTATCTCTGGTACAACTGCAGGTTCCTCTGCCCGTGTCTGGGCTATCGTTGTTGACATTAACGAGGCGACTCGTGGTGCCGATGAAGTAGACCGCGACACACTGGCTTAAGAAACCTAAGGGGACCGCTCTTGTATCCACAGGAGTGGTCCCTTTTTTATTTGACCTTTGAACAGACTACAAGTATAATACGTTAAAGGAGTTCTTACAGATGAGCTATAACTATCTAGGTCTCGTTAACGATGTTTGTGGTCGTGTCAATGAGACTCCACTCACCGCCTCTACCTTTAGTAATGCTCAAGGTTTTTACTCCACAGCTAAAGAGGCGATTAACAGTTCTATACGGGACCTTAACCAACAAACGTTTCAATGGCCTTTTAATCATAAGGACTATAACGAAACTCTTGTGGTAGGTACTAACCGATACTCTTATCAGTCTGACACTAAGTACGTAGACTTTGATACCTTTAGAATCCAACGAGATGATACTCTTGGTAACGAGACTGTGCCCCTTAGAGTTATGGACTACGACGAGTACGTTCAAAGGTTTATCGACACGGAGTACAACACAGATACCAGCGTCTTAAACACCCCCCGATATGTCTTTAGAGCTCCAAACCAAGAGTATGGTTTGTATCCTTCACCAGATAAAGCTTACACGCTGAGCTATGAATACTATAGCCTTCCTGTTGATTTGGCTACAAGTACTGATGTACCTTCGGTACCTGTATCTTTTAGACACCTGATTACAGACGGAGCAATGTACTACGTGTACTTCTTTAGAGGTGACACAGAGGCTGCAGATAGGTTCCAAGCCAAGTTTAAAGACGGTATAGAAAAGATGCGAATCATCTATATCAATAACGACTATGAATACGTAAGAGACACACGGATACTTCGTGGTGGGATTTACGGATCAAATGTACTGAGAGTTGATTAATGCCTACACGCTGGGAAACTTTTCCTGTTGAGCTCAAAGGTGGTCTTGTTTCTAATGTCTCAAGACTGCAGCAAGGTTTGAAAGAACCGGGTTCAGCAAGACTGCTGGAAAACTTTGAGCCATCCGTAAAGGGTGGCTATCGGCGTATTAACGGGTACACAAAGTTTGACTCTAACCCTATACCATTCTATGGGCAGGTACTGGTGCAAGGAGGTTCTCAAACAGGAACAACCCTTGATATAGCGAATGTGCATTCAGTAATGGCTGATGGTGATACGTTTTCTATTGAAGGTGTATCCGGTGTGTATTCTATCGTAAGCTCTAGCTACAACAATGCCACTAAGAACGCAACACTTACGATCACCCCTGCCCTAGCAACCAGCCCAGCGGATAAAGCTGAAGTAACCTTTATTACAGGTACATCTCGTGTTGAAGGTGTCTACTACTCCAGTGGAACAAACTGCTGCTTTGCCCTTAGAGGTGAATCTATCTGGAGAAGCACAGGGTCTGGTTGGACTCTCGTTAATGTACCTGACTATGGGGACACAACTGTTAACGGTGGGTCTAATACAGGGACTGAGCTAGCTATAAAAGACTTAGACTCTGTAGATTATCTACCCCAAGCTGGTGATGTCTTTCAAATAGCCGGTGTTGCTAAAGTATACACCGTGTTGTCCATTGTGTCTTCTACAGGCTCCTCTGCTACCCTTGAGATTTCTCCTGCCTTAGCGACAAGCCCTGCAAACAACGCTGTAGTTACATTCATCAGTAGCTCACACTCCGGGGGCACTAAAGCCAGGTTCACAGAGATTAACTTTGATGGCACCTTTAAGGTTGTAATGGTAGACAACCAGAATAACCCAGTGTTGATGACAGACACAACTTATAAAACTATAGTCGGCTTCTCGGATATTACCGGGGCCTCTCTTGTAGAGGAGTTTAAAAACCACCTGTTCTTTGCTAAAGGTGACCTGGTGGCTTATAGCGCACCTTTCAGTCCTGAGGACTTTGACCCTGCTAATGGCGCAGGAAGCTACCGCTTGCTTTCTACTTGCAACGGATTAATCACCTTCAGAGAACAACTGATTAACCTCTCAGAGTCTGACATTAAGCGTCTTAATGGCTCTAGCTCTGCTGACTTTACTTTGACAAGTATCACTAAGGATGTTGGTTGTGTAAACAAAGACACCGTTCAAGAGATTGGTGGTGACATTCTTTTCCTTGGTCCAGACGGTATTCGTTTTCTAGGTGCTACTGAACGAATTGGTGACTTTAACTTGTCTCTTGCTTCGCGTAAGATTCAACCTGAGTTTGACAGGTTCATTACTAGCTCGGCAGACTATTGCTCCCTTGTTATCCGTAGCAAAGGGCAGTACCGTATTTTCCAGTACGTACCTACCCGCACAATAACAAACTCTGAGGGTTTCCTAGCGACTCAGTTCCTAGACCAAAATGCACAGAGTTTAGACTGGGCAACCACCAAGGGTATCAAAGCTTACCGTTGTTCTTCCACCTATTTGGACGATCAAGAGTTTGTTCTTTTCGTGAACGAAACAGACTATGTGTACCGTATGGAGTCTGGGTCTACGTTTGATGGTGAGCCTATCTTGTCATATCTCTATACTCCCTTTGCAGCTATTAACGATCCCTTGTTCAGGAAGACAGCGTATAGAGTTGAGACATACATAGACCCTGAGGGCTCTGTTAACGGTACACTCACCCTTAAGTACGACTTCAATAAGCCCGGTAAGATACAGCCTAATGCTCTGACAATTACCGGGGGTGGTGCCTTTTCTTTGTATGGTACTGCTGTGTATGGGACCTCTTCTTACGGTGGCTCACCAGATACAAACATTAGAAACCAAGCAGTAGGTTCTTTCTTTACTGTTAGTATGCAATACGAGTTTGAAGGAGGTGATCCTTTTACATTGGACACCGTTCTATTGGACTACTCAACAGAGGATAAAAAATAATGACAGGTTACGTTCGTAACGACACATCAAACAGTATTGCTAACGACAACGTTATTGATGCTGATGATCTTGACGGGGAGTTTGATGCTATTGTATCTGCTTTCAACGAAACCTCTGGGCATACACATGACGGTACTCCTGCCGAGGGTGCCCCTATTACTGTTACAGGGCCTGCCCAGGAATACGTGTCGGACGGCTCCGCGTTGTACCCTAAGACAGACAACTCCTATGACCTAGGTAAAACTGGTGCTGAGTGGAAAGACTTGTATGTAGACGGGGTAGCAAACATTGACTCACTGGTGGCTGATACTGCAGACATTAACGGTGGTACTTTAGATGGTGTTGTCATTGGTGGCTCTACACCTGCTGCAGGTTCATTCACAGACGTAAATGTTACAGGTACAGTTGATGGTCGTGATGTAGCTACTGACGGTACTAAGCTTGACGGTATCGAGACAGGTGCTACTGCAGATCAGTCTAACGCTGAGATTAAAACTGCTTATGAAGCTAATGCCGACACCAATGCTTTTACAGATGCGGATAAAGTTAAGCTTGACGGTGTGGAAGCCAGCGCTGATGTAACTGACACAGCTAACGTAACTGCTGCTGGTGCCCTGATGGACTCCGAAGTGGATGCGGACATCAAGACACTTAGTCTTCCTGCTAACACGACTATCTCAGCCTACGGTGCTACACTTGTAGACGATGCTAACGCAACAGCAGCTAGGACTACCCTAGGTTTGTCTATTGGTGCCGACGTACAGGCTTACGATGCTAACCTACCTACTTGGCCTGCTACTGTAGACGCTACAGAAGTTAGTTATCTTAACGGTGTTACGAGTGCAATCCAAACTCAGTTCGACAACATCTCTCAACCCCCTGAGCTTACACAGGTACAGGTTGAGGACGATACATCGACGGTGTTTGGACAGGTGTCCGGGCAACGGCTGTCACAAGCAAACAGTGCAGGTCTATCTGATTTAGCTGCGGGTGCTGTAGGCTCTCCCCGTATTCTTGGTAGGGCTCTTGCAGGTCCTACCGATGTGCCTACCCTATCTGTCACCGCTGCTGACACAGTAGTAAGGGCAGGTTCCGCAGCGTTAGGCTTGGGGTATGTAGAGGGTACCACCAGCACTACCGGGTCTACCTATGTTGTAGGGGCAACGTTTACAGTCAGTCAGGCATACACAGGCTCTCTTCGGTTTTACGCCACTCAGACATCTCGGTACACAGGAGGAGGGTCTGGAAGCTCTACAAGCAGAATGTACCTCCGAAAGAATGGTGTGACTATCTCTTCTGTCTTTACCTTAAGCTCCGGAGCCGGAACGGCAGATAGGTCGTTTGACAGTGCCGTAGCTAGCGGGGATGTCTTCGAATGGATGCACAGCAACTCATCAGGCATTGGTTATTCTAGAATAAGCAGTGTAGAAATTGGAGGCTCTGATCTTTATGTTGCAGCGATCCCTATGATTAAAGCGTCAGAGAGCCCGTTCTAACCTGGTTGAAGTTTGAAAGATTAGTAAGTGATCATCGACTACAATAAAGCATTGGATGACGGTAGGTTCTTATTCCTAAGGAGTAAGTACCACGAGAACTACGGTTCTAATGAAATCTACTCGTACCTTGTTTGCCCTTGTAAAAAGAATGCTATTCGATTATACTATAAAAACGATAAGCCTGTAGGCCTTGTGACTTGGTGTTGGTTCGAACCGGACAAAGCTGAAGAGTTTCTAAACTTTAAGTATCTTCCTGTTGAAGAAGACTATGTAAAGCGAGAAGGTACTGAGCTCTGGGGTATAGAGTTTATTACACCCTACGGAGATGCTCGGCATGTGATGTCATCTATTAGACAAGAGTATCGTAATCTATACGGTGAAGAAACTAAGGTGAAGTGGCGGAGAGCTAAGGACCCCTTAAAGGTACATGAGAGAACACTATGTTAGACATGATGATGAAATGGAAGAACCCTGGCATTACCTACTTTGGTGGTAGCGAAGGTACGTCTACTCCTACCAGCACTACTCCTGTTGAGCCTGCTGATCCTACACCGGGTAACATCGCTGATGTAGAGGCGCAGGTAGCTCAGGTTGCCGCTGATCCTAGTGGCTCTTACCAAGCTGGTCAACAAAAGATTACAAACCTCCAGGCTCAGATTGCAGGTCTTACCACTCGTCTACCTGAGGACCCGGGTCTTCAAACACGTATTGATGAACTGAACAAAGAGCTGAACGCTGAGCAAGTAAAGTTGGTTCAAGCTGGGTCTCTAGCTGGTCAAGAGAAAGCTGCTGCTCAACAACAGGCAGTGTCTTCCGCTATTACTGACCCAGGGTCTTTGATCCAACAGGCTCAGGTAGCAACTACCCCCGTTGAAGCTAACCAGTTTATTGACCCCGCTATTGCTGCATCTGGTGCTGCACCTCAAGCCGCTGTCTCTACAGTTGATCAAACAGCTACAGCACAAACACCAGCTCGACAAGAAGCAGCCCAGTACGATGCTGCCCAGATTGATACAAAGGTTCAGGAAACCACTGGAGACCTTCAGGCTGCTGTTGGTGAACCCTCCGCTAAAGCTACAGTCCGTGGTCAGCTTGAACTTCTTATGTCTGACTTTGAAGGGGGTGAAACCCCACCCTGGGCTTCTGGTCCTATGCGTCAAGCAATGCAGTTGATGCAAGCCCGTGGTATGGGTGCCTCCAGTATTGCTGGGGCTGCGGTTGTACAAGCTGCTATGGAGTCTGCTATCAGTATTGCTTCTCAGGATGCTACAACCACAGCTCAGTTCGAGATGCAGAACCTTAATAACGAACAGCAGACTTCGATCTTTAAAACACAACAACGTATAGCTGGTCTGTTCTCTGATCAAGCTGCAGTAAATGCTGCTAGTCAGTTTAATGTTACGAGTGAAAACCAAACAAACCAATTCTTTTCTAACATAGAAGCTTCTGCATCCCAGTTTAACACCGCTCAGATTAATGCTATCCGGCAGTATAACTCAGGGCAAAAGAATGCCATCGCTCAGTTTAACACCACACTCCAGAATCAACGTGAGCAGTTTAACACTCAGAACTCCTTGGTTATCTCCCAGGCTAACGCTGTGTGGCGGCAGAACATTGCTACCCAGACTACTGCAGACCAGAACATGAGCAACCTGGAGTATACACGGAATGCTAATGCTATCACAGGGGCAGCTCTGGATCAGATTTGGCAACGAGAACGAGATATAATGGACTATGCTTTCCAGTCCTCTGAGAATGCTGCTGAGAGAGCTAACGCTATTATCCTCCAGAAGCTAGGTATTGATGCTACAAAGGAAGCCCTAGAAATTCAAGAGAAGGCAGCTTCTAAGTCAGCCTTTGGTAGTTTTGTAGGTGAAGTAGCAACAGGGCTGTTAGGAATTTAATCATGATCCAGAACTCAATCCAAGCCTTTAGAATGAACCGCGCCAATAAACCTACGGCTCAGACTGTAGAGAAGACTAAACGTAGTGGTCTCCTTGCACGTCAACAGGTAGCCGATACACAGGCCCAGATGGTCAACGCAACAGAAGGTATGCGAAGGGTTACCAACACCCCTGAGTACGACCCTGCAGCTAAGATCGAAGAGTGGATCAAAGAGGTTGAAGATATCAGAGCTGAACGTATGGCTAACCTCGAGGGGAAGGAGGGCTTAGAGAGTAGCCTTCGCCCTAATATACGTTATGAGAATGAGTTCAGGGGTACAGTGGAACCACCAGAAAAGATCAAGGCAGACTCTGAGTTTACTTCTGCTGTTGCTGCTCTTGCAGACAAGTATAACATTTCAGAATCAGAGGTGTATGCTGTCATCCAAGGGGAGAGTGCATTTAATCCAAAGGCAACTAACAAGAGTGGTGCCACAGGTCTCTTCCAGATTATGCCTGATACCGCTAAAGAGATAGGTACAACAACAGAAGATATTCTTAACATGTCTCCTGCAGAACAGGTAGCTGTGTACGATAAGTACCTTGCTCGATGGAACTATACTGGGGATAATCGTCTAGGTATTATGCAAGCTGCTCCAGCATTCGCTGATCGTGGCCCTGACGAGGTGATCTACTCTAAAGGTAGTGCCGCCTGGAAACAGAACCCAGGGTGGCGTGAGCTAAACAATGGACCTATCACGGTCAAGAGCATCAACAACTATTACGCTAAGAGGGCTAACAAATGAAGTTTGATGCACCAATCCCAGGGCAATCTCTAACGAACGAACCTAAGAACTATCCTTGGGAACGGCCCCCTGAGACTGCTGATCCTGATGAAGCCATTGTACACCACCTTACACGCCTAGGTCAGCAGAAGGTTATGAACCATATCCTCGATGGTGTCCAAGCAGGGCTTCCTGTTAGTATGCTTACAGACCTTATGCTTACAGGTGCTGTTGCTAAAGGTATCCACAACATCGACATCTCCTTGATGATTGCTCCTGTAGTACACGACTACATTGTGAACCTCCTTGAGGAAGAAGGGGTGGAGTTTAAGGAGTTCTTTGAGGAAGACGGAGATGAAGACGTAAGGAAGAACCTTTCTGTTAGTCAGGCTATTACAGGCCTTCAGGAGAATATGCCTGAGAAAGAAGTGGTAGCTGTCGAAGAAGAACAGAAAGAAATGGAGAAGATGGAGACTACAGAGGAACCACCTAGACGTGGCCTTATGTCTCGGGAGGAAGTAGAATGAGTTTTGCCGCAGGGTTTTTTGGTACCTTAGCCAATAACATGCAGAGTAAACGAGAGTTTATCCGTGGTCGGGTAGAGGAAGACCGTAAGTATCTTCGTGCTGAAGGTCTTAAGCGTAGCTCTGAGATTTCCAAACAACGTGGTGTCTACCAGACTGCCGCTGAGCATCTAATCCGTAAGGGTGCTGATGAAGCTAAAGTCTTGGCTCTGCTTGAGGCAGACCCTGATGGTGTACGTGACCTTGCTTCCCTTGACGATATCCCTAACAGCTCTGTCCTTGAAAGCATGATTGAATTGTCTGAGGGTCATGTAGCTACAGGTGGTTCTATCTCCGAGGTTCTTGACAGCATCATGCCTACAGTTACCAGTCTTCCTAAAGATGTTGATCCTACAACCGCCCGTCGTAAAACCTTTGCAAGCTGGATGGGTCTAGACACACAGGAAGAACTCCAGTCGGAAGTATACAGCTCCCGTATTGTTGGGGATATGACTGGTGATCAAATCCTTGCCTCTATGAATATCCCTGTAAGGGCTAAGGGTACTGGTGTAGGTGCTTCTATTGACTATGACGCTATGGAAGCTAACCAGCCTCTGAGTAGTCGTGTGGTCACAGACACCTTTAATGATATCCTTCGGAATTACTCAGATAGTATTGACCGTGAACTTAGAGGTATTGTGGCTCTGAAAAATACTGAAGGGTTCGATATGAACTCTGCAGCAGGACAGAACTTGAAAGACCGGGAGGAAAGACTTAAAGCTCTCTCTGGTGTAGAAGGTTCCCCAGGTTCTAAGGTTGCACAACTCATTGAAGCTGAAGGCCCTAACTCGACTGTACTTGAGTACTACAACAGGTATGGCTCAAATCTGTTTGACGAGAAGTTTGGTCTATCACCTTCGTCTATGACTGCGAT
>Ga0209199_1003649_pt1 | contig 14994 bp, 10 predicted proteins | sample COGITO_mtgs_1105_7_FD_184805 | JGI IMG/M metagenome (GOLD analysis project Ga0209199, IMG submission 184805) | Pelagic marine microbial communities from North Sea - COGITO_mtgs_110523 (SPAdes) (version 2) | ecosystem: Environmental > Aquatic > Marine > Epipelagic ...
TACCGCCGTAGCACATTGGCCTGCATCTGGAGTGAAAGCATAAGTGGTGGTGGCTGTAGTATCCAAAGACGGTGACCAAGTTCCAGTAATCCCATTGTTCGATGTGGTTAGTAAATCACTTAAAGTGTCTCCAGAACAAATCGCTGGAACTTGCGTGAACGTTGGTGTTATATTTGGATTCACCTCAATATTAGTGCTTTGAGAACAACCGAAACCTGAAGCATCGAAATGAGAATAAGTAACAGTGACAGCAGTTCCACCTAATCCTGACGGATTAAAACTTGCTGTTCCGTCACCATTATCAACTATACCACTACCAGTCCAACTACCAAAACTATCAGTTGGGGTTCCTGTAAGTGTAATACTACTACTTTCGCATAATGGACCGTACGAACCCGTATCAGTATTTGGATTGTCAAAAGAAAAACAAGCACTGTCAAAATTAGAGTGGTTTCCCATACTAATATTAAATCTATAGTTACCTGCCGGTAATACAGCATCCCCTGAAGCTAAATACCATATATTAGCAGTAGATGGCATATTTAACTGGTTTGAACTAGCAACAATATCGGTGGTATTATCGCTATTAACGCGTAATATATCAATTCTCCCTGTAGAAGTCAGCCCATCACGAACGGAAAAATAACCAGAAAAGAATACTTGTGTATTGCACTGAAAGTCAAATTCTTGATAAAAATCTGCTGACCCAGCAACAATATCTAAATATTGAACGCCCTCTTGTGCACTTATTGGACCACCTTGACCTGCAACGCCATTAACTTTTACAAAATTTGGAGCTGATCCAACTCCATTCCAACCATTTATTGGCCATGTTAGGAAATTATTTCCAATATTAGTTACTGAAGGCACTTCAAAAGAGGGGTTAACTAGTTGATTTCCTGAGGATCCTTCACATAAGGATGTTGACAAGCCCCTTTCAAAAGTAGCTGCTCCAGCTGGGCCAACAACTTGTATGGAAATGGTTTGACTGAATCCCGATAGACTAATCAGCAAAAAAGCTAAAATAAAATGACGCATTGTTAAATTGGTTAATGCAAATTTAGTGAATTGTTTATAAAGTATGAAATCGATCGGAAAGAGCTTACTTGTCCTAAAAACATTACTGATTCTAGTAAGGTTTTTTGACTCAGGCATTCGATAGTTCGGACTTTTTATATGGATTGAATGATATAAGCTCAAAAAAAACACCAAGAATAAAGTGTGATCTAGAGGGGATTAGCTGCGCTGATCCCACAAAGCTCCGCTTTGAAAATAGTACAAACAAAAAAACGCTCAAGCAAGCGTTTTTAGAACTTCTTTGTTTCAACTAATTAGCGAATTAAAAAGGAGTAGCTGCGCTGATCCCACAAAGCTCCGCTTTGAAAATAGTACAAACAAAAAAACGCTCAAGCAAGCTTGGCGTTTTTTCTTATTGTACTATTTATTCGTGACCCAGAAGGGATTCGAACCCCCAACCGTCAGAGCCGAAATCTGATATTCTATCCAGTTGAACTACTGGGCCATTGTATTTAAGACAACTTAGCTTTCACTAAAGTTGATATTGTTTTGCCATCGGTTTTTCCCGCAAGGGTTTTACTCACCACACCCATTACACGTCCCATGTCTTTCATTCCAGAAGCCCCTAAAGATGCAATGGTATCTACCACAACTTTTTCAACTTCAGATTCGTCTAGCATTTGCGGTAAAAATTGACTGATTACCTTTACTTCTGCCAATTCAGGTTCTGCTAAATCTAAACGATTTTGCTCTGTAAAAATAGCAGCACTGTCATTACGTTGCTTGACTAATTTTTGTAATAATTTAAACTCCTCTTCTTCATTCATTTCCGCATCAGCACCACTAGTGCGGGCTAATAAAATAGCGGATTTTATAGACCTTAATGCAGTAAGAGCTACGGTATCCTTGGATTTCATAGCGGCCTTTAGCGCGGTCATGACTGAATCTTGTAAGCTCATAAAATTGACATTTAATTAGAATGCGAATATACCAAAAACAACGATTCTTATTCTTAAAAATTAAAAAAACCTGAGAAATAAATTCATTTCTCAGGTTTTAAAATTTAGTATCTACTGGTATTAATCGACGTTATCATGTAAATACGAATTATTAGAACGTAACTGAACCTCATCATTATCGTCCAATCCTATACTAGTTCTGGAAGACTGCACATCTGAGGAGTGTTCCACATCATTCAAATTGACACCTTGTCGTTTATAAGCAGGCTCTTTTTCAATTTCCTCAATTTTAGAGGTGTTGAATTTATAATTAAACGCTTTCATTTTTTGGCGTCTTTCATCTGCTCTCTCGCGGAGTGTGATTGAAATTGGACTGTCATAAGGATCTGAGGTTTCTTCAGGCTCCGACGATACCGTCCGTTCTTTAACCGTTACTTTAGTAAAAGTCATTTCTTCATCAACCTCAACTTCTACCGTTGGTTTTGCAGCTTCATATTTTTGATCCGTTTGTTCTAAAACAATATGATCGTCCAACACATAACGCGTCTCCCCTTCTTCATTTGCCTCCGTAACAGGGATTAATTCTATATAATCATTGACTTCAATATTATTTACAGTAGTATCTTCTAAAGTAAATACTTCCACTTCTTCAGATTCTGATATCGATGGTCTGTTAGATATTGGAAGGTCAAATGTGAGCATCGTTTGATCTTCTTCTTGAATTGCTTCAAAGCTATCTTCGGATGGCATGCTGGTGACTTCATTGATAATAAAATCATCCTCTTCGATCTCTCCGCTCTCTACATTTACTTCTTCAAAAACAACCTCAATATTTTTAATCGCTTCTGAAGTTGGAATTAAATCCGATTCACTAGAAACTTCGACAACCTCATTTGTAGCAACTTCTTCCAAATTATAAATCACAGCTTCTTCACTTACGGCTTCAACAGTCGCTGATGGCGTATTTAAAGGGTCTAAGGGCATTAAATCATGTTGCATTGTTTGTTCGTCTTCCAACGCATGGACTACCTTTTTAACCTCTGTATTGGTGATGTCATTTTGTTGATCGACATCAAATCCTGTGGCAATAATCGTCACAGAAATAGCTTCTCCTAACCCTTCATCCTCCCCAACTCCCATGATGATATTGGCGCCGTAACCAGCTTCGGCTTGAATATGATCATTTATTTCTCCTATTTCATCAATGGTAATTTCTTGTGTACCAGAAACGATGAGCAATAATACGTTTTTGGCACCTGTAATTTTATTATCATTCAATAGTGGAGAGTCCAAAGCACTTGTAATTGCTTCTTGCGCTCTGTTTTGACCAGATGCAGAAGACGAACCCATAATGGCAGTACCACTATTACTCAATACCGTTTTAGCATCTCGTAAATCAATATTTTGTAAGTAGTGATGCGTGATGACTTCAGCAATCCCACGAGCAGCCGTGGAAAGTACTTCATCGGCTTTAGAGAAACCAGCTTTAAACCCTAAATTACCATATACATCTCTTAATTTATTGTTGTTTATAATCACTAAAGAGTCCACGGTTTTTCGAAATTTCTCAATCCCTTGGTGGGCTTGTGCATTTCTTATTTTCCCTTCAAACTCAAAAGGCATCGTGACAATTCCCACAGTGAGAATGTCCATTTCTTTCGCCATTTTAGCAATAATTGGCGCAGCACCTGTTCCAGTTCCACCACCCATACCTGCAGTGATGAATACCATTTTGGTATTCGACGATAACATGGTACGAATATCATCCAAACTTTCAACCGCCGATTGCTCCCCTATTTCAGGGTTGGCACCTGCTCCTAAACCTTCGGTTAAGTTGACCCCGAGTTGAATCTTATTGGGAACCCCACTGTTGTTCAACGCTTGTGAATCTGTATTACAGATCACAAAATCGACTCCTTTAATCCCTTGTTTAAACATGTGGTTAATCGCATTGCTTCCACCCCCACCAACTCCTATCACCTTGATGATGTTGGATTGGTTTTTTGGGAGATCGAATGTGATTCCAAAATTATTATTGCTGCTCATATACTTAATTTTACTGGTTATAAATTTTATTCTGCGTTGTCCAAAAAGTCCTTCACTCTTTCGGTTAATTTATCCAAAAAGCTCCGATTGTCGCGAGGCGATTCGATGGGTGTCGGAACTATTGGATCGGCATCGACCTCAGTTTCTACTTCTGTGTTTTCATGGATTCGTTTTTCTTGGCGCATCAAGCTGTCCATCACAAGCCCGACCGCAGTGGCGTACATAGGGCTTGTAATATCGCTGTCGCTATCGCCTGCCAAATGCTCGTTTGGATAGCCAACTCTAGTATCCATGCCTGTGATGTATTCTACTAATTGCTTCAAATGCTTCAACTGACTTCCCCCACCTGTTAATACAATGCCCGCAATGAGTTTTTTCTTTTGCTCTTCGTGTCCGTAGTTTTTAATTTCTACATAGACTTGCTCAATAATTTCAACGACTCTGGCATGAATTATTTTGGACAGATTTTTAAGCGTAATTTCTTTGGGATCGCGCCCTCTCAAACCTGGAATTGATACGATTTCATTTTCCTTGTTTTCGCCTGGCCACGCAGATCCAAATTTTATTTTTAATAATTCGGCTTGTTTTTCTATAATCGAACAACCTTCTTTGATGTCTTCTGTAATGACATTTCCTCCAAAAGGAATCACAGCAGTATGTCTGATAATACCGTCTTTAAAAACTGCTAAATCGGTTGTTCCACCACCTATATCAATGAGGGCAACGCCTGCTTCCTTTTCTTCTTGACTGAGCACTGCATTGGCAGATGCTAAAGGCTCTAAGGTAATGCCATCTAATTCCAAGCCAGCAGTTTGTACGCATCGACCAATGTTTCGAATGGAAGACACCTGCCCTACCACCACATGGAAGTTCGCTTCAAGACGTTCGCCATACATGCCAATCGGTTCTTTAACTTCTGCCTGCCCATCCACTTTGTAATCTTGTGGTAAGACATGAATAATTTCTTCACCCGGAAGCATTACCAACTTGTGAACTTGGTTGATAAGACGGTCAATATCTTCTTCATTGATGACCAATTCAGAATTTTCGCGAGTAATATAATCGCTGTGCTGAAGACTGCGAATGTGCTGTCCGGCAATTCCCACAGTGACCTCCCCAATTTTGAGACCTGAATTGGTCTCGGATTCCAAAACGGCTTGCTGAATGGACTGAATGGTTTGCGTGATATTATTCACAACCCCTCTGTGGACACCCAAACTTTTGGACTTTCCAATACCAAGTATTTCTAATTTGTCGTACTCATTTTTACGACCAATCATCGCCACAATTTTTGTGGTACCAATATCTAATCCTACTGAAATGTTTTGAGCTTCCATATTCTTATTTTTTGGTGCAAACAACTTGATTTTCAAACTGTAAATTCACGCTTTTATATACATCTAACACTTTATCTTTTTTTGCTTTTTGATAAAATGCTTTTAAATTCTTCATTTTTTCGTCTAAATTTTTAAGACTTCCGACTAGAACCTCAAAATTTAAGAGTCGCATTTTTAAACTTATTTCTTTTTGTTCATCTTGATGAATTTCAGTTACGTAGGTTTTCAAAAACGTATCCGTATAGATTTTTAAAGCCATCGTGTAAACGGCTTTTAAATCTTCTTTTTCCACATCGCCCGTCACCAAAGGGACACGCGCAGTGTGTTGAGGGGACAACGGCATCCACAAACCATCTTCATCAATGTAAAATGTAGTTTTAGAATACACTCTTGCAATCGGTCGTTTTTGTTCAATTTTTGCCCTAACTTCTCCGTTTACAGTAAGATACACCTGGGCCGATTTTATCATGTCATCGGACTCGAGTAAAAACTCCATTCCCTTCAAATCTAAATTATCTTTTGGTACATTATACAGTTGTTCTTGATTTTGTATTAACAATTTATTAACCATCTCTGTGGTAATATAAACGTTCTCTTTGCCGGTAAATTGGACGTCTACTTTCGTCACTGGACGACTGTTGTTTTTGAAAGAAGAAAAGGCATACAGAAACACCACTAATCCTAGCAACAATACTCCTTTGATGAGATTCCAGTTAATACGCATAGCTTAGTTTTTCTTTTAGTTCTGACACTTCAACGCCTATATCGCCTGCCCCAAGGGTTATAAATACAGGGTATCCTAAATTTTTAATTTCACTTGAAATGTCTGATTTCGATATTAATTTCTTGACAGGGGTTTTTATTTTTTCTAACAACCAACTTGAGGTAACTCCCAAAACAGGAAGCTCTCTTGCGGGGTAAATCTCCAATAAAAATGTGGCATCAAACTGAGACAAGCTCTCTGCAAATTCATTCGCAAAATCTTTGGTTCTGCTAAACAAATGCGGCTGAAACACGACCGCTACCTTTTTATTTGGATACATTTCTCGGACGGCTTGGTGCACCGCATTTATTTCGATTGGATGGTGTGCATAGTCATCTATAAATACAAAATTGTCTGTTTTTATTTGATACGTAAAGCGTCTTTTGACTCCTTTATAAGTATTTAAAGCTGTTTTCAAAGCTTGCGCATCACAGCCATATTCAAGCGCCATCGCTAGTGCCGCAACTGCATTGGACAGGTTGTGAGTGCCAGGTAAATGAAATGTTATATTTTGGATCAATCCGTTTGGGATTTGAAGATCAAACTTATAAGATCCATTTTGAATATGGACATTAATAGCGTTGTAATCTGCATCCTCTTTCACGCCATAAGTGATTCCCTCTAAGGGCAGTCCTTTTCGGATGAATAATTTTCCTGAGGGTTTGATTTTCTGGGCAAACTGTTTGAACGTGTCTACCAAATCGGCTTCAGAATTATAGATATCCAAATGATCGGCATCCATGGAGGTAATACAAGCAAAGTCTGGGCTGAGTGTTAAAAATGAGCGATCGAACTCATCCGCTTCAACAACAGAAATATCAGTCCCATTTTGAATCAGGTTAGATTGATAATTTTCTGAAATACCACCAATAAATGCGGTGACTTTTTCATCGCACGCATACATTAAATGTCCTAAAATACTGCTAGTCGTTGTTTTGCCGTGCGTTCCTGCTACTGCCAAACATAAGGTGTTTTCTGTGACAAGGCCTAAAACAGCAGAACGTTTTAAAACTTGAAACTTATGTGTTTTAAAATACTGTAAAATCGCGTTTGATTCTGAAACAGCCGGCGTAAAAACAATAAGCGTATCCTTTGGATTCAAAAACTGCTCATCAATCTGATTCGTGTGCGTTTCAAACTGAATTCCGACCCCTAATTCCACAAGGGACTCCGTGATCACAGTGGGTGTTTTATCATAACCGCCAACCGCTTTGCCGTCCGCCACAAAGTATTTTGCAAGCGCACTCATCCCCACTCCGCCGATGCCAATAAAATATACGTTATGGATGGTTTTTAAATTCATTTTCTTAAGAGCTTTTCAATTTCATCAGCAATGGTTTGGGTTGCTTTTTTTAAGGCTAATTTTTTAATATTTTCTGACAATTCTATTTGTTGAGATTCAGAAGCTATAAGCTCCGAAAACTGTGTTTCAAAACTTGAATCTAAATCCTTTTCACTTATTAGTAGGGCTGCCCTTTTTTCTGAAACTGCTAATGCGTTTTTGGTTTGGTGGTCTTCAGATACATTTGGTGACGGAATAAAAATTACTGGTTTCCCAACCACACAAAGTTCCGACACAGAACTGGCGCCTGCTCTTGAAATTACAATATCCGCTGCGGCATAAGCTAAATCCATTCGGTTTAAAAATGCATGCACCTGTAAATCCTGACAGGTGTTGAATTGATTGTAATCATCGGAATACAACTTCCCACATTGCCATATAGTCTGTATCCCTAAGCCATTGAAATACTCCAATTCGGATTCAATAAGTTGATTTACACGTCGCGCTCCCAAACTCCCACCTAATACCAATAGTGTTTTTTTATTGGGATCTAAGTTGAAAAACGTTTGTGCTTCCGCTGTTTTATGTTCTAAATTCAATAAATCTTCTCGCACTGGGTTTCCTGTTAAAATCAATTTTTCTTTAGGAAAAAAACGCTCCAATCCTTCATAAGCCACACAGACTTTATTTACTTTTTTGGATAATAATTTATTGGTGATTCCTGGAAATGAATTTTGTTCTTGGATCAACGTTGGAACGCCTTTCATTGCAGCTACTTGCAATAAAGGACCACTAGCAAAACCACCCGTTCCAATCACTACATCAGGATTGAACGCATTGACGATAGCCATTGACTTAAATAAGCTTACCACTAATTTAATGGGGAATAATAAATTTTTAAAGGTCAATCGTCTTTGAATTCCCGCAATCCATAAGCCTGTGATTTTGAATCCCGCTTGCGGCACTTTTTGCATTTCCATTTTATCTTTTGCACCCACAAATAAAAATTCCGATTTTGGAAACCGAGCTTTTAATTCGTTTGCAATGGCGATAGCAGGATATATATGACCTCCTGTTCCTCCACCTGATAATATGATTTTAAATGCATTCATTAAATTACTTCGCTTAATATTTCTAAAGGGTGTTGCTCTTTGTTTTCTTGTGTTTTTTCAGTATCTCTTTTAGCGCTCACACTAAGCACAATTCCTAGCGCCAAGCAAGTCACCCAAATAGAGGTTCCCCCACTACTTATAAGCGGCAATGTTTGTCCCGTCACTGGAAATAATTCTACTGCAACGCCCATATTCACTAAGGCTTGAAATACGATTGGAATTCCGACGCCTATGCTTAATAATTTTCCGAAAATTGTTTCTGATTTTTGGGCTACAATCACAATTCTAAATAATAACCACAAATAAAGAACCAGTAAAAATATACCCCCCATGAGTCCGTATTCTTCAATAATAATAGCGAAAATAAAATCAGAAGAGGACTGGGGTAAAAAGTTCTTTTGAACACTTTTTCCCGGACCCAATCCCTGGACACCTCCAGTCGCAATGGCTATTTTGGCTTTCTCTATTTGATAATCTTCTGCTGTGACATCCGTATCCACAAAACTTGTAACTCGACTCGTCCAAGTATCCACTCTATTTGGCATCAAATCTGGGAATGCTTTGGCTGTTAACACAAAAAGCAATAGTACAACTACGCCTGACCCTATAATAACCGACAAGTATTTCAATGGATATCCTCCCAAAAACGTCAATAATATTACCATTGAAAAAATGAGTGCTGCGGTTGAGAAGTTGGCGGGAAGAATCAGTGCTAAAACGATAAAAACAGGAATCCATAATGGAAGTATCGAGTCTTTAAAAGAGCGTTCTCTATCTTTTATTTTTGACAAATAACGTGCTACATACACCATTAGAACTAGAGCTGCCAAGGTAGATGGCTGGAATGTAAATCCTACAATGGGTACACGAATCCATCGGCTGGCATTGGCGCCTCCAATGGTGGAACCTTGCAACATGGTCACCGTTAATAATATTAAAATCACAGGAATCATCACTAAAGAGAGTCCTCTAAAATATCGGTATGGAATTTTATGAACCCCGTATATAATTGAGAATCCTAAAAATAGGTGCACAAAGTGTTTTATAAAATAACTAAAAGTATTGCTGCCGTTTCCAGTGTAGGCTAAATTACTTGCCGCACTGTATACCGGTAGAAATGAGAATATTGCCAACAAAGCAGCAATGGCCCAAATGATACGATCTCCTTTTATGTTATCAAATACTGTCTTCATTATAACTGTCTTACAGCGGCTTTAAATTGTTGACCTCGGTCTTCATAATTTTCAAACAAATCGAAACTTGCACAAGCAGGAGATAACAATACAGCCTCCCCAGCGGTCGCAATTTTATAAGCGATTTCAACTGCTTCATTCATACACTGCGTTTCTATGATGTTATCGACCATATTTCCAAAAGCATCAAACAAGGTTTCGTTGTCTTTTCCTAAGCAAATAATTGCTTTGACTTTTTCGTTTATAAAAGGGTACAATGATGTGTAATCATTTCCTTTATCAACCCCTCCAACAATCCAAACAGTTGGCGTATTCATACTCTCTAAAGCATAATAGGTGGCATTCACATTGGTGGCTTTAGAATCGTTTATATACTGAACTTTATTGATCGTAAGAACTTGTTCCAAACGGTGTTCTGCGCCTTGAAATCCTTCTAGACTTTCTCTGATGGTTGCTTTTCTGATTTTCAATAGATGTGCAACGGTCGATGCTGCCATCGCGTTTTTGATGTTGTGCTTTCCTTCTAAAGCTAAGTTTGTTGTTGGCATAATTATGTCTGTATCGTTAAATTCTATTATTATATTATTTTGTTCTAAATAGGCTCCATTTGTCACTTTTTTTGAAAGCGAAAAGGGCACTAATATCGATTGAATTGGATGAGTATTTATATAGGATACGATGACCTCATCGTCTGCATCATATATCAAATAATCTTCGGACGTTTGGTTCATGGCGATTCTAAATTTTGAAGCGATATAGTTTTCAAACTTATTATCATAGCGGTCCAAATGATCGGGTGTGATGTTGGTAATAATAGCAATATGTGGTCTGAATTTTTCAATACCATCTAACTGAAAACTACTCAACTCCAAAACATAGTTGGCTTTATTATTTAGGATTTGTTTGGCAAAACTATCGCCAATATTTCCGCCCATTGCCACATCCAATCCTGCTTGGCTTAATATCTGATAAACCATTAGGGTGGTGGTAGTTTTACCATTACTCCCTGTAATTCCAATGATGTTCGCAGTGGTAAACGTTGCTGCAAATTCAATCTCAGAAACCACAGAAATAGTGGCTTCGTGTAATTTTTGAATCAGCGGAATATGATCTGGAATTCCCGGGCTTTTAACGACTACATCCGCATTTAAAATTTTGGATTCGGTATGCCCTTCTTCTTCCCATTCAATCTCATTATGTCTAAGAACGTCTTTATATTTTTTTGCAATCTTTCCAGCATCAGAAAGAAATACATCGTACTCTTTTTCTTTTCCCAACAGGGCGGCACCTACTCCACTTTCGCCTCCACCAAGGATCACCAATCGTATCATCTAGCGAATTTTCAAAGTGACTATGGTTAAAATCGCCAACAGTATTCCCACAATCCAAAAGCGTGTTACGATTTTGCTTTCATGGTACCCGGATTTTTGATAATGATGATGCAAGGGCGACATTTTAAATATGCGTCGGCCTTCGCCATATTTTTTTCTGGTATATTTAAAGTAGCCTACTTGCAATACCACTGATAAATTTTCTGCTAAAAAAATTCCGCACAACACAGGAATCAACCACTCTTTACGGACTGCTATGGCTATAACTGCAATAATCCCACCGATTGTCAAACTACCTGTATCACCCATAAATACTTGAGCAGGGTAGGTATTGTACCATAAAAAGCCAATCAAGGCTCCTACAAAGGCGGCTATATAAATTGTGATTTCTTCAACCCGAGGGATGTACATGATGTTTAAATAGTCAGAGAAAATAATATTACCCGATACCCAAGCAAAAACACCCAGAGTCAGCACAATAATTGCAGAAGTTCCTGCTGCCAACCCATCAATCCCATCTGTTAAATTAGCACCATTTGAGACCGCTGTGATAATAAAAATGACCACTAAAACAAATACAATCCATGCATATTTTTCTAAACTAGGGTGAATCCAAGTGATCAGATCTGCATAGTCAAATTCATTTGATTTCACAAAAGGAATGGTTGTTTTGGTCGACTTTTCTTCAGGATAAAACTGAATTGACGACTGTTGACCAGACACTACTTCTACTTGTAAATTCGTTGGGATTTTTTCTTTGATTGTGACATCGCTATGAAAAAACAAGGTTGCACCTACAATGATTCCCAATCCTACTTGACCCAATACTTTAAACCGGCCTTTTAGGCCTTCTTTATCATTTTTAAATTTCTTTATATAATCGTCTAGAAAACCAATCGCTCCCATCCATAAAGTAGTAATTACCAATAAAATAATATAGATATTATCTAATTTAGCCAATAATAAAACGGGGATTAGAGTTGCTAAAATAATAATCAGACCTCCCATAGTTGGAGTTCCAGCTTTTTCCTTTTGCCCTTCTAAGCCTAAGTCGCGGATAGTTTCTCCGACTTGTTGTTTTTGAAGAAAACGAATGATCCGTTTCCCAAAAATAGTTGAAATCAGCAATGATAAAATAATCGCCACAGCCGCTCTAAAAGTAATGAACCCAAAAAGAGAGGCTCCAGGAAATTGGTGCGACTCTTCTAAATATTTAAATAAATAGTATAGCATATTATTTTTGTAATTGAATTAAAAACGATTGCGTTATTTCATAATCATTGAACTCTCTTTTAACTCCGTTGATATCTTGATACGTTTCATGCCCCTTTCCTGCAACGAGTATGATGTCGTTGGGTTGCGCTAATTGACAGGCTGTTTTAATAGCCTGTTTTCTATCTGTTATGGACATGGTTTTTTTAAAATTATGAGGCTCGACCCCTGCTTCCATTTCTGATATAATTTGCTGAGGGTTTTCGGATCTTGGATTGTCACTTGTGAACACTACTTTCGTACTTAAAACGGAAGCGATGTGTGCCATTTTTGGGCGTTTCATCTTATCACGATCGCCACCACATCCGACGACCGTAATTAGTGTTTCGTTTTTTGTGCGAATCGCATTAATGGTTTCCAATACATTTTTTAAAGCATCTGGAGTGTGTGCGTAATCTATAATAGTCGTGATGTTAGAATCTGAAATAAAATACTCAAATCTACCATTGACATTTTCAAGAGCACTCATAAGGCGAAGAGTTTCTGGTGTTTCCAACCCTAAAAGCTCGGCAGTGCCGTAGATCGCTGTTAAATTATAAGCATTAAAACGACCAATCAACTTCACCCAGACTTCATTTTCATTCACTTTAAGCAAAAGCCCTCTAAATTGATTTTCAAGAATCTGAGCTCGGAAATTAGCATAGCTCTTTAAAGCATAGGTATAGTGCTTGGCTTTAGTGTTTTGTAACATCACCGATCCATTTTTATCATCGGCATTGACCAAAGCAAATGCAGTAGACGGCAATTGGTCGAAAAACGATTTTTTGACATCTCTATACTCCGCAAATGAAGTGTGATAATCTAAATGGTCGTGAGAAAGATTGGTAAACACCCCTCCTTCAAACGTCAATCCTTCGGTTCTGAATTGATGAATTCCATGCGAACTGACTTCCATGAAACAGAACTCTACTCCTTCGGCATTCATTTGATTTAAATACGCATTGATCACTAAAGAATCTGGAGTCGTATGCGTTGTTGGAAACACATTAGAACCTACCATTATTTTTACGGTTGAAATGAGCCCTACTTTGTAACCCGCCTTAGTAAATAATTCATATAGAAGTGTTGCAACAGTTGTTTTACCATTGGTTCCTGTTATCCCGATAAGCTTTAAATTCTTGGAAGGATTTTCGTAATAATTGGAAGCCATAAGCGCCAAAGCTCTACCCGTATTATAAACTTTTACATAGGTAACCGTATCTAGTGTTTTTGCTGGTAAATCCTGGCAAACAATAACAACAGCTCCTTTATCTATAGCCTGAGAAATAAACGCATGGCCATCAAAAGCACCGCCTTTTATCGCTACAAAAACATCGTTTTTCTCAATACTTCGAGAATCGTACTGTAGTCCCGCAACCGATTTGTCCGTTGATCCTATGACAGACTCAATAGATACTTTATATAATATGTTTTTTAAAATCTTCACGATAATGTTAGGGTAATTAAAGATTGACGTTTAATTTTTTGACCACTTTTCACAGATTGCTTAGCTACTGTTCCGTTACCTAAAGTTTGCACCTTAAGCCCCATGTTTTCTAAAATAGCAATCGCATCCATAGCTGACATACCTTTTAAATTCGGCATGATTGTTTTATACTTTTGTGCGACGGCATAATACTTTTCATAATTAGCTTCGACTGTTTCTGATTGTTGATTGACATCATTTACTTGGTCAACCACAGGAGCATCTGTATATATTTTTTGTGCAATTTTCTTGAACACAGGCCCCGACACATCAGCACCGTAATATCCAACACTTTTATCAGGTTCATGAATGACAACGATGCATGAATATTTTGGATCATCCGCTGGGAAATACCCAGAGAAAGATGAGATATAATTTAACTGATCTTTATTTACATAATCCTTTTGACAGGTGCCTGTTTTGCCCGCCATAGAAAACTTATCTGAATACAAGCTATGCCCTGTGCCATGCTCTTTTTCTACGACATTCTTAAGTAACTGTTGTAGTTTTAAAACGGTTTCTTCTGAACAAATTCGAGGGTTAACAACTTCGGTGTCAAAGGTTTCAATAGAAGTTTCAATTTCTTTAATTTCACGTAAAAATTTTGGACGCACCATCACTCCATCATTTGCAATGGCATTATAAAATGTTAGGGTTTGAAGCGGCGTAAAAGAGACCCCATACCCATACGCCATCCATTGCAGCGCAATACCACTCCAACGACCATTTTTAATTCTAGGATCTGGAATGATTGATTTTCCTTCTCCGATAAGTGGAAGTCCCAAAGAGTCATGAAGGTTCATCCTATACAAACCATCTACAAATTTTTCAGGATTTTTTTTATAAGCGTTATGGATCACTTTTACAATTCCTGTATTAGAGGACACCTCAAATGCTTTTGCGACGGAGATGTTCCCATACCCTCCTTTTTTAGAGTCTTTAACTTTTTTACCATAAAAAGACAACACGCCTTTTTCTGTATCTACCATTGTGGTAGTGTCTATCACCTTGTCTTCTAAAGCAACTGCTAAGGCCATCAGTTTAAAAGTAGAACCTGGCTCGTGCGTTTCGCCGACGGCATAGTTCAGACGCTCATAATACAGACCTTCAGTATTTCGGCCTAGATTAGAAATGGCACGTATTTCGCCTGTTTTGGTCTCCATCACCACTACAGTTCCATGATCTGCCTTGTATTTTTCCAATTGCTCTAAAAGTGC
>Ga0209199_1003651_pt1 | contig 14992 bp, 9 predicted proteins | sample COGITO_mtgs_1105_7_FD_184805 | JGI IMG/M metagenome (GOLD analysis project Ga0209199, IMG submission 184805) | Pelagic marine microbial communities from North Sea - COGITO_mtgs_110523 (SPAdes) (version 2) | ecosystem: Environmental > Aquatic > Marine > Epipelagic ...
TTGATTGGTTTTAAATCTATCTCTCCATTTACTTTCCATACAAATAATCTTTGAAAACACTTCATATTGATGATCTGTTCCAATTGCTAAAATTAATTTCTTTCCGTCTAAAGTGGTTGCCACTTCACCATAAGGAGCAATATTTGGATGTAGGGTGCCCAAAGGTTTTGCTTGGTGCCTAGCCATTAAGAAATTAGAAGATTGGTTCATGAGCGATGCAATTGCAGTTTCTTCAAGTGTTGTAGAGACTTTGTAAGCTCTTTTTTCCTTTGACTGTAATAGCATTGCAGTTAATATTCCTTCTTTGATTTGATGTGCAGCAAGAACATCAATTAATGCAACTGGCATTTTTGCAAATTCTTTTTCATTTCCAGTCATGTTTATAAAACCTGTTTCTGCCTGAAGCACTATATCAAAAGCAACTCTTTTAGAATTGGTTTTAAATCCTCCAATATGTGCATATATAATATTAGAATTTATTTTTTTACAATCTTCAAAACCCAAACCAAATTTAGCAGCATCTTCCCCTTTGAAATTAGTAATAATTATATCACAATTTTTTATTAAAATTTCTAGTTCTGTTCTATCTTTTTGGTTATTGAAATCTAAAAAAACATAGTTTTTATTATAATTAACTGAGCAGAAATAAGCAGATAAGTCACTTTTTTTTTCATTTGGAAGTTTCCATTTTCTCGTCACATCCCCATTAGTTGTTTTATTCTCTACTTTAACAACTTGTGCTCCAAGTTCAGAAAAAAACATTCCTACTGCAGGACCAGCTAACACACTTGATAATTCTAATACTTTTAAGTTCTTAAACATATTTGTTTTAATTAATGACTGTAATATAATTTCCTTTTAGCATATTTATTAATAAATTTCATTCTTTTAATGGCAAGTCAGAAAAAATTTGGAACTTTTAGTGGTGTCTTGACTCCTTCTTTACTAACAATATTGGGAGTCATTATGTACATGAGACTTGGTAGTGTTGTAGGTAATTCTTCTAGTATTCTACAGTTTATTAGTATCATATTTTTTGCTCATTTAATTTCTATAACTACTGGCCTAAGCGTTTCTTCCATTGCAACTGATAAAAAAATTGATAAAGGTGGTATTTATTACATGCTTACAAGAAGTCTTGGTCTTCCAATAGGTGGTGCTATTGGACTAACTATTTTTATTGCCACTGCATTTAGCATTTCACTTTATTTAATTGGTTTTTCAGAGAGTCTAATTCCGGTAATAAACGAAGATTGGGCTATTAACGGAATATCTACCAATAAACTTCGTTTGTTTGGTTCTTTTGCTTTAATTGTAGTTCTTGTAATTGCTTATATAAGTACAAGTTTTGCTCTAAAGATTCAGTATGTTATCTTGGGGCTAATTGTGCTCTCATTGGGATCTGTTTTTTTAGGTTCTTCGGAAGGTTTGAAAGTAGGTTCAGATATAATAGAATCTCCAAGTTTCGCTACACTATTTGGAATTTTCTTTCCTGCAGTAACTGGATTTACAGCAGGTGTTGCTATGAGTGGAGATTTAAAAAATCCTAAAATTTCTATTCCATGGGGAACCATGTTGTCAATATCTATAGGTTTAATTATTTACATATTACTTTCTCTTTTTATTTATTACAATATTGATGGACAATTCCTAAGGTCTAATAACAATGTATTAATAGAGTTTGGAGCTATTCCACTTTTAGTTCTTGGAGGTGTTTGGGGCGCTACTTTATCTTCTGCCTTGGGAGGTATCTTAGGAGGACCAAGAATACTACAGGCAATGTCATTGGACAATATAACTCCCAATATATTTGCCAAAGAATCGGGCCTAAATAAAGAACCTAGAAATGCCTTATTTCTTACTTTTATAATAGCTGAAATTGGTATTCTAATTGGTGAGCTGAATGTAATTGCAGAACTCGTTGCTATGTTTTATATGGCAGCTTATTTGTTTATTAATCTATCTTGTTTTTTAGAACAATTGTCTAGCCCTGATTTCAGACCAAAGTTTAAAATCCCCATATGGATTTCACTTTTAGGAGCAATTTCTACCTTGCTTTTAATGATTCAATTAAATCTTGGAGCTACACTGATTGCAGTTTTATTTATGATCATTTTTTGGTTTTGGTTATCTAAAAAAGACTTAGTGCTTGGAACAGGAGATGTTTGGTTAAGTGTTTGGAATACTGTAGTGAAAACAGGCTTGAAAAATCTTCAGAAAAAGACAGTTCACAAAAGAAATTGGCAACCTAATATTTTACTCTTTAGTGGAGGAACTGCAAATAGGCCTCATTTAATAGATTTCGGAAAATCAATTATTGGAAGAGCTGGAATGGTATCTAATTTCGATTTGATTGAAACAAAATCTGCAAAAGTTTTATTTCCAAAGTCTCATCAAAATACCAAAGATGATTTGATAATAGACGATTCTATTTTTCATAGGAAGCTATATTGTCAAAATGTGTTTAAAGGAATCGAATCTATAGCTACAACTTATGGATTTTCAGGAATAGATCCAAATACTGTTTTAATGGGCTGGGCTAAGAATACCAAAGATCCAATTTGGTTTAGTGAAATGACTCAGAAACTCAAAGACTTAGATTACAACATACTTTATTTAGATTACGATGAGAAAAGAGGATTTGGAAATTTTAGTTCTATTGATTTATGGTGGAATGGATTTAATAAAGAAAATGAATTATCTCTTCAATTGGTTAAGTTTTTAAGATCTTCAAAAAAATGGAAAAAAGCTGTTCTCAAAATATATTTTGTCAATTCAAAAAACACTAATTCCGAAGAAATTGAAGCTAAAATAAGCTCTATCATTGATAGAAAACGAATGAATGCGGAATTTCAGGTAATCAATAATTATTTAGAGCAGAAAGATATAAATGAATATATAAGAGTTAAAAGTCATAAAACGGATCTTATTTTAATAAAAATACCGGAACTTGAACTAGGGACGGAGAAAAAATTTATTCAATCTTCAAATGACTTATTTGGTGAAATAGGTTCTGCATTATTTCTTGAAGCATCTAATAGTTTTAAAGACGATTATAAAACTGAAATTAGTGCAAAGACTATTAAAAATCCAAAAAACATAGTTCTTAAAGAAAAAATTAGTGGTTCCTTAATTAGAACTTATGACAATAATTTTGACCATCAAACTAGTTCTTGGCACCAACAACTAAAGCAAATAAATCAAACTTTTATTAATGATCTCCAATCCTCAATTGTTAAATTTGAAGAATACTATATTAATGTCTATAACAAATCTAAATTATTAGATGAATTAAAAATACATTTATACAATACCGATAAAGTAAAAAATATTGCAGATGATTTAGAATATAGTACTTTAAAAAACATTGAGAAATATTTTAATCTAATCAATAGTTTTTTATCAAATATTCCTTCAAATATCAACTTTAGGTATTCTTTAGAATTTCTTGAAAATAAAAATTTCTCGCTTAGTGCTTACAGCCAAAAGTTAAAAACTAGTTATATAAATGGTGGTAAAGATATTTTTGTGATTTTACCAGCTGTTAAATTAATTGATTTCCATCTTAAAAATAACTTCGTACTTCATTTTGATCAACTTTTAAGAATTTTTGGTAGCATTCATATTAGATATATCAATTCTTATAAGGATTTTATTAGACAAGAACAGAAGAAGGAAATTCTTTCTGTATTAAATGCGATTAATAGAGAGGTTTTCTCTAAATTAAATGAAGAACTAAATTTATTAGTTACCAAGCTCATAAATGCTGTGATAAAAGATGTTGGTGAGAACAATGTCAAGTTGTTAGTAGAAAATAGAGAAGATAATTTCAATCCTAAAACTTACAGGAAAAAATGGAACCAATTAGAGGAATTTCCTTTTGGATTGTCTAAGAACGTATTTGTATTCCATAATTTAAAAGCTCTGTACTGTTGCTCTACCATAATTGAACATTTGGCAACTAAACAAATAAATGAGCTATCCATAATTCTTAATAAAAATACTTTTATTCAAATTGAAGAATTACTCAATATTTCCGCTAAAAAATCAGCACTAAAAAAACAAATAGATATCAATAATTGGATTGATAAATTAGAAAGAACTTTCGGAAGCATTATAAGATCCTTAGAGCCTAATAATTGGATGATTAGTAACGAGGATATTTTTGAGAAAATACCATCTGAAATTAATTTATATTCTCCACAAGACATAGATAATTTCCCTTCCAAACAAAATGATTTAATTGAAAAACAATTCAATTTGCAAAGTAGTTTACAGTTCTTGTATAGTGAAAATATTATATTCCCTATTAGCAATGCATCAAAGGATTATAAAGATTGGTTAACAGAAGAATTCGAAGAATTAACTAGTTCTTTTAAACTTGTAGTATTTACCATGGACAATCAAAAAAGTTCAGAACTATTAAAAGATGCTAATAAAAAATTGATTTTAAAAATTAAAGAATTTAAAAAGACTTCTATCTTGAAAAAGGAGAGGTTGAACTCCTATTTTGAGGATTTGAAAATAAGTACTAGAAAATTTTCTGATTACCATTTCCTATTATCTAACGAATCTAAAAAGTATGTGGAATCAAGTTCTTCCTCTTCCAAATCAGGATTGGTTAATATTCAAAATTTTATTTCCGAAAAATTCTTGTCTTTTGTTGACTTGGTTTCTATTGAAGAGCCAGCAAAAGAAATACGTTCACAGTCTGATAAAATTAAAATAATTAGAAATTTTGTCCAAGACTGTAATCCTTCGAAAACTCAACTAGACGATCTGCCAAAATTATATCTTCAGTTATTTACTAAAGGTTCAAAACCCAACAGCTTTTTTTCTGAATTTATAGAAAACAAGATTTACAATATCAAAAAATCTCTTGCTTCAAAATCTATAAAAAGTCAAAACGTTATTGTGGTTTCTGGAGAATCTAAATCAGGAAAAACATATATTCTTAACAACCTTATAGAATCCTTGAATAAAAAGAATTGTTTTGCGGTTGATCCTCCCAATAATATTTCAAATAGATCTGTCGAAAAGCAATTACCAAAGCTGTTGCATAGGGTAAATGATGACTCTTCCAAAATAATTAATTTGGAGGAACTAGATAGTGGATCTATTGTTTTCTTAAATGATTTTGATTTATGGTGGAGAAAAAATACCAATGGATACAATGCAATTAACAAATGGTTGGATATTTTTAAACACTACCAAAATAAATTAGTGTTTATTATTGAAATAAATAAAAACTTCCTCCAACATCTAAAAATTAATTCTGAGATTGACAACCATGTTTCAAAATATATTTCTACCGTTGATTTCTCTAAAAAACAATTGGAAAGTATTGTGAAATATAAAAACAGTCTTGCAGGAATAGACATTTATAGCAAGGGCAATAAAATCAACTTTTCAAAGTCTTTAAGATCTGCATTGAATTTTAATAAAATTAATACAATTACCAATGGTAATATAGGTTGGTTTAATAATTTTTGGATAGCTTCAATCGTTAAAAATGAAACCAATAGTTTTGAATTTTCTAATGACTTTAAAACCACCTTTCCAGATGTTTTAAATAATGTAGAAATTATAGTTTTGCTCCAAATTTTTCTTCACAAAAAAATAGATTTAAAATATCTTAAAGAATATTTTTCTTCATGGGATGAGGCATTAATAGCTGAATATATATCTTTTTTTAAAGCTGAGAATATTCTCTCTTCTGAAGGCAGCCATGTAGAGATTAGTCAATACGTTCTACCGTATTTACATTTGTATTTTAGTAATAAAAATTTAATTGCCCATTGACAGTATTGCCTTACATATTTAATTTTATTTTTCAGCTATTAATTCTGTTGGGGTCAATTATTCTGCTAAGAAGATTTTTGACATTTTCATTAAAAAGTAAGCCGTCCTATAAAAAGTATATTTTTTTTTACGATGTCCTTGTTTACCTCATTTGGATCTTATTTATCTTTTTAAAAGTTGCAGACGTAGTTAATGAGAATATTGTAATTGCAGGTAGTGTTGTGCTAATACTACTAGCTTTACTGTGGGAATATCTTAAGAATTTATTTCTTGGGATAATTTTTGCTTTTCAGTATGGATACATTTTAGGTAATAACCTTTTAGTTAATGGTAAAGAGGGGAAATTAGTTTCTTATTCTTCTTCTTATTTTGAAATTTTAACCATTAAAGGAGAGAGGCTAAAAATTAAATACAAAGAAGTTTTCAGGGGAAGTTTTGAATTATTTAAAGGCAATTTAAAAAGAGTATATAGTAGAATACCCATCAATGAAAAATCTAATACTAAAGAGATACAGCTTAAAATAATGAATCATCCACTTTTTATATTAAATAATAATTTTGATTTTTTTCAAGAGTCTGATGGCGATGGTCAACGTTGGTTTTGTTTTTATTTCCATGTCATGGACTATAAAGATGCTATAACTATAAATGAATATATTGACAATCTTTAGTCTAATAATTCTTTACCCTATATTAGTATTTTATTATGGGAAACACTTTTGGAAATTTATTTAAACTAACATCTTTTGGAGAGTCGCATGGTTCCATGATTGGTGGAATTATAGAGGGTTGTCCAGCAGGATTAGAAATAAATAAGGGTCTAATTCAAAAAGATTTAGATAGAAGAAAACCTGGACAAAGCAAAGTAACTAGTCCTAGAAAGGAAGACGATAAAGTTCAATTGCTTTCCGGAATTTTTGAAGGTAAATCTACAGGAACTCCCATTGGATTTTTAATTCCAAATATCAATTCTAAATCTCAAGACTACAGCAATATTAAAGATGTATTTAGACCATCTCATGCGGATTATACTTATGAAGAAAAATATGGTCTAAGAGACTATCGTGGTGGGGGAAGATCTTCTGCTAGAGAAACTGTCTGTAGAGTTGTTGCCGGTTCGATAGCCAAACAATTATTAAATAATTATGGAATTAAAATTTCAGCTTATGTTTCAAGTATTGGAAATATTTTTGCAGATGAAAAGAACATGGATTTAAATAAAGATAACGATTCAAATATTGTAAGATGTCCACATGGATTTAAATAAAGATTACGATTCAAATATTGTAAGATGTCCTGATAATGATGCCTCTGAAAAAATGATAAATTTAATTACTGAGCTAAAATCCAAAGGAAATACTGTCGGTGGACAAATCAAGTGTATTATAAATGGAGTTAAGCCTGGATTGGGGGAGCCTGTTTTTGATAAATTACATGCAGATTTAGGCAAAGCAATGCTTTCTATAAATGCAGTAAAGGGTTTTGAGTATGGTTCAGGATTTAGTGGTTCAAAAATGACTGGTTCTGTCCATAACGATGAATTTATAGTTGAAAATGGCAATGTTTCTACTAAAACAAATAATTCAGGAGGAATTCAAGGTGGTATTTCCAATGGAGAAGAGATATATTTTAAAGTTGCTTTTAAGCCAGTTGCAACTATTATGAGCAAACAAAACAGCATAGACAAAGAAAAAAACAATGTGGAGTTGAGTGTTAAAGGAAGACACGATCCTTGCGTAGTTCCTAGAGCTGTCCCTATTGTGGAATCTATGGCGGCTATAGTATTGGCAGATCATCTTCTAAGAAATAGAACAAGTAAGCTATAAAATTTATGAAAAAGAAAATACCACTTTATATTCAAATTATAATTGGACTTGTTTTAGGATTGGCGTATAGTATTTTGGCCACTGTTCAAGGGTGGATTGATTTCACTCAAGATTGGATATCTCCATTTGGTCAAATATTTATAAATGCTTTAAAATTATTAGCAGTTCCATTAGTTTTAGTATCCTTAATTGTTGGAATTGCCTCTATGAATAATATAAGAACTCTTGGTAAAATGGGAGGAAAATCAATATTCATTTATATCTCTACTACTGTTATTGCGATTATAATTGGTTTGTTTTTGGTAAATACAATTCAGCCTGGCAAATTCATCAATGATGAAACTAGAGTAAAACTGGTAGAGAAATACTCCAACAAATCTCAGGAAAAGTTAGAGGTGGCAAGTGCTACAAAGAAAAATGGTCCTTTACAGCCATTAGTAGATTTAGTTCCAAGTAATTTTGTGGTAAGTGCTTCAGACAATAGGAATATGCTTCAGGTAATCTTTTTTGCTATTTTATTTGGAATTGCTATGGTCATGATTCCAGAAAGCAAATCCAATCCTGCTAGAGTGTTTTTTGAAAGTGTAAATGAAATTATTCTTAAGATTGTTGATATTATCATGTTGTATTCTCCAATTGGTGTTTTTGCATTATTGGCTGGGGTTTTGGTACAAGTTTCTGAAGGAGACTTAAATTTTGCTTTTCAAATTTTATCTGGCTTAGGTATTTATAGCCTCACTGTAATTATTGGATTAGCTATAATGGTATTTGTAGTTTATCCATTTTTGATTAGACGATTTGCCAAAGTTAAATTCATTCGATTTATTAAAGCCATTTCACCAGCACAACTTCTGGCTTTTTCTACAAGTTCTAGTGCAGCAACCCTGCCATTAACTATGGAAAGAGTAGAAGAAGAATTAGGGGTTTCAAAAAAGGTTTCAAGTTTTGTATTGCCTTTAGGAGCAACAATAAATATGGATGGGACTAGTTTGTATCAAGCAGTAGCTGCCGTTTTTATTGCACAATCGTTTAATATTGATTTATCTATGACCGATCAGCTTTCGATTCTAGTCACAGCTACTCTTGCCTCCATAGGCTCTGCAGCAGTTCCAGGCGCTGGATTGGTAATGTTGACTATTGTTCTTGGTTTATTTCCTCAAATTCCAGTGGAAGGAATTGGTCTTGTTTTTGCAGTAGATAGAATTTTAGATATGTGTAGAACAACTGTAAATGTTACTGGAGATGCAACTGTTGCTGCCATTGTTGCTTATTCTGAAAATGAAATTAAAATTGTTGATTAATAGAATTAACATATACTTAATTATCTTGTTTTTATTTTTTCATGGAAATTTTTTAGCCCAAGATTCACAATGCGATGAAGAAATTCCATCTAGTGTAGAAAAACTATTTACAAAAGCAAAGAATTATAAAAAGTACGATTATAAAAACAGAATAAAATTTCTTCTTGAAACTTTAAGTTTAGAAGAAGATTGCATTCCTTGTATTTGGGAATTGGCCAAATCTTCATTCAGACGAAAATATTCTGTTGGAGGAAGTATGGATTTTCCTAAAAAATATTTTCTTGAGTTGGAGCGTCTTTGTCCGACTTACCATGCAGATATTTATTATTATTTAGCGCTAATATCTTACCAAGATAAAAACGATTGTGAGGCAGTTAAATATTTTCAGAAATTCTTAGAATTTCCAATAGATAATAAAAAAAGAATATCTTCTGTTTATGCCAATCAGAAATTATATGTCAATGCTTCTTTAGAAATGTCTAATTTTTACTGCGACTTTTATTCAAATCCAGTTCCCTTTAGTCCAAAAGTTCTTAAAAATATTTCTTCTTCAGAAAAAAATGAAATTCTTCCGGTCATCTCCCCAGATAACGAGCAAATATATTACACTATTGAATTTGACGATTATGTTAAAGGAGATTTTGCTGTACATCACGAGCAACTGTTTGCTTTTGGAGAACGAGAAAGTTTTAGAGACGATTTCAACAAAGGAGAACCTTTAGAATTGCCTTTTAACCAAGGCCCAAAATATGGTGGAGCATCAATATCTTTGAATAATAAAGAGATGTATATATGTGCTTGTAATAAAAATGGTGGATACTTTAACTGTGATATATATTCCTCCAAAAAAGAAAAAAAAACATTAACTAAAACATTAACTCTAAAAAAAGAAAATATTGAATACGACACCTCTTTTTACAGGTGGTCAGCTTTAGAAAATTTAGGTCCTAATATTAATGGTCCTCAGACATGGGAAGCACAGCCATCTTTATCTGGTGATGGTAATACTTTGTTTTTTTCCTCTGCTAGACCAGGTGGTATTGGCAAAACTGATATTTACTATTCTAATAGAAATGAGGATGGTACTTGGTCCAAAGCCAAAAATATTGGAAGACCTATAAACACTGAAGAAAGTGATAAATCTCCATTTATACATACCGATAGTAGAACTTTATACTTTGTTTCTGAATCTTCTGATTATCGTTGGGGTGCAGGCGGATTTGATATTTTTTATACCAAACAAAATTCTGAAACCAATATCTGGGATGAACCAAAAAATATTGGATTCCCTATAAATAGTGAAGAGTCGGAAGAATCTTTAATTGTTAGTGTGGATGGACACTACGGCTATTTTTCTTCTACTAGAAAAGAAGGTTTGGGAGGAAAAGATATATTTTACTTTGAAATTCCAGAAAAAGCAAAGCCAGATAAAATTGTTTTAGCTAAGGGAAAGGCAAATTTAGACAACGAAACAAAAATAGTTTTAAGAGACGAGCAAGGGAATAAAACCGAGCAGACTTTTAATGTGGATCAAGAAGGATATTTTGTAGCTATTGTTAATGTAGAAAATATTGAAGGAAATGCATTATTACAGATAGAAAATGAAGGAAGTGCGTTTGAATCTTTATTAATCTCTGAAAACGATATATCCAATACGATTATTAAGGATAAGGTAATTGAGACCGAAAAAATAGAAAAGGGCAAGTCATTTACCTTAAACGATATACTTTATGAGTCCAATTCTTCTAAGCTTAAAGAAGCTTCAAAAATTGTATTAGATGGTTTTATAGATTGGTTGAAAAAATCTGAAGAAATTAATATAGAGATACAAGGACATACTGACGATATTGGTCCTGATAAAGCAAATTTAGCTCTGTCTATGGACCGAGCATTTAGTGTAATGGAGTATTTATTGAACAATGGAATTGAAAAAGATAGGTTAAGATTTAAAGGTTATGGAGAAACAAACCCGAAAGTCCCCAATAACTCAACTAAGTCAAGGGCTATTAATAGAAGAACAGATTTTTTAATATTTTAGATTATGTTTTTAGAAAGTAACGTTCAAAATTCACAACAGTTAGGATGGATTGAAGTCATTTGTGGCTCTATGTTTTCTGGTAAGACCGAGGAATTAATAAGAAGATTAAAAAGAGCAGAATTTGCCAAGCAAAAGATTTTGATATTTAAACCTTCTACAGATGTTAGGTATAGCGAAAGTAAAGTTGTTTCTCACGACTCTAATGAAATTATTTCTAAGTCTGTAAGTTCTTCCAAAGAAATCATACAATTATCTAAGGATATTGATGTGGTAGCATTGGATGAGGCCCAATTTTTTGATGATGGGATTGTTGATGCATGTAATGAATTGGCCAATGGTGGAAAAAGAGTAATTGTAGCTGGACTAGATATGGATTATGAAGGCAATCCTTTTGGTCCTATGCCTAATTTAATGGCCATTGCTGAATTTGTTACCAAAGTACATGCGATTTGTACAAAAACTGGAAATTTAGCTAATTACAGCCATCGAATTTCTAAAAGTAAGGACTTAGTACTACTTGGAGAGAGAGAAGAATACGAACCATTAAGTAGACTTGCTTTCAAAGAAAATTTTAATAAATAATTAAAAAACATTGATTTTTTATTGAAAATGACTGAAAAACGGCCAAAAATCATCCAAAAGTGGCAAAAAACCATTAAAATGTCATTAAATTGCCAAAAATTGAAGTTTTATGAAAAAATCAAATTTTAAATTCTGGCAAGGATATCTTGGTATTTCGGTTTTTGTGATTTTTAATACAATTGCTATGCTCTTCTATCCAGGTGGCACTTATTTGGATCCAAGTACTGAGGGTTATCACTTTTTTTATAATTTTTTTAGTAATCTTGGAGAATGGACAGCTAGAAACGGCGAGATAAATACTTTTTCTGCCTCATTATTTAATTCTTCTTTAATAATATTTGCCCTTTCTTATTTCTCATTTTTCATTTCTTTTTTAAAGCTTGAAGTAAAATATATTAATAGTAAATGGCTTGTTTATTTTTTGATAGCTAGTATTTCTATTTCCATTTTATCTTTTATATTTATTTCTGTTTTTTCAGCGGAAGAAACCTCTAAGTTTTGGCATTTAGTATTTGTAAAGATGGCATTTAGAACTCTTTTTATTCATGCTGTTTTGCAAACCTATATTGTAATTAAAATTCCAAAATTTGATCAATTTATTTCCTTAGCTACTCTTGGCTTTACCATTTTACTTTTTTTATTTTTAATTGTTATGGATTTTGGTCCTAGTGCTCATGGAAGCCAAGAAGGTCTTTTTGTCCAAGTAACAGCTCAAAAGACCATAGTTGTTGGTATCATGATTTATTTTTTCTTTCAAATAAGATCTGCTTTACGTCTTTCCAAAGAGTTAGTTTTTACTTATATTGTAGGTAAATGAAAAAATATTTTCTTTTATTATCAATTAGTCTTTTGTCTTATGCTAATCTTCACTCTCAAACTGCAATTGATTCTGCTTTAAATAATATGAATGTAGATTCTATTCATGATTCTACTAAATTATGGAAGCTATACAAAGCTACAGCTCCTATGACTTATGAAAATCCAGATTCTACAATTAAATTACTGGACATAGGTTTAAATAAATTAGAATCTTCTAATCAGCTTTTTGAATCTGACAGTAATAAAAGTATTTCTAAAAATTATTTTAGAGGTGTTTATTATAATTTAATAGGTATATGTTATTATTTATTAAAAAGAGAAAGTGAATGTTTGGATATGTGGCTAAAGACTGAAAAGATTTGTATAAAACAAAATGACACTAGTTTTTTATTAAGAATTAATAATAATATTGCTATTGTTTATTCTTCTACTGGAAGAGATAAAGAAGCACTTAAAATTTTTACTAATAATAAGAAGATTTACGAAACAAAAAAAGATACAGGGGGCATTATCACTTCTTCAATTAATATTTCTACTATTATTAAAAATAATGATTCTATAGTTTTGTTATTAAATAATGCCTTGGATTTAGCAATATCTGCGGACCGTTCTAATTCCTTTACTAATATATATGCTAATTTGGCAGGAACATATTTAGATACCAACTCTAAAAAAACATTTAGCCTTAAAAAGGCTAAAGCATGTCTCGACAGCTTAATCCTATATGCTAATGAACAATCCGACGTTGAGTCTAAGATTCTATATTACGGTACTATTTCCGAATACTACACGTTAAAAAACCAATACAATCTAGCTTTAAAAAATGCAAAAAAAGGAGCTGAATTAAGTAAGCAAATGACTGGACTTACTGCTCCAGAATTGCTATCAAGACTATATGAAATTCATAAAAAATTAAAAAACTACAAAAAAGCCAATTTTTATTTGGAACAAATGGTAGAAAATAAAGATAGCTTGGAAAAGTTAAGTGCAAATGAAGATGTTGCAAAATATGAATCTGAAAAAGAATTTGAAGTAAAACAGCAACTGGATAGTTTAAAACATTTAGATGAAATTAGGATACAGCAAGCAGAAACCAAAGCCAAAGAAGAAGAAATTAAAACACAAAAGATTATAGAATCAGTACTTTTTGTAGGAATATTACTAGTTATTGGATTTTTAGGATTCGTCTACAAACAACTTAATACTACCAAAAAACAGAAAGTAGTTATCGAGGAAAAGCAACAAGAGATTTCAGATAGTATTAATTATGCCAAAAGAATTCAAGATGCAATGATGACCTCGTCTGTTTATTTGAAAGATACGCTGCCTAAAAGCTTTATTTTTTTCAAGCCAAAAGATGTTGTTTCCGGAGATTTTTATTGGATATACAAAGACCAAGAAGAAAATATTTTTTTTACCGTAGCTGACTGTACTGGTCATGGTGTTCCTGGTGCTTTTATGAGTATGATAGGAACTTCTTTACTGAATGAAATTATTATAGAAAAAGGAATCAAAGACACAGATAAAGTTCTATATGAAATGCGCGCTCAGATTATAAAATCTTTAGGCCAAGAAGAGGAAGGAGCTCAAAAAGATGGAATGGATATTTCTCTTTGCAAGCTCAATATGAAAAAGAAAACAGTAGAGTTTTCAGGAGCTCATAATTCTTTAATTCATATTAGTGGAGAAGAATTAAAAACCTATCGTGGGGACCATCAGCCAGTGGGTTTACTATTAGGGGACAAAAAGCCATTTACAAAGCACAAAGTAAAGTTAAAGAAAGACGATATGCTTTATATTTATTCAGATGGCTACCAAGACCAGTTTGGTGGAGAAAGAGGAAAGAAGTATATGGCAGCTAAATTTAAAAATCAGCTTTTAAAAATGAGTAAAGAAACCGAAGACCAACAGCTATCTTTACTAGATCAAGAATTTTCTTCTTGGATTCAAGATTACGAACAAATAGATGATGTTTGTGTTATGGGCGTAAGAATCATTTAACTTTACTAAATTGTATAAAGTATTTTCAAGAATTATTTATTTAATACTAGGCTTAGTATTTGCCATTGTAATTATTATTTACGGGACTATCAGCCTTAGCAAACCCTCTAATGATGGTAAAGTAGTAGTTGACGATATATTAGAGAAAGTTTCCATTAAAAAAGACCAATGGGGAATTCCCCATATAGAAGCCAAAAATCAGCACGATGCACTTTTTGCTTATGGATATACTGTTGCCAAAGACCGTTTGTTTCAAATGGATATTCAAAGAAGGTTAGCTAGGGGAGAGCTTTCAGAAATTTTAGGTGAGGACTTAATAGAAATTGATAAAATGTTTAGAACTTATTTAATTTCTTATAAAGCAAAGCAATACCTTTCAGACACTTCTAAAATTAGTTCAGATGCACTAAAATATATTGATGCCTATATTCAAGGCGTCAATTATTTTATAAAAACCGGACCTAAAACCATAGAGCATCGCTTAATCAGAGAGGAAGTAAGACCATTTGATAGATTGGATGTAGCTAGTATGACTATTTATATGTCTTTTTCACTAATGGATGGTATTCGTAGAGATATGCTTTTTTCTATGCTGAAAGAGAAAATTTATAAATCTGATTTGG